>Ga0209700_100162_pt1 | contig 104642 bp, 49 predicted proteins | sample SiratroredBW_FD_187528 | JGI IMG/M metagenome (GOLD analysis project Ga0209700, IMG submission 187528) | Root nodule microbial communities of legume samples collected from California, USA - Siratro red BW (SPAdes) (version 2) | ecosystem: Host-associated > Plants > Roots > Nodule | place: USA...
TACGTTCATGGTTTTTTTTTTTTTTCTTCATTCATGAACTCGTCTGATATAGCCTTTATGATTGAACAAAAACAAAAGATATACTGTGTTTTTTTGTTTTTTTTTTCAACCTCTTTTATACAACCAACAGTAATTCCAAAGACATGGAAAGAGATGAAATTCTATCATAGTCTCCCTAATGAATAAGAAATCTAGATTATTATTATCACAGTTTTTGATAAAACCACCCTAGATTCTAGGTTTGCAATTCCCCTTATATTGCAAAATTGGTGATTTCATAATGATTGATATTTAGAACGAACCCCTACTTGGATTTTGCTACAGGAAACATTCATATCTTTAACTAACTTTTTCTTAGATTTAGAGATAACCGGAGTGAAACTTTGACCCTGGATATACAAGAGGCGGATACTGAGGAGTCACCATGCATCCATCCCTCCAGAATTTAGAAAGAAGTTGTAAATCCTATATATATATATTGCACTGAAACTGACCATAATTCAACAGTGCACATTAACACAATTACCATCTTGCACATCTGAAGTGGAATACTCAAAACATTTCTGAGATTCATTAACTGATGTTGATTTAGAGCTTAAATTATCTTCTTTATATTCTCCTTGATTTTCTTTATATCCTAATTTAAATATTTATTCATTATCAATTTTAATTATGATATAATTTATATATTTACAAATATTTGTTACAGTTTGTAATTATAATGATTTGTATATAAATATCTGTGCAGCATAATTAAAATAATTATTTAAAAAATTATATGTAAAATTATTTCTAATGGACTAGTTAAATGATATTAAACTGTTATTTCACCCTTTTTAACGTAAAACAATAGTATAAATAAAATTGAAACAAACACATTAATCCAAATAACAAAATGTTTTTAAACAATCATATTGAAGAACCACTTGAAACTTAACCTTATTAGTTGTTCCCACAGAGGGGGAGTATGAAGTGTGATCCTGGTGTGTCCACAATGGATAAGAGACACAGTGAGTCAGATTCTAACACAAACCTTAAACCTTGTCCCTGCATACACACATTTCACTAACATTAAGCCCCCCAAATCAGAAATGGCAACCTTTTCATTCTCTTCCATATCCCCACTCACACTCTCATATTCATCTTCATCTTCATCTTCCAAGCTCTCAACTTTTCACGCTTTCAGAGCCTCAACTTCTGAGTATGTTTCCTCCCAGCACACACCCAGAAGGGAATTCTTGAAGGGTCTTGCTTTGATGCCTCTTCCTCTTGTTGTGCTGAGAGAGCCACCCCCTTCACATGCTAGAGAAGTTGAGGTTGGATCCTTCCTCCCGCCCTCACCCTCTGACCCTTCTTTCGTTCTCTTCACGGCCTCTCCCAAGGACACTCCCGCCCTTCGAGCAGGTACATGGATTTAACATTAGAGACTCAGTTGAATTGTTGAAATATGTGTCTAGAGAGAGTGCTAGAGTAGATAGCGATTGCATGGCATCACGTTGTTTTGCTTCATGTGCTAGGACAATTGGTGATTATGATTATGATGTTCCAAGAACCTGAATAATTTGGTAGGCTAAGGAAACTACGATTTTGATGCCTCTTATGCAAACAATGTGGCGCGTTAATTGATAATTGCATTCTAATGAATGCCTCTCAGTTGAACATTTAGAAAACTATAGCTGTAATTTTGGAGGCTTGTGACTTCAAAAGGTCTCATTATTGTTATTAGCATCTAGGTATAATTCAGTTTTGTAGTTTAACTCTAGGGTTAATGTACAATTTTTGTTACTATGTATCATCCTCCCCATTAATGCGTGTTTGATCCCTCTTGATAATGTTAAATTCCTACTTGCTGAGAAACCCTCCTCAGTAAGACCAGTGGCTGCATGTTCTACCACATTTTTTTAGAATGGTTCTCGAAAGTATCAAATTTCTACCAATCCCTCAAAGTACTAATTTTGTATGGATAAATCCTTTCAGGACGAAAGCAGTACAAAATGCATCTACAATTCTACTAAGAACCCTTTTTTGTAAATGTTCATTAAGTCAGTGTCTTCTGATGAATTTTATACATACATATTTGAGAGATAAACCATATCTGAGGCATTTGATCTTGCCTACTGTTGTTCTATGCAATTGATAGTCTAGATTTAGTTCTTTGCAGGAAATGTGCAGCCATACAAGTTTCTCCTCCCCCCAACTTGGAAACAGACTCGTGTAGCAAACATATTATCTGGAAATTACTGTCAGCCAAAATGTGCAGAGCCCTGGGTGGAGGTGAAGTTTGAAGATGAAAAACAGGGAAAGGTTCAGGTAGTGGCTTCGCCTTTGATACGCCTTACCAACAAACCGAATGCAACAATTGAGGACATTGGTAGCCCAGAAAAACTGATTGCTTCTCTTGGGCCATTTGTCACTGGAAACACGTTTGATCCAGAAGAGCTCCTTGAGACTTCAGTTGAAAAGCTTGGTGATCAGACGGTACATTTCTTTTCATCCCTTTGTTGTCTAAACACTTATGACATGTTAGAAAATGAAGAAACTGAATGAAGTACTCAACCAAAAAGTTTAATAATTAATAGTCTTTTACTTTTTTCAACCTTGTCACAAAATCAATGATATTGTCGAGTTCATATAGTCCAAGCATAAAATATGCAGACAGAACAAGAATGTTTCAGTTGAAGCACTTCACTAAAATGATAAACAGAACATAACCAATTTTTTTCTATTCACTGAAACTCACACCACTATAGATTGCATTGCATACACTTCTTTTTAAATATTTTCTTTTCATGTTGTTGGTTTTCTGAAGTAGGAAAACTGTTATTAGCAATTATCAGTGACTAACATTCTGAAATGGTATCTGCAGTACTACAAATATGTGCTTGAAACTCCATATGCTCTCACTGGCACACACAATCTTGCAAAAGCAACAGCAAAGGGAAACACTGTTGTTCTGTTTGTGGTTAGTGCCAATGACAAGCAGTGGCAAACTTCTGAGGAGACTCTAAAGACCGTGCTTGATTCCTTCCAAGTTTAGTTTTCTGTCAAAGGTAAATAAGAAAAGTTTGCCTTCAGTTTATTTCTTTCTAGTTTTGTTTATAGCAAAAGACACAGCAACGCATTGGCCACCATTTCAAATTTTGTGTTTCGAGGTTGGATCGTGTTTTAAATGCTTTAACTTTATAGCAGTATGTCCTTTTTCTTCTTTGTATATACCTCATTGAGTAAATCACATATGTTTTGATTGTCTTAAATTCTTAATTTGTTTATCTTTGTAACCAAAAACTAGAAGTTAAATAACAACCAGAAGAAGAAAATAAAGATGTTCAGTGCAGTAGCCGATTCATTGACTTCATTTGCATTTGTACTATAAATAGTTTTGTTGATTTTCCACTATTCAGTTTTATGAACTACAACTTTCTTACTCCAAAACCTTTGTTGTTTTCAATGCTTCATCTATAGTAAGAAATCTAATATCTTCTGGTCCTCTTTTTCTTCATCTTTGGCACTTCAAATTTTTTACAACTTAAGAAATTAGTTTAATTATTTTTTACAATTAAATATTAATTTAACGTCGTTATTCCGAACACATGTTGATATTGAAAAATTATCTGCATTCTTAATATCTAGGATCTTATACAAAACTTGGGTTTTAATTTTAAAACCCTCACCATGTCATTTGTGTATGTTTCAATGAAAAATTCTTACAAGATCAAGGTCTTAAATGTAAAACCTTTGTATTAGAGATGTTCTTATGTGCTATATTTCTCTTTCTCTTTCTGCTTGTGTTTTGCTCTTTCAATTGACATTTTGTAAAACCTGATGGTAACATTGCTAAATACAGTAAACTTAACAGAACTGCTACTAATTTTATTATTTCATGGTTGACGTTGAAACCATGGAATAGCATATTAGACATGTTGAACATTGAAATGCTAGGAAATGTATTGTAGTTTTTGGAAATGTTGCCTCTAGTATCAGTCATGGTGTAAGTTTTATGTATTGGGGTAGAGTTGACACTAGGGACTTGGTTTTTATGGTTTTTCCATAAGTTCTTCTGAAGATCTTATTTCGTATAAAGTTACATAGATATAGAAGAAAAAGAAAAAAGACACGTGGACTTTTTTTTTCAAGGAAAAGGCATGAAGATCTTTAGTAGGAGAAAGGTTAGTCCATATAGATTGTGAACTTGGAAAGAAGAAAACAATTAAGATGGAGCTAAGGAGTGAACTAAAGGAGCCATAGTCCCTTGTGATCTTTTTACAGTGTATTTAAATTAATGTAAAACTAATATTGTATGGTTCTTGTATAATTTATAAAATAAAACATTTAAACATAATGCATAAATATCACCAATTCATCATGTTAGTTGGCACATGTTAAAATTTTCGAAAGTCTTGTTCTAATCATGAAAATTTGGTCTCCCTGCTCCTGACATTTAAAATTAAAGTCACAATTTTAATAAAAGGTTTGGGCAAATTTGTGAGCTTTTAAAATGTGGACACCCTCAATAACTGGAGATTTTGTGTAGAGGTTTGTTTGCACATGTTGTTTTGTTAAGGAGAGAGAGAGAGAATGCAAGTAAGACATTAAAATGCAGTACATTAAACTAGATTTAAGGATGCTCACGTTTAGACTAGAATTTAACCTATAAAGATTATATAAGTGTTAAAGTTTATACCCAAAAAAAAAATATGTACACAAATATCAAACAAGAAGAAAACCAAGGAGAAGATAGAATAAGAAAATTCAAGATAAGGGAGTAAAAAAATAAATAAATAAGAGAATAACTTATAGATTCACGATCATTGTTACACCACTTGGAGAAGTATTGATGTAATCGTTACTTGATCCAATAATACAATATAAGACTTTAGCAACAATTCTTTCAAAACACTATAAAATCTAAAAAAATCTTTCAATTCATTTAATATTTCAAAAGTTCTTTTACAAATAAAAGACGGACTATTTATAATCTTTATGTTTCAAAAACTCAAATCTTAAATGAAATGAAATTATAAATCTAAAATTTTTGGTGTTGGCCACAAATTTTAAATAGAAAGGACGACAAATTTTGAATTTCAAAACTCAAAAAGACAATTATTACTTTGTTCTTTTTTTAGTGGTTTTATCTTGTTAAAGTGGGTATTTGGTTGTCAATTGATGTTGAATTTCATCTTGTTCAAAGAAGTTTGTACAAGAGACGCATTTTTGGCCTATGTTTGTTCTAAGAACTTTAATTATATGTCCACTTTGTTTTTTTTACAAATGTCTTGAACATTTTAAAGACATCACATACTTCTAATTTCCTTTTCATGAAGTATACTATATTTTTCCAATTAAAGTCATTAATGAAAGTGATAAAATACTTATCACCTTGTATTGTTATTTCAACTTTTACACAAATTTGAACTTCGAGAGCTTTTTCATCCTCTAAGACTTTTTAATTAAAAATAATTTTGTATGCCTTCTTTTTTAATATCACTTGTCTTGCATGTTTATCAAGAATATTTATAATAGGTAAGTCAAATCAATTTTTTTTCTTAACAAATAATTTAATCTAGATTAAAAATGATTAAGACTCTTATTTTATAGTGAATAGGTGGTTGGAAGTCATATGTATCTTAGTAATAAATCTTCTATTTGTGCTAATCAACATGTAGCAGCCATAATGAATTTGCATTTTGTAACATTTGGCTGATAATTTGTCCCATACTCAATAAATTGTGATGAAAACCAAGAGCATAAAAAAATCATAAGGTTTTAGAACTATCTTTCAGTTTAATAATTTGACATTTTTCTCAATAATTCTATCTAAGTACGAAAATAATTCTTTTCTTTTCCTACACATGTGATTGTCATGGCCAATATCCAAATTTAAGTATTTTCATCCTTAAAAATGTATTACTTGTCAAAATTAAACTTTATGATCTCACCAATATTTGATTTTATTATACTTTTGTTTGTTCTTTAAGTATGTAGTTTGCAACTTTATGTTCATACTTAATAGAAATCAAGTAAAATTGTTTATGTCTAAGACATCCTTTTCCTTAATTGATAGCTCCATAACTATTTCCACCATGCCTTTAGTTGAATGATTTGAAAATTTTGTCTCTTCCTTGGTTGAAAGTTTCCTTAACCTTGACCTTTATAATTTATCTTCCTCGTTTGTTGAAGTTATTACATCATCTTTTTTCAACATTTTGACTAGTTTAAGCAACATTGTTTACACTCGCCAGATTCTTCAATACTTATTGTCTTACTTCTTTCGTCTTCTCAAAATTTCTACTCATGTGACTTTCTATGCTTCCCTGCAACTTTACGACTAACTTGTTGCACATGTGGTGAGACTCAATTATTACCGTCATCACATGATCAAATTTCGTCGACATACTTTTCATCTCTTTATAATTATAATATATTTTACATAACCTCCTATCTTATTTACTATATTCTAAATTCATGTCTTTTATTTATCATAGTGTCAAATATATACTAAGATGAATTGTTATTTTATAAGTGAAAAATGAGAGTTTGGAGAATTCACCATTAAATTTGTCAACTTTAAGAAAATTAAAAATCAATTATATTTATCGTCAATTAAGGATATCGTATTCACTTATTATATTTATTATTAAATTATATTAAATCTCTATTTATTTTCTTACAATTTAAATAAAGAATTTTTACTATATTCAAAACACACTGATTTCATTTTAATGTTTTTTTCTTTTTTTCTAGAGTTTAATAGTATCAATTAAAGCTATGACAATTTTATGATTTTAATTTTCAAAGAAGATTTTAGTTGTCAAAACCCATAAGTACAAATCTTACACAAACAAATTTATACTAACAGAAAAAATAAAGCCTTTAAAATATAATACCTAAAAAATTAATTGACACAATTGAAGCGAAAAAAACAGAAAATATATACAGGAGGAATCAACTATAGTTAAATCTTGAAAAATTAAAACTATACAATTTTTTTAGAGAGGCATTGAAACCTACAAAAGTAAAATCGCATTATGGCAATACGTAGCAGACAATTAAGGCTGTATTTATCATTGTATTTTTTCACTAAGTCCTCTTTTTTAGAAAAAAAAAAAAACCTAATTAAAGTTGCATGACACATTTATATATCTTTCCTAAATTTATTTATGGTACTAAAATTTTTGTATATACATATTTTGGTATGGAGTGTTATTCCATTGTTATACATTATGAAAGCCAGATTATTACGAGGAGCGAAAAGTCCCTTATACTGTTACTGTCAATTTGTTTTGTCTTAATTGAAATTTAACTGTCTGTGGTTATTTAAGTTCTCTGTTTATTTTGTTTAATCTCTTAAAAATAAGGAAAATAATGTTTGACCTCTTAAAAGCTTTTTATATTTCCCTGCTTATTTCTTTTAATCTCTTAGAGTAAAATAATTTATATTTATATATTTTTATTCTAAACTCAAAATCAATTTTTTAATATAAAAACTAAACATATGCATCTATGTAAAATCACATGCTTAGCTATGACAAAAGCGTTATCGACTAAACAAGAATGAATACAAAGCAAGTAAATTATATTAGAGTAAAACGGTTATTTTTTTGTTCTAAAAGTATAATAACTTATCCCATTAGATTCTGAAACTAACAATTTTAAGAAGTTTGAGACTTTTTATTGTTCCGTTAAATTAATCATTTAACGATATTTTAATATATATATATATATATATATATATATATATATATATTTTTTTTTATATTATATATTTTTTTTTTTTTTTTTAATCATAAAAATCATTAATTATCAAATAAATTGCGTATATTTTAAGATGTTAGACTGATATGATTAACAAATTGCTCTGTTTAGAAGTTTAATATGGTTTAAAACATGTATATAACAATACTGTACACGTTTGCCTACTCAAATAATAACGTAGTTTCTTTCTCAAAACCAAAAATACAATTTCAAATTCACCCAATAAGGGAGAGAAATGTAATATAAGCGACCACAGGTCTGCACCGGTTTCTCATATCAATTCTACAAAATCATCATAAAAAAACTTTATAAAATTATAGTCATCCAAAATCGAGTTTACAAGCTATATCTCAAACACACAATTTGAACTATAAATTCAGTCATGCATGAGAAGGTGGGCATATATTATTAAGTTTCTAAGAAAGGTCTCAACCTTATACAGTTGGTCAACAACCCCCATTGAAGCCCAGCTCTGTATCCTCAGCTACATTTTTAAGCATGCTACTTTAAATATGTCATTATGTACAAAACTGGACCTGTGTTTCTTTCCTTCCTTCCCCGTTCCCACATATCCTTTGTTACAAAACTAAAACTCGGGTTAGATGGTTCATCTCTTTCCGAACATTTCACCGAAGGAAGGATGGATCTCATACATATGCAGAAACCAAATGGGGAGAAACACGAGGCAGACCGCAGGAGTAAGTGACATACTTGACACTATCAATTAGCACAACCACGAAAATCCGAGAGAGTGATTTTGGTCTCATCATGCCATCCACATCAACATCACCATCACCAGCCTCTTTGGGATCAACAAGGACTGAAACCACCATAGAAGATTCATTAATATGGAGGTGGTCTTTCTGCAAGTTTTTTACCTGTTCTTCTGTTATGTTCAGACTCGATCCAGTAAGAGAATCTGGAAGCCCATGAAGGGTTCTTCTATTCCTGGTCTTTTTGACCGAGGTAGCATTCTGACGCTTTTCGGTTGACACATTGGCTACTGATGTTGCAGGAACTATAGCTCCAGGACTTGGAGAAACATCAAACTGGAAAACTTCAGTGCACATGCCAGAACTTAACATTGGCCCTGCATCAGAAAACCAGAAAACTCAGCATACTTTCAATATAAGGAAGAAACGAAATAGGTCAACAGTTCTTTATTTTGGCATAGACGACCAGAAAAAAACTTTGTCCAAGCATGACTGAAAGGTGGACATCTCGAAGACATTGTTTTCAGCTCTTATGTTCAGAAGAGATGCCATATATAATAAGTGTAAATCATGGCCTAAGGAAAGCTATTCTACAGCTACAACAATGAAGAGATGAGCCAAAATTGCTAAAAGTACTGGGAAGATGTTTTTAAAAGCAATCTCTTCACACTAGTTTGAGACTCCAAAGGAATCAAAGGAGAAAACATCTAATCAATTTGGAAGATGTCAGAATTTGTTGCAGAAATATTTAATCATAAATTTATAATAAAAAAACAGCATCATGATTTCTTATCAGGGGAAACCAAGGAACAACCAGAGAAAACAAAAAACATGTTATGTCAGCAAAGATAGCATCCTCAAGACTTAATCATCATCAAAATTATTTAACCTAAAATTAGAAACATTAAACCTAACGTGCGGGAATATTGACAGATTAAGATTAGAAAATAACCAAGACATCACATAAATTAGTAGAAGAGTAATGTATGATATTAATTCCTATCAAGCAGCCTATACAGAATAAAATTAACAATGAAGGCCACAATATCGGACAATCACCTGCAAGACCTTCACGGAACCACTGTTGCATTTTACCATCAGTTGCAGAGGACTTCATATGGTCCTTCAAAGCCTTGGTTGAACCAGAGCCAATAGCCTTCCTCTGTTCAGCAGTAACCCTATACACATGTGGATGTTGACCTCTTAGTCTTCCAACTTCAGGAATTGCCAATGCAGAATCCCAATCCTTAGGAATGGCCAAACCTGTTTGTTTATTCTCCTTGTTTGCCTCGGCAGTTTGAGATGCCATAGCTTTTTCACTAGCCATAATGGAATGGATAATTAAGTTTCCATCAATCTTCACCATCTTATCATTCCTAGGAACATACAAAGAAGCAACAAGAGGCTCGCTGGCATTTCCCTGGCGACCAAAATCATTAGGGCTCTGCCGTTCACCCCTTTCTTCTCCTAAATGCCGGCCTCTCTCATAATTCATTTTGTCTTTAATGCTAAACCTCTCATTAGAAAACCCAACTTCCTCATCTCTTTCAGACCCATTCCTAGGACCATTCACAGACCAAACCTTACCTCCACCATGACCATACACCCTATCACTAACATTCCTAGATATACCAGTATCAGGAACATTGTCCACTAAACCGCCAAACTTAAAATCCACAAGAGGAACAAGCCCACCAAAAAGCATGATAAAGAAAAACAAACCCAAGAAACTAATACTAGCAACCTTCTTAGTTTTCCCCTCACTCTTCTTACTCTCGGACTTTTTACCTTTGGGTGCTGAAGTAGGCTGCTGAGGCTTCAACCTAGGAATGGGTACCAAAGGAACCTGAGATCCTTGAGGCTTGACAACATAGGGAGCACAAGGCATCCAAGGATAAGGCATGGGTGCCATTGGAGGATGAGGGTACATCCCAGGAGCAGGTGGTGGAGGAGCACACATCACACCAGCACCCACTTGCTGTCTAAGAGTAGCATTCTCAGCCACCATGTATGAAATCTTGCTACTCAGATCAGCAATGATGGAATTCATTGATCTCACTTTCTCCTCAAGCTCCTCCACATAATGCTTCTTCCTCTGCCTAGAAAGCTGCGCACTTTCCCTATTCCTCATCAACCTTGCCTTCCTTTTTTCGTCATCATCATCAATTGCATTCACATCAGATGGAGTCTGTTTCACAGTCTTAGTCTCCACAGAGGAGGAAGAGAACCTTCTGTGCTTGGTAGCACTTCCTTCACAACTCTCTTTCTTCCTCTTCAGATCACAACCTGAAATTTCCTCCAATTTCACACCCTTGTCCATAATTGCATGTGCATGAGACGATGTTGTCTCCCTCTCGAAAGACCCAGAATCCGGCGAGGGCGAGTTTATAGCCTCATACACACCCGATCCACCGTTTCCTGAACCCTGAGACGAAACCGGTCCACCAGAAGACTCCTCCCGGTCAGACTCCGGGGACGAAATGTTCAAAAGCCTAACATCAGCCGCGTCATGCGAACCCTCTTTGCTCCAATTACCCTCAGAAACAGAATCCGACGCCTGCGAATTGAAAAACCTTGAAACGCCGGAACTCCGATCTCCAGAAACCACAGATGAGTCAGAACGCGGAGAACCGGAATTCTTCGCGGAAGATTCCTCAATCGGCGCCAAAACGGAGGTGTTAACGGGGTTGCATGCGTCAGGAAGAAGGAAATCCTCGGCATCGGAGGGAATGCAGATGTCGTCGAGATCGTCAAAGGTGATTTCAAACTCTCCATTGGTGTCACCAAAATCCATGCCGAATTCAAGATCGGAGGGGAAGGGAAGCGCGTCGGAGTTGAAGAGTGAGTCCATGGACAGAAGGGGGAGGGATCCAAACTCAGAGGAGAAGTCGTCGAACAAGGGATCGGAGGCCGGCAGCTCCGCCGCCTCCGGCAACGGTTCGACGGCGTGCATTGACTGGGTCATGGGTGAGGGTTTCCGCGAACGGAGAGGGAATGTATGGGTTTTAAGAATTTTTGGGGTTTCGTTCCTTATTAGAAGACAGAGCGTGAGTCACGCGCTATGAAAGCGTCCACTGAATACAATAAAACTTCTGCAGTGTTCTCTTGTGTCACTCACTCTACGTGCCACGCGTTAATTTTCTGAAATATTATTATTTATTATTATTGGATAGAAAAAAAAAAAATAAGAAAAGCGTGTCTAGAAAACTTGTGGCGAAAGTGACAAAGGATAATGGGATGAAAGTGGAAACAAAATCCAGTGAGCAAGATTTGCGTTTCCGCTACGTTCGGTTGCTTTCAACGCCCACAGGGAAGGTCTCATGTTCTAAAACCACTTTCTTTTCAAAAGGTGAACCTAAAATTATAATGTAACCAACTTCCTACTCATGTATATATCTGCTTCTTTAATTAATTTTTTAATTAATTTATGTTCATACTTTTAATTAAGGTGAGGGAAACTTTATCAATTAAGAATTTTGGTCTTTAGTGAAACAATTTTTTGGTAGATAATAAATTGTAACAATACGTATTAATTATAAAATTAACGGTTTACAAAATTATGGCAAAAGTGTAATATAAATATACATATATACAAAAATTAAAATTGAGTATAATTAAATGTTTTTTTTTCATCTTATCTTCTGAAATGAATTGTTTCATTAATCAGATACATTAATTACTAGTGTAAAATTTGTCATCATATATATTATTTTTTTAACATTGTTATTAAGAGAATTTGAGCTTATTATTTTATTTTTATTTTATTTAATTAGTTTACTTGATTGACTGATGCATTTGAGTATTATTCATATTTTTTTCGGTCTTTAAGTAGGCGAATAAATTTTTTTATTAATTTTATTTTAAAAAATTATAAATTTAGACTACAAAACATAAAAGAGAACTGATGAGAATATATTAAAATGTTTTTTATATTTTTATTAAGTAGAAATCTCTTATCTATAAATATAAATGCAACTTAAATGATAATTCTTAAGAAAGTCAAAGTCAAAGTCAACTATTTATTAATAAATATGAAATATAAGACATGTTTTTTTTTTCTAAAAATAATCATTGAGAAATTTATTATTATGTTAAAAATTATAGTTAATAGGTCAAATTTAATTTATATTCTTTAATTAATTTATATTCATACTATTAATTAGATTCAAAAACATAAATGCAATTAAATCATAATTTTTAAGAAAGTCAAAGTCAACTATTCAGTTAAAATTAATAAATATGAAATATAAGACATGTAATATATAATGTTTCTTCTTCTAACTCTAAAATTGATCATTGAGAAAATTTATCATTATGTTAAAAATTATAATTTAATAGGTCAAATTTAATTCTTTCTAATTAAGAATATAGTAATTTAAGTAATACACTAGACTGTAGTTTGACTTATATAACAATTACTGTGAAACAATTGATACATCTTGATATATTATATTTTTTAATCGAAGAATGTATGTAATAATATTACCTTTTCATATCATTTTCTGTTTAAATATAAATCACAATTTTTTTTATATATATTAAGTAGATCTATATCAAGTATAAAATCAATATCAGATTGATTAATTGATCTCAAAATCATTTTATTTCATCATTATTTAATTAATTTCAAAATAATATGTGCATATTCAAGAAAGATGATTAAAAATTATGATTTATAAAAATAAACAAAAAAAGTCAATTAGGAAATACAGGGAAATGCTCTTTGAATGAAGAAAAAGGCCTATTAAAAGACTTATCAATAGAAAACCTTGAATCTGACATTGAATATAATATGATGTAGAAAAGTGTTTAGAGTATTTATACTTTGGAAAAATTATATAAGCCATCTTAAGATAACCTTTTTCTACTAATAAGTCTCTCAATTTCGAATATTCTTCCAATAAAAGAAAAATGCCTAAACCTTACAAAAATATTTGAAAAGTGATAATTTGGATCTTGATGGCTTAGACTTATTTTCATAATTAACGTTAACATACCGCCGAGCCATTTTTTATTAACATAATGACACCGAGCTCTTATGGCAGCCCGCACTACTGAATCAGCTGCTTTTTTTTTTGTACCAACAATTAAAAATTGTTTTCCTCCACTTGCTGTATGAAAAACTAAATTACAAGATTCTGATAAAAACCAATATCTTAAAAAGATATTATAGGATTAGAAGATGATGAACCAATTGACATTCTTAATTATATAAAATAAATAAATTCTTTTCAAAATGCATAGATAGCATATAGAACAATGTTAACAATTCTAGTATAAATTATTTTATCAGAAAGGAGTTTTTCAAAACTTAAATTAGTAAAATCTTATTTAAAATCAACAATGTCTTTTACCATGATTAAAGGATTTACTTTATTGTCTATTGAAAAGGATATTTTAAATGATATTAAATTATGATAATTTAATAGATAATTTCATATAAAAAAGCTTAAAAATAAATTTTAAATAAAAATATCATATTTTAGTTATTTTATTAATTTCAAAAGGATCTCATTTTATTAATTTACTTTAAGTCCCGTAAAACCTTGAGCCGCCACTGATAGGTTTTGACAATTATATATAATTTTAAAACTTATTTTTCAATCATACTAATTAAAAATTGCAACATAGTTACGCCTAATATAAGTGACGTTTCTCTTAAAAATGAATATTAGGTCTTTATAAAATATCTTTAGTAACTAATCGAGTTTGATATCTAGCAATTTCTCTATTCTCATTTCTCTTTTGTAGTCAAACCCATATATATCAAATTAGTTTTAAGTCCTTTAAGTGTTTGTTGGTTAGTAAGTGAATTTAACTATATTTTAATTGTATTTTTTCATTCTAATGAATCATTTTCGTAGATAAATTCCGTAGGGATTTTAGCTATAGACTAAATTCCTAGATAAGCACTATTTTTTAAAAAAATTATTTATTATTTTGATTATTATTAGTATTAGTATTACTATTCTCAAAGGTAAACTACTTAAGAATTTTACCTACGGATTAAATTCTTATACAAGTACAAAATATTTTAAAAAATTATTTATTATTGTAATTATTATTATTAGTATTAGTATTAGTATTATTCACAAACTTTAGTCTAGGTATTTTAAGTATACATACAGAAGTCATAACCACTACACCAACATCAACTTTGCAATAGTATATTCACTATTATATTTATTCTTATTATATCTATTATTATTAGTAGTAAGTAAAATATTAATAATATGAAAATAATAATAATAATAATAATAATAATATGATTAATATAAATAATAATAATAATATTAATGTTAATAATAATATTAATATTCTTATTAATATTATATGTGCTTTATCTACATATTGGACGAGGATCGAGCTGATAACTTCCTCTAAAATTGACAAATATATCATGATTGCTTGGTCATGAACTGACTTCTGTATCCCTAGAGGTGATGTCATGAACTGCTTTAGCTGCGTAAATAGTTCTTCGTATTCTTGGCTCCATTCAGACTTGTTTTTCTTTCTGAGTAATCAGATGATAGGCTCAGTCTTCTCGGCCAGCTTCGAAATGAATCTGGACATAGCAGTCAACTTGCCAACCAATTTTTGTATTTCTTTAACATTTTTTTAGGCTTCTCATCTCTACTATGGCTTGACACTTATCGGGTTTTGCCTCTATTCTCCTATGTGTGATAAAAAATCCTAGGAAAATCCTGCCCTCGACTCCACATGTTGGGATTCAACCTCATGTTGTATTTTCCCAATGCTTGTATAACCTTAAGGAGATCGTCCTTATGTTGTACACATGAGTCTACTTCACAACGATATCGTCGACATATACTTCAACTTTCCTACCAATAAGACCTCGAAAGACTTTGTCCATGAGCCTTTGGTAAGTGGCTCCTGCATTCTTCAAGCCGAATGACATTACCTCATAATAGTAATTTGAGTCTTCCGTCATGAAGGAGGTTTGCGCTTTGTCTCTTTCATGCATTCCAATCTGGTTATAACCCGAATAGGCATCTAGAAGATTGATGATCGTGCGACCGACCACACCATAAACTAGTCAGTCAGTGTTTGGCAATGGATATGCGTCATTTAGACATGTCTTGTTGAGATTGGTGTAGTCAGTACACATTCGTCATTTTCCACTAGCTTTCTTGACCATCACTATATTCACAAACCAAGTTGTGTACTTAGCTTCTTTGACGAAGTTGGCAGTGAGCAACTTCTCGACCTCCTCTTTTCCTGCCTTCTTCTCCTCTCTTTGCTTCCTATTCTTTTGTGCCACTGGCCGAGCATCTTTGTATATCAACAACTGGTGTGAAATTACTTCAGGGGCAACGCCCCGCATGTTCGTTGTTATCCATGCAAACATATCAACATTTTAGATGAGAACTTGTGGTATCATATCAACATCTTCCTTTCCTAAGGAAGTTCCCAACTTAGTGACATGCTCTTTGTATTGGAGATGTATTTTAATCACATCTTCTCCTGGCTCTAGTTGTACTTCATCCATTTTTGAATCTAAGTCAGTTACATTCACACTTTGTACTTTTTCTTTCCCCTTTCACCTTTTTACTTGGTTGTTTGGGCTTAGGCCTTACTGGTTCCAACCTTAAGTTGGCAGCATAACACTCCCTAGTCATCTTCTGATCGACATGAACCGTTATAACGTCTCTAGTCGCGGAAGGGAATTTTATGGCCAAGTAAGGGGTGAACACTATGACACCGAGTTGATTTAATGGTAGTCGTCTCAAGAGGACATTGTATGAAGTGTTAGCATCATCTAGCAAATAGCGGATCTTGATGATGTAACTTTGAAGTCCTCCTTTTCCATACTTTGTGTAGAGGTCTATGAATCCTCTAGTGTCTACCCGCTCTCCTAAGAATCCCACAATCTGATCGTCATAAAGTTGGATCTCGATCTATGGGATTTGCAACTTCTTGAATGTTTTCCAATACAAGATGACAACAGAGCTCCTCTAATCGACTAGGGTCTTCATCACATCAAAACCTTCAATGGTTATCATTATAGCCATGAGATCGTCTTGCTTTGGGTCTATGGCCTTAAAGTTGTGATTCGTGAATGTTATGGTTGTCATCCTTCTTTGCATGCGGGTAGAAGTTGAGTTCACAATTTGCACATTCCTTAAATGCCTCTTCCTTACAGAGGGACAAGAGCCTCCTCTTACAAATCCTCTAGCAATAGTATTGATTACTCCTCGGACAAGAGTTCCTCGTTGGCTTTCTATGTCATTTCGCCGCCTAGGTTACCTTGAATTATTGCTCTTTAAGGAACGTTGCTTGCGCTCCTCTCTTCTCGAGCTCCTTTTAAGACTTCTTCTAGGGAAGCGTTGGGTTCTATGTATAAACATCCTTAAGTGTCTAGCCTACATTAACTCTTTTATCTTATCTTTCAATGTGATACACTCGTCGGTACTATGCCTATAATTCTAGTGGTAGCAGCAGTGTTTACTAGTATTGGTGTTTCGAGTTTTAGGGGTTTTCTAGAGAGTTGGTATCAGTTTGACACTTAGCGCCTCTTCCAAAATCCTTCATCTATCAACTTTCAAAGGTGTGTAATGGGAGAACTTGGGGTTCTTGACTCATTTTGCTTAGGAAAGTGATGTGACCCACTTCTTTCTTTACCTCTTCCCTTGTCTAAATTGTTTTTGGACCATGCTTGATTGTGAAATTCACGTAGTTCTTCCAACTGCATAAACTTGGTTGCTCTATATCTCAACTCATCCAGATTAAGGGTTGGTTTCTTGCACAGGTTGTTCACGAATGGTCTCGGAGGCATGGTCGTTACAAGGTGATGCAAAGCAACATCATGGTTCAAGTTCTGAATCTGTGAAGCCAGTTTTTCAAACATTTCCATAAAGGTTCTTAAGGTTTCTCCTTTTTCTTGTCTTATGTTGATCTACGCTATGGAAGTGACATGGTGAGGTCGGCAAGTGGCAAACTGGACACTGAACTTGCCCACTAGCGTCTCAAAGCTGCTAATGGAGTATGGTGGAAGATGGGTAAACTAACTTAAAGTTGCACCTTTGAGTGAGGTTGGAAATACTCGACAGAATACAGCGTCATCATTAGTGTACAGGCTTACCTAAGTGACATAACTATCAATGTGCTTGTCAAGATCTATAGTTCCATTATATCGATCCATACTTAACCCGTTCCAGTGAAATAGAAGCTCCGCATGCATGATTCTATTGGTGAATGAGTGTCTTCGGCTACCTCCGATTTGATGTGAGTTATGGGTGTTTAAATAAGGCTTAGATCCTTCATTCTCAGTTTTGTTCACAACTGTGTTTTTGGTGTTTTCTTCACCGTTTGAAGGAGGTGAATGAGGACAACTGTATAACTTATCCTTCATTTCCTCATTTTCACACCCCAGGGTGTATATCTCTTCCTCATTCCTTTGTCGCATTGTTCGTCATGGTAATGTCCTCCTGCCTTTGGTCTTGTACTCTGCTTCTAGTTGATACCATGAAATTTCTTGTTCGTTCACCTCTTCAGCCCCATAGTGGGTGCTAGTTGTTCTTACAAGACCTAGAGAGCAATAACAATTCTCCCTTGCTATCAACTTCAACAACTCCTTGTCGGTTCTCGGTCTCTAAAAGCTTATATAAATGTGGAGGTACCTGTAAAAAACACTGTGATACTGAAGTCAATCCTCAAATATCACAAATTATGATTTACTGTATTAGAAAGACATAACTTATTCTCCTCTAATCCTTTGTTATTTATAGTAATATTTATTCTGACATGTAATGATTACTCTTTTACTATTTGTTTGTGAAAAAATATAAAGTACATTCAACTTACCTTTTATCATAAAAAAACAAATAAAAAATTATTTTATTATCAGAAGTTCTGCTGTCAAAGAAATAGCGCTAAACCAAAATGTATAGTAATGATAATGATAGACATCTTATTAACGTGAATGATGTAGTACCATTATCTTCATTACAACATCCATAATTTTAATACAACTAACATTGCACCATATTTTCATTCATTTTCAAAATTTTACTACAACTAACACTACACCATCATTTTCATTAATTTTTAAAGTTTTACTATAACTTTACTATTGTAGCAGTTATTATTTTACTACATTTCATTACAATTTATTATTATTATTATTCATACTACATCGTATTATTATCTCCTATATCTTATGATTTATAATAAAAATTGTACAGAAAAAGTATTTTACATTTATAATATATCTTAATAATTTTGTTGAATTTTAAAATAATTATTTTAAAATTTATATCAATAATTATTTTAAAATTTATATCAATAATTTCATAATTTGAAGATAGAGAAAAATTATTATATACGGTTAATGTTTTAATATTTTTTACAACCTGGTTCATAGCTCCTAATATTTTAATTTATTTTTTTTAATTATTTATTATTATTTTAATATATAATTATGGATCTACTCAATATTTTGCACCAGCAGATAACACTGGTAAACGGTCACAGCCTGTTGTCAGCAATCTATTAACATTCTTAGAATCAGAATAAATTCTAATAAAAGTACGATTATTTCGTGACACACGATATTGATTTTTATATCACACAAGTATTTTTAACTTATATCACTTACATAATAAAGTACGATATCTACTTAAAATGTGAGTTTTTAAATTTGATTGAATGTATTTAAAGATATAATATAAGATTAATAATATAATACGAAATAAAAATAAAATATTTGAAAGTAAGTATTGTTAAAATGATTAATTTGTAAATAAAAAATAGAAATTTAAAATTAATTTAAAGTAAAATCATAAATATTCTAATTTACTAATAAAATAAAATTAAAACTTATATAAAATGTTATATTAACGTGTTTGTTTTTACATTTTATATTTATCAGCTACTTTAATAAATGATTTTATATAACATTTAAAATTTAATATGTTAGCTTGACAATTTTAAACGAATAATTATTGACTTTCTTCCCTATCAACTAGTTTTTCAGTTTTATATAATTTTCTTAAATTTGAATTAACTTTTCAGTTAGTTTTCTTAAACATAACCTAAAGCAATTTTTTTTTTCAATTTGCATATACTACAATAGTTTAAACGAATAAAACAAGCTGATTTTAAAATTGAAAGACTAAAGCGCATTAAATTAATATGAATTGCAATAATAATTTTGTATCACAATATAAATTGTTTATTATGAATTCAAAATATAATTTAAATTATTAAAATGTTTATTTATTACTGATGTTAACTATTACTTTACAAATTAAACACGCGCCTTTTGAGTTAAAATAAACATATATGATGTGTATTGTAAAAATAAATTATCTGGCTAATATTATTGTTAAATGAATCAGAAAGTAAAATTTATTTGATTGGTGTCTTTACAAAAGAAAAAAGTTACATTTATTACATATGATAAATTTAGTAATTTTTACAAATAACAATTTATAGTTAAATGATAACGTAAAATGTTTTTGTGTTACATTGTTGACGAATGAAAAGTTTTTTTGTTTTTACATGTGGAAAGTTAACTACAACTACAACAAACTTGGTAGAAAATATAAGGAAGCATTCAATATTCAAATTTTTTTTAACAATTTAATTTAAGAAGAATGGGCCAAGTTAGATGCTGAGTCCAAAAGAGTTGTGGTCAAACACGGCCTAGCCTGTCGTAAGTTGGTTTGTCCAAAATTAGTTGAACAAATAAATGTAGAAGCTAAGATATCATATCAAGAATAGGGTTTCATAGACATTGTTTGGACTTTAGTTGCAATGCATGTATCGTGATTTTTGTTATGTTTGTACACTCCTCAAAGTACGTTCAAGTGAAGAGAACAAATACATCTATAAAAAAAAAAAATTAATGTTCATACATTTTTACACTTCATTTAACTAGAGATTATCAATGAAATACTTTTAAGCAAGTTATTATAAAAACTTAATAAATTTGTCGTATATAATAATTTGTTACTAGATGTCGTTGTAAAGTAGAGCATAATATTTTAAAGGAAAACAAAGTAAACAAAATGGTAAGATACAAAAGAGATAAATATAATTAGTTTAAATTGGAGTTGGTGGATGATTGTTGCCTTATTTTTATACCAAGAACAAAGATTAGGATGTAATTGTTTTTCTTTTGTTTTCAACTTTTTAAGTCAATACTATTATTATTATGGTACACCTCTTAAAGAAATTAAAAGGAAGAAAATAGAAATTGAGACATATGAATTATCAATCTCATTGAAGAACTAACTAATTAAAAGGATGTTTATATATGAAAAATTAGTAGTAAATATTTAGGGTTTTGTTTTAACAAAATTTTAGTCAATTTTTATATGTTTTGTTTTTTCATGTGAGATTCTTATATATATATATATATATATATATATTATATTTTGAGCAAATTATTATATAAATATTGAAATTATTGGAACTCAAACTAATAAACTAAGAGATTGAGGAAGATCTAGATATTGTATTTTGCTTTTATATTTTCCAAAAAATTAAATATTAACTTTTTGGATTTAATGCAAGTGTTCCATATTTAATAAGAAAAAAACTTTGGTGATAAGTTGATTATCAATTGAAAAAAATAAATCAAATTTAATGTATTCTTTTAAGTATCTTAAAATATGATGAACTACTTTTTTTACTACTATGATCAATCTATTTAATTTATTAGTAACAAAACTAAGATCAAGTCTAGTGTACGTGAGATATAAAAGTTATCTAATTAACTTTTAATATTTATTAAGATTCAAGATAAGTGAGCTTTCTTCCCTAAACAAGTAGAAGTAGTAAGTTTGCAAAGCTAATGAGCTGTTAACATAAATAAGATCTAAGCAATATTTTTGTTGATTAAGAATAAGTCTAGAGGATGAGCTGACTTATTTCAAAATCATAAAACATATGAGATTGATGTTAAATAAATGATGAAAATGAGACTTAACACATTAAATGTTGATCATTTTCAATTAGTACAATATCATAACATGGTCAAGTAAACCTATAAAAGAACAAGTAATTTTGTAGATAGATAAAGAATGATCAACTAAACTTTGAACATAACTAATATGAATCAAAGTCATGGTTAATTTAGAATTTCATTATCTAATAACTTGTTTTAGCCCATGTAGAAAATTTTCAAGTTTAAACACTTGTTTAGAATGTGAAAGAATTAAACCAAAAGAATGACTCATGTAAATTTCTTAATAAAAATCTCCATGAAGAAATGCATTATTCACATCTAACTCAAGAAATTTGTAACTAAATGAACTTTAAATATATCAATAGATCTACTTACTTTATGATTATCTTTGTAAATCTGTTAATACCAATAGGCTGCTTCCCTTGAGGCAAATCCATCAAAGTCCAAGTTTCATTAAATTCAAGAGCTATAAGTTATGATTCATGGTTTCTTTTCAACAATTATGTTGAAGAGTCTCTTTAAAGTATTTGGGTTCTCAAATAAAATAAATATTAGAACAAAAAGGTGAATGTGCATAGGAACAATAGTGATAAAAAGATAATTTTATTATTGATGCATTAGTAGCTAATGTTCACCAAGCTCATTATGATAGAAGTCAACCTTATAAGAAGATATTATTGGTCTAAACACCTATAATGTAATTTTAGCTTAGAACAAACTCTATCAACAAAAATGGAAGACTTGAAAAAAAAAATTATTAAAATGTAGATTACACCATCCTCACATCACCAAGCCCAACAAGTAATATATTGTGATTTTTACATAAGTAATCATTTGAATTATTATTAAACCTCTTTAAAGTCTGACTAAAATGAAAAAGTTAATTATATGAACAACTAAGGAAGGTAAGCTATAAAAGTCACCTCAACAATTTGGATGGAACTAGTATAAAGACCATATCGAAAATAACCACCTAAAACATTTGTATCAAAAGCAACAATCCTATCAAAATTAGTAGTCTTATTATAACTAATCGTCTTCCTAAAGTCAATATCCCACTAGTTACATAAGTTGTCCATGATAAAAAAAAATACAAAAGCATTTATAAATAATATAAAAATTCAGGTAGGACAGTTAACTAATCAATTACTTGATTAATAATTAAAAAATTTCTTAACTAACACACATGTTAATCCAAATAAATATTACAAGTCAATAATACTAATAAGAGAGAGGTACTATAATTAGTAATATATTATATAAGAATTAGGAGAAAAAGGTGTTATTGGTGAGAACAAAATAGTTCGAAATTAAGAGTGGGAAATGAGAAGAATTGAATAAAAAGGAAAGAAAATAAAAAAAAAATATAAAGATGGAGAGAGGACTGAGTTTAACCAAAAGAAAGAAAAAATGGTAAAAAGGTAATTAAGGCATAACTAGAAAATAATTGACATATCCTCACACACCTTCTAAAAAAATAATGAAAGAAAATTTACTTAGTCTATAAACATTTTTAAAAGATTACAAATAAATATCTCATTTGTTAAAAGTATGAAACAAATATCTATTTATGCCAAGTTTGTGAAATAAATTTTAAATAAAGAAGAGAAGTTTATAGAAAAAAAAAAAAAGTGAAATAAGAAGCCAAATGTCTTACCATTATCCAAAAATTCTTAACCCAAAAACCTAAGATTTCTACATTTATACATCATATTTGTAGACAAAAATTTACTTAATTTAATAATTGATATTAATCTCATGCTTTTATCCATACTTAAAAAGAATTGGAGCTTTGCAAGTTAAACCATTGTAGATAACACTCATTAGTTTATAAATCAATTAAATATTCATATAAAGAAGATATTTTGGTAAAAGTTGATAATTTTATATTTCTTATGAACTTTGAAATAATAGGTATAGATAAAAAAAAATGAAAATTTCATTAATACCTATTTATAAAAACAACAAAAGTGATTATAGAATGTTTGAGCTGTGTGAAACTTTAATTTATTTGAAATAAAAGCAAAGACAAACAAGAACGTTTAAAGATATATACTTTGTATAAATTAATTACTAGTTTAACTGCTCAGCAAAACTACAAGTCAATTTCCTTAAAAAAGTTGCTGGGTGAATCTAAAATTTGAAATGGTTAATTTCACTTAATGAATATCATTAATATTATTTTACTATTATTATTTCACTTAACAATTAAATATCATTAATGCAAACATCCATACTGTTTCACTTCATAAATATCATTAATTCCACATCTTTAAATATTATGAACTTTAAAATAAATAACATGTGACAAACTCAACCAGATTACATAATCAATTCATTAAGAGTTGGGAAGTCAATTCTTAATAAAGAAAATGCATAAAAAATATTAATACGAGTATAATTTTATTTAAGGATATGAAAGTGATTTTATCTAACAAAACGATTAAAGTGAATACTTAACCCAATCATATACGTCACTGAGGTCTTAAATTATCCCTAACATTACAAAAAATATACAAATCCTACTTACAAGTGTTAATCCACTTTCAATCTCTTGTACATTACTAACATGAATTTGTCATCACCCAAATATTAATTTTCAGGTTACAAAGATTAATTTTATACATTTTCATTAATTTTGAAAGCAAAATTAATACACCTCATTCACGACTGACAAAAACAAAAAAATCTTAACTATTTATTACTTTAATGATATATTTGATAGAAACACCAATAATACAATTAATTAAGCTAGTATAATTAGTTTAATAAATAGTGATAAAAAAGTCATAATCCGAGTAAACATCTTCCTAAAACTAAAAACTAAATTTACGATTTTAGTGAACTAAATTTAGTTTTAAAAATTATTTGAAAGCTAAAAAAAATTACTAATCCCTCCAAATACGTTCTTGATAGTATTGTAAAGAAAAAAACAGACAAAAGAATTAAAAAATGCTATTAATAATAATAAGAATAGTTTTTATTAATTGATAAATAGAACAATACATAAAATTAGGATAAAAGAATAATTTTGAAAGAAAAGGCAAAGAGATAGAAAAAAAAAAAAAGTCTGTGAAATTAATGATTTGTGATGGATGGAATTGTAGAAAGTGAACCATGAAAAAGGAGATAATGTGGTGAGGTTTTTGTGTGTTCACATTAAAGAGGGAAATAAAAAAAGATGAAAAGAAGAATTGGAGAAGGAAGTCTTTATTACTTGTTCCTTGAAAGCAAGATAAGAATAATAAGAAGAAGAAGAAGAGAGAGAAGAAGTTGAAGGGTTGGGTTTTCTAGTCCAATCTTCCTTTTTCCTATGCTTTTAAGCCACAATTCCTTCTCCCTTCCCTCTTCTTCTTCCTTCTCTTCCTAACCCTTATTATTCCTTTTCTTTACCCTTAACCTTCTACCCAGAAAAGGAAGTGAAGGAAAAAGGAACAACCAATTGTATTATTATTATAGTAATTATTCATATAATTATTGTTATTATTTTATTAAATTAAAATTATTACTATCGTTATTATTCCTCATCCATGGATTCGGCTTGTGTCTCCAACGATTCGGTTTCTGGATTCAAAGACAAGGAGTCAATGGTTGACCCCTTTTTAGTGGAGGCTCTGCAGAACCCTCGTCACCGCCTTACCAGTTAGTCTTCTCAATTATCTTCCTTTTTCTCCTTTTGTTAATTATTATTTTTTTTTTTTCGAAATTTTGTTTCTGGGGTGGGATTGTTTCTGCTATTCTAGTGTTTCCGCGTCGTGGGTAAGCTTCAAAATTGTTGCTTTAGCTCGATTTCGCGTTGACCCCTTTTGTTTTTCTTATTGAATTGGTTCGTTTATGGGTTTTGCTTGTGGGTTTTTTATAAAAATGTTTATTTTTTTGGTTATGTTAGGTTAATTGAAGTCAGATCCAGGATGGCTGTGGTTATTCCCTGCTTAGTTGTGATAATTTGGGATTGGAGTTTTATTTTGATGTGTGAGTGTTGAGGTTGGGCTTTTGTACTAATCAATGAATAGGATGGTCATTTGGGGGCTTTGATGAAAATTACGTTCTCGTTGAAATTGATGTGGTCGTTGGCTGTGTAGGCATGTATGTTTCTGCTGAATTACATTTTAATTTGGGATGAAATAGGGAAGTACCTTAATTTTCCAGAGTTTATAAATTGTATTGTTATGTAGCCTGTTTATGCGTTTAGTTCTTACTCTTTAGATAGAGTTGTTGAGCTATTGCTTGTTTTGATCAAAATTTATCTGTCAAAGTTTAAAGTAGTAGTACATGAAGTTGGCAGTTGCATCAGGAGTTTTCTAGCAAATGAATGAGTTATTCTTTGATGATTATGTTCTTCTGCCTGTAATTTCCCGCTGCCAATGTTGTTTCTGATCACATTTTTTCAAATTTATCTTGATATTTTTATTTATTATTTTGTACTTTGATTTTGTCCTTAGTTTTGCGGATGGAGCTGGACATTCAGAGGTTTATGAATAATGCTGATCAACAGCATTTTGAGTTTCCACATTTCCCTTCTTCCTATCTCAGATTGGCTGCACATCGTGTTGCTCAGCACTACAGCATGCAAACAATGGTTCAAGATAATGGCTTAGATGGTCAGGGAAGTAAAATTCTGGTGAGAAAGTTACCAGAGAGAAAGTATCCTGTGGTTCGGTTATCTGAAATACCTGCAAAGCAATTGGAAAATGATAAATCTGAGCAGAAAAAAATTGTTATTAGACCTAGGCCTAATAAGAACAGTTTGAATGACGCCAATGGAGTTGGGATGAAAGGAAATCCTGTAAGAAGTGTGGAAGAGAGGAAGGAAGAATATGACCGAGCAAGAGCACGTATCTTTAGTAGCACTAGAATCTGTGACTCAGGTGATAATACCTCATCCATGGTTCCAATGGATGGGAGAAATTCTTCTACTAGCAAGGATGAGAGTGAAACTAACAAGAACCCCGTGGCTGATTCAGAAAGATTTATCAGTGTCAGGGATATTTGTTCAAATCGAGTTGCCATATTCAGGGATAGGGAAAAGGATCGTAGTGATCCAGATTATGACCGTAGTTATGGAAGGTGAGTCATTTCACTGGACCCTGTTAACTGATTGAGAGCTTTCCAGCAATTGAAGAATTGCAGATGCATGATAATATAGTCATTTTTCTGCTTAGAAATTTGAATTATATTTTCATTTGAAAATAAAAGATTACGTTATTGTGCAGGTATGCTAGGAGTATTCCAACCTCTGCTGTTAACTTGGTGCCATTTAACTTGCAAAAAGCTCAACCTTCATTTGCTCAATATGATGCTACATTTAATCAGTTGGGTCAGATGTCACAAACTCAGGCCACACATGGCTATGTACCTCCTTCTACCCCGATAATGAATCCTTTTTGCACCACAGGATTGAATCAGACACCTACAGACGGTGCTTACCTACAGTGGCCTAGTGCTGCTATGATGTATGCACATTCATATGACCAATTTAGACATGCTGTTTTCCAGGTAAATAACATTTAATTTACTTGTTTTATTTCCTGCTGAATTCAACAAGTGATTTCTTTAATGCTCTCAACTCCTTAAAATGGTTTTCAGAAATGGCTGCTTTTTGTGTTGAAGTGTGTGTGTTGTTTTTATTCTTGTAACATAATGCATATAGATTTGGATCGGACTAAATTTGTGAGGGGAGGTAGATCTCTATAACCATACCCATTTTAAGCGTTGTTGATTTTACTGATATGTGATATCATGATTCATGGTTGTTGTGGTAGATGCAGACTATGCATTATTTAAGTTCTACTCTCTGACAATAAAATATTTTTTCTCCTTTATTTTTCACTGTATCTGTTTTTACTTATCATCTTGCATCTCATACTTTTTACTGTTTTTGCAGGCTCCATTTGGTCAACAGCCTTTGAGCTTTGACTATTCGCAGAACTATTAGGTGACATTTAGAGGAGACTATTCAATTTGGATGCAAAAGTTATGTTAGCTTTTTAGAATTTGATGTTAGGTCCATTTGTCAGTGCTGTCATAGACCCTTGTTGTATTGTAGTATTATATGTCTTCTGTTTTCAGTTTTGATGGTTATAGTAAATCGTTGGGTACTTCCTATGTGACAGTTTATAAAATAGTGAATTTGTAGTGCATAACTGGATTTATGGTTATATCATAAGGTTTCTGTGGTGATTTCTGAACTACCTTTGTCTAAGTCTGGGGGTTACACAGAGAGAGGTACTTCTTGTTTGTTTCAAGGTTTGGGAAAATTAAATTTGATCTGTTAAATATTATTGGGATGAGTATTTAAATTCATCTTGTTCATAAATTTTAAATTAAAATGTGTCATGGGAAGAGAATTGATTAGGAAGGTTTAAAAAATGGACACTTTCGGCAAATACTTTTCAATAAATTGGAAAAATTTCTACAAGTTGGAAAACTTTCTACTAGTTGAAAACGTGTTTGTTGAACTAATTTCTCTTTTAGTAGTGTTTTAGTTTCTATATAGAAGTGTTTTCCTAATTACTTTTTACATATTGTTTCTAACGCTTTATTTTATTATTTTTTTGTGAAGTTTGTTTTGAATTATTGTCTATTTTAATTAATGTAATGGCTGTTTTATTTTTTCTAAAATTGAATCTCCATTAATGAAAAACTGAAAATGCCAAAAAGACAATTCAAGGAAATATACTTTAAATTAATGTTTTTTTATTAAATTTTGGGAGACAAAAAAAAAGACAGACTTGTCAGGGATTGGTTGTGCTGTATCCCACCCTGTAAGGATAAGGACACCAGTTGGATGGTGGCTATTAAAAATCCAAATTGGAAGATTTGTTTATTTTAAATATCAACCGAACATTCTGGATCTAAGTTATTATTATTTTTTTATAAGATCCAATCCAACTCAATCATTCAATCTAGTTTATGTTTCAAATATTCATCCCTCTATACAAGGTTGATGTATGATACATGAATATTTTTAATATATAAATTATAGTTAGTATGTATGATAGATAAATGTATATATTACTTTTGAATTGTGAATAATACTATATTCTTTTTCACAATGGGTGTTCTTTTTTTCAAAGGAATCATGTTTAAGGTTAATCATTAAATGTGAACATATAAATTTGAACCTTTCATATACTGTTATTTTTAATTATTAACAGTTTTAAATAGTTAAATTTAATTTAGAGATGTAAGGAATGAATAATTAATAAAATCAATCATATAAAGAGCCAAAAGAAAATTATTTAAGAATAAGAAAAATTGTTTGGCTAATTATAGAAGAAGAATGGGAAATCAGGTGCTCTGAAATTTGATATCAGGTGCTCAAAAATTCATTGCTGTGTACTATAAAGATTGAATATCTAGCAAGTTTTAGGACTGAAAAAGAATAGAACTGTGTACTTGAAAAACACTTAATTAATATGCTGAGTAGGAGATTATGAAGTAAATCACTACTACAAGGTTAAGTGTTTAAATCAATCACAAGCGTTTATTCTAAAGTTGTGTTACAATGAAACAAGATTCTTTTATATGGAAAGGAAAACATTCTAAATCCAAAAAATTTAGAACATTCTTGTTTTTAGACGTTATTTTTTATGTAGAATAGAAGCATGAGTTCCTTAGTAGAGAATCTCCTTGGCTTCAGTTTTGATTCAACTGTATTTAATTTGAGACCCAATAATAAACTTTAAACTACAGTTACAATAAAAAAATACAATTAAAGAATCTAGATTTACAAACAAACAAAGAAATTCTATATTATAACGAATAATAGGCTTGAGATATATTCTTTTTATCCCTCCATTCATTGCATGACAAACTCTTCTTTCTTTCCCTTAAAATGCCTAACTAAAGATGCTAATTGGTAGAAATAGTTTATATAAAAATCACTTACGAATGTCAAAAGTTATGTTTTTTTCTCATTAAATGATTTACAGTTCCATAAAGAAATACGTGTCTTATATTAAATCTATTTGTTATTTTTTTTCAATTATTTCATATTATGTATTAATTATGTCATTATCAATTAATTATGCTAACAAGTTATCATTATAGTGATTTTATGGTTAAGAAATGGAAAGAATAGTGCATGATACTATATTAATTTTATCAATATTAACATTATAATGTTAATTTTTGTATTTTTAATTACTAAATAATTAATTTATTTTTAAATAATTGAATATGGTCTAATATTAGACTATATACGAAGTCATATTCAGTAGACTTTTCATTTTTAAGTTTATTTTTTGTAAATTTAATATTGAAATTTCAATATTGAAATGAAAAAAAATCACTTGTGATGAAATAAAATTTTAAATTTTAAAATTTCAATTGATTTAATCAAATAAATACTTTAAATTCTCTACATTTTTTTTTTCATCCAAAGGCTAGATTCTATTCCAAAATCCAACAAATAAAGCTGCAATACTAATATTTCTTATGTGTCACTTAATCTTATTTATTGAGATTAAATTAAAATAAAACTAATTTCAATTATTTATACAAAAGGATCAAAGTTTTATTCCCCAATAATGAAATTAATTTCGACACCTTTCAAACCCTTGGTATGCTATATAAATCATATAAGTCATTTATTCCCCAATAAGGTTGGCTCAACGAAATTGAACAAGATCAACAAAAGAAGGTGATGGGTTGGATTATTATTGTTTTTTTTGTTTATGTGGATCTTGCTTATTATATTCTTCATAATTTATAAAAGCATTTTTTTTATTAGCAAAGAAGAATACAGAGGATGATCTGGATTTTATTCCATTCCTTTGACCCATTGTGATGGAATCCACCAAATCATGTTCACGTCACCCAGCCCAAATCTGAGGCACTGTGGCCCATGGGGCAAGATTTGGTTGACTAACTTACAAGTCAATTGTGTTCTTTGAATATGAAATATGTACTGGGCCACAAAAGATAGAGAAATTGATATACTTTGTATCAAGAAATATATAAATGACTAACTTTTAACATTTTTTTTCAACACACTGTTAGTAATTAGTTTGTGTAAATTCTACTGAATGATGCAAATTTAACCCTCAATTTAATGAGTCTAGTTTATGATTAAACATCATGTGTGAATTTCACCTGAGTAAAAATGTGTCAAAAGAGTATCAAAATGCATTACTATTATGCCTCCTTGTCTGAAACAATCATCCATTCAATATAGCAAGCAAAGATACAAAAAGTTTTTTTTTTCTTCTTCTCTACATATGACCCACCTAATCCATTCCTTTGCAATTGCAAATAATAAAGGAAAACTTTATTTTTAATGTTACATTGTGTTCCTCTTAGATGCATATACAAGCAAACAAAAGAAATTGAAGCAGAATTGAGTGCATCCACCTTTTTCTTGATGCTATACTTTTTCATTGTCATAGCTTAAGAGGATAGATCTGTCTTTCCCTTTGTGGTTATTATCTTATCTTAGGAGGTAATAATTATGATGGTTGTTGCTTTGAACATTTTTATATATAAAAAATGTACTTCATGTCGAGTCTTGTGATGGCAATAGTCATAAGAGATTTGACGGGTACCACCTAGTGCACCATCCAGACAATTCATTAGTGGGAAGTGGACAAATGACAAAGCCTTTGCCCACAAAGTTAGTGACTGGTGATGTGTGTGTACAAGCTCAGGTTTCTTCTACAAACCAAACTTTGAATAGAGGGTTAACTTTTCTCTTTCTAGGGTAAAAATATCCATTATGTTTGCACCAAATGTCAAACAAACAAAATTTTCATTGGAAATTTACTTTTACAACCTAGTGTACCTGTCGTAGCTGCTAAGAAAACAAGAGACAGTAACGTGACCACTAAGAAAACAAGAGATAGTGATATGCCATTATTGTCATAAAAGCATTTATAAACTAGTCAAGCATATCATACTAATTGACACTGGATTTTTTTTTTCTTTGGCTTAAAAGTTTATTTTATCTTTAACTTCTTTTTAGAAATAATATCTTCTCTATTTAATTTTGGAAAAAAACTTTTTTCCTTCTTCAAAAGAGGAAAAAATATCTATCAGTAAGCTAGAAAAAGTTCCACGTGATAGTTATACATGGACAGTGCAAGTCTGGATCAAGAGAATGCCACATAAATGTAAGGTTGCCACCTCTGAATGGATAAAAAGACATCGTTGTTGGGTTGGGTGGTGCATTGTTTACGAAGAAAGGATTACGTGTGTTCATCATAATGAATATGTGCGAGGTCATTTGTTAATCAAAACTGACATATTGACAATAGACAACAGGAATTAAAATTCATGCGGGTCCTGAAAGGACAGACTTTAAATTGTTTATAAGCTTTTGCAGAAATAATCTTGTCATGCCAAAGCCAAATCCATGTTTCTTTAAAAACAATAAATTCAAGAAAAATGATACCCCATGAAGAAACTCTGGAAACAGAAGAAGATACAATGAACAAGTTGTTTGAGTAACTAAAAGGTGATGTAGACCCTACCAAATCTCGTTATTACGTTACCATTCTTTAATTTGATATTGAGCAACTGCAATTAAGGTAAGAAACAGTTCCAAATAACACACAAGAAGATTCCAGAAGATGATGATCCAAAAATATACAGTACAAATGACTGGTTGTCAATTTTCACACTTCTTGACCTTACTGTCAGTCTTTACCATAATGCATGGCTATTTCTATTACATTTCAATTCATACTGTTCTTGGTATATATATATATATATATATATATATATATATATATATATATATATATATATATATATATATTTTATATATATTATATATATAAATATATATATATAAAATATATATTTTTTTTATTTTTATATATATATATATATATATATATATATATATATATATATATATATATATATATTATATATATTATATATTTTATCACTTTGTCACATATAATAACATATATCACATCGGGTAATGCACTCCAACAGAGTATATATTTCTCAGTATATCAAAAGCACCAGGTGTATCCTTAATTCAAAACTAGAAAAAGGATGCCAATGTCAACAGTTGGAACAATATCTTGGGTGTCTCTAAAACATAGATAAGATACTGGTCATGAGCAATTGGATCATCAAATTAAAAAGACTCATGAGGAGTCCCAGAACAAGAGGGAATCAGAGAATTCCAGTCAAATAAGAATTACATGATTAAGTAAACATGAACTTATTGTTTTCGTAAGCAGGGTAAACCTAGAAATTATGGAATTACTTGAGTTCATCTAGCATATAGACCCCACACGGGAGTAAGATTAGAATATTAAAGGATTGCCCCACATCAGGCATTCAAGTCTTCTATAGAATAAAACAATGTACAACTCACCTCTTTGCACCACAACAAACTCAACACCAAGGAGACAAGTCTTTCGCAGCAGAGGTTCCCGGATTTAGTCGAAGAATTCACAACCAAACAAGCTAATCAGATTCGCTTCCATTAGTTTCTACAAAGTGTAACCCGTGTTTATTACCTCCTGCAGATACAAGTACCCAATTGACATCTTTTGTCAATCCTTCCATGAATACCAACACAAAACCACCAAATCAGTGATCCTCCACATTTCATCCAGCCAGAGACCAATTCCCAGAGAATCAGAGGAAGCCCCAACACCCCAAAACCAGTGATTGCCAACTGGTATTCCTGGCAGTTGCATTACTGTTGCCGCCCAAAAGTGACATCATGATGAATGTCAGTCACCAGAAGCCGACAGAGAAGTTAATCCAAACAGAAGCGGATATTGGTACCCCCACAAGGTAGTCAATTAATTAATTAACTATACCACACCCACCAGAAGCATCTTGACTGCTGGAGCTTTTGAATCTGCAGACTTAAACTCTAGACTCCAATACCCCCAATTAGCAACACCAAACTAATTAACAATAACCCTAAAACAAAAATAACAATTAAGACCTTAACCAAACATGAACTTCACATTCACAACACAACAAGGACACAGTGACACATACCAGAAGACCAAAGAGTAGTACCATACTATTACCACCATCATCGTCATCATGATAATCATCATCATACATGACCAAAATTATTCAATCAATCATCTCCAGTTGGAAACAGGGTAAGAACCTTTCTACCTGCAGATGCAGCATTAGCAGATTCCATATCCTCCACATACCCACTCACAGAGTGGTGGTTATGCACAGGACCACCCCCACTCCCACCCATCCTCTGAAGATTCGGCCTTGACATGAACGGGTTCTCGAAGTGCCCGTTCGGCGGCGACCCGAAATGCCCCACCTGCCTATGGTACTGCGCCGCCGCGGCAAGCTGCTGCTGTTGCTGCTGGTGGTGGTGGAGCGCCGGCACCGGCACAAACGGAAGGAAATGATCCGAATTCGGCCTCGTCGCGGGGTGCAGGAAATGCGCCGGCACAGGGGAGCTGGCGAAGAGATGGTCAGTGGCAGGGTCGGCGACGGCGCCGGAGGCGCCGCCTCCGGGACCACCGGGCCCGGTGGCGGATATCCCCTGCATGCGTTTGAGATAGAGACGGTACTTCTGCAAGTGGCTGGCAACGTTTTCTCGGGTCAAACCATCGACGCTCATGAGCTGCATTATGGTCTTGGGAACGGCGTTTTTTATGCCGAGGTGCGCGACGGCGTCGACGAAGCGCTTGTGGAGCTGTGGGGTCCACACGAGGCGCGGGCGCTTGAGGGTTCGGGCGGGCTCCTCGCCGGCAGTGCCGGAGCCGAGCTCGCCGGAGTCGGCGAACTCGGCGGAGGTGGGTTGCTGGGGGTTGGGGAGCGAGGAAGGGTTGGAAGGCTGTTGGTGTTGCTGTTGCGGTGGTTGTTGTTGTTGGTGTTGGTGTTGTTGCACGGCGGTGAGGTTGGTGGCGGTGTGGGGGTTTCTGATGTCGAAGGCCATGGCTAGATCGGGCGTGATTAGGGTTTGCGATAGGGGCATGAGTTCCTCAGGCGATGGGAGTTCCTCTTCCCATCGCGAAAACCAATTGGAATCGTCTTCCCTCATTTGTTGAATTGGAGGAATTTGGTGTTGGTTTTTGATGTTTGGAAATTGAACGGTTTAAGGAAAGGGTGTGGATGTGATGGGGCAGATTGGGATTGGATTGGTTTTGGGAGGGGAATTTGATTTAGAGGGTGTGAGATGAGAGTGGTGGTGGTGGTGACGAAGGGTGGAGTGTGGAGAGAGGTTCGAGGTGGATCTTGTTTTTCTCTCTCTTTTCAGCTTTTTATTGTGGGCACTGTTGCTGATGCTTTTTCTTATGGTTTTTATTTTTCCGGGATTTGGGGGTCTTCTTACTTGAGAGTGAGTGTTACAAGATCGCTCCAGTTTTTTTTTTTCTTACTTTTTCTCCGCGGTGGAGCGTGTGACAGACGCGCCTCCCTTATCCAGTAAATGATTTAAAAATGTAGTATTTAAAAAAATTGGGTTTGTGTGAAGGTTTTGAAATGAAAGGAAGGGTTATTGGGGGTTGGGGCGGCAGAAGGATTGGCGCGTGGGGTGCAGGGAGGGTGGAGGGAGGTGGGGGAGAAATGGGATGTGGGCAATAAGGATGAAATGTACGGGTATGGGAAAGATTTTTTATGAGGAAGGAATGTGGAGAGAGATGCAAAGATTGTTTGGTAGATAGGGAATAAGTTGAGCTGGTGTTGGTTTTGCTCTCATGATGTCTCCGCTTTCAAAGTTAAAATTCGATTTGACTGAACGTGAATGAATTGGGGAATAGGGATATATGCAGAAGACAGGGTTAGGGAAATTGACGGGTGAGTGAGGTTGTTTAATTAATTAATTAATTAATTATTTAGAGGGAATGAAGTGTGTGGGAAAAATTGGAAAAGGAGCATGAGGTGATATAAAATAATGAGGAAAGGTTAGTGCTAGGCCCCTGGGGGAAATTAATAATTTGAAAAAGTGAGAAAGTATGTTTGGTTTGGAGTTGGAACAGAAAGCATGAAATGCCCAGAAGGGAAGTGGTGGAAGTGGGATACCTGTGGTGTTGCAGAAATGGATTTATACCCCAATCACTCACTCACTAAGTCGCTCAGAGATTGTATGGTATTGCATTGCATTTGCAGCACTACACAAAAGAAGGTGAGGGGGAAAAACAGTAGAGGCATGAAGGGTTGGGGGGTTTTGTCTACCTATTATTAGCAAAAGGGGATGGTGCAATTATTGTCCCTATAAAGGCATGTTTCCTCGTGCAGTATTGCCAACAGTACTGACGGACCAATTGAATCAACGTAATATGATAAGGGTACCCCCATGTGATACCCATGTTTGATGTTTCAACAAACTACCAATATCATGACAGGTGTATCTCTTCTATCATTAATGTTTTGGCATTTATCACACACAATGCCCTCCTATACTATTCTTCTGTTCCAGTGCCACACTTGTTTCCCCCCTTTTCTCTACCAGGAATATTCATGGAAAATACCCACCAATCCAAAACTATTTACATATCTAGAATTAGAAATATCGAACACCCTGTCTTCTTACCCTCTCTTCCACTTTCCTTAATATAAAATTTAGCCACTTCAATAATTTCCTCTTCACAGTACCCAAATTTCTCAGTCTTTAAAATTTAAATAAGAACTACGCACCCTATTTTATGGGAGCAATAATATTCTTCGACTTCGGAGATCAACTCCAACAAATAGAAACACGAACATTTTTTACATACTGTTTTCAATATATTTTTTTCTTTTTGAAGGTGATTTATGGGCTTGTAAAAATAAAAATTCCAATGATACAAAATGAAAAGAAAAAGAACAACTTTACTGCGTCTTTTTTACACGACGACAGAAACGTAACGTGCTGACAAATTTGTGGCGTCGTGTTATTGCTAGACTGTTTAATATTCACATGGAAATTTGACAGCCTAAGAAACTACCAAGTGGTAAGAATCTTAAATTCCTGATGTTTATCCAATCATCACAGACAAATTATTCAGATCCAACCCCGTTGGCGGACTGAATTATATAGACAAAATGTGCTTACAGTTTAGAAATTCAAATCTCACTGAAGACACGTGGCTAAAGATAGATCATCAAACACCAAAAAAACTCTCATGCCCAAAAAAACCCATTGACCAAAAAAAATCTCATACCCAAAAAGTATGCGTGATTCATGACTGAAGCGATATGGGGTAGAGATGTAATTTTGAATGGAGAAAATAGATTCTCACAGAAAACGTACGAAAAAAAAATCACTTGTACATTTCAATGAATGGGTAGATTCAGTGAGCCCGATGCAACCATCCACGAAAGGAAGACTAATAATAATCTAATGATGTGTCAATAATGCAGCATCTACAAAAGTTAACAAAATCAACTTTTCAGCTAAGAAACTTTTGACCAATTCGCTAAAGAAATTCCTAGTAAAAAATTTCATCTCCAACTGTTATTACCCATTGAATAGGCCACAACAAGGGTAATCTGTATGTGAGTTGCTCTCAGCTAATATACAACATATTCCTCAAGCTATGTAAGTTTTATCAACAAACTCGATAATTTATTATTTTGTGTGCAAACTTATGTGGTCGAGACCTTTAGAAAATTGGCCTGCTGAAAATGACGCACAGATCTGAATGACCGTTCTCTCAGACAACATCGTTTCTTCTCTCATCTTCAAAAGTAATAAAACATTGAAGCAAGCAAAACTTCCAAGTAAGACCACGTTAGTAATCATTCTCAAAATATGTCCATCTTCCACCGGAAAGGCTGACCACAAATTTGAGCAATTACACCTTTTTTGTTGGTGTACACATTGATCCTCATGATTGTGCTCCATAAGCAAATAAACCCAGCCTCAGGCACATAACAAACATGATACTGCACTCATACTTAGTAAAGGCTCAATCTAGAGTTTGCAGTGCAGATGATCCTCACGTGATCAACATGTACCCAATCGTGGGATGGAATATGACAAACATAACAGTTCTCTGAGGACTGTGGTTAACTACTTCGAGCAGTTTTTAAATTGAAGATGCTAGCCGGAGTCTGATAAAGGCCCAACGTGCAAGATTTTATATACTTCCTGCTTATTCAGAGAAATTAAAAAGAACAAGATTATTTAATCACTACTGAAGGTGTAAATAAAATCAGTTTTCGGCTGAGTTTAGCAAAACCATTTTTAATTTCTAATTCCACCTTGTGGACCCCAAAAACAAACAAATTCTAATTATCACAGGATGGAACAAGACATGTTTACCAAATGTTGAACTGGATAGGTTTACTGTCGCACTGCATATGATTGAATTCATCGTTTATATAACAGCACTGGACGGCCCTTTGAAATTTTGTTGTCAGCTTTTGGTAGGATTGAACATCTGATGGCTGGATCTGTTTGATTGCCATCTTTAAATGCTTCATTGTTATAACTGAAGCATCAAGGCTCTCCTGGTAACATAACATCAAAACAAATTTTACTTTGCGAAAAGTGGCAACACATCATCCATCAAAAAGTCATGTTGATTGGCACACCTCAATTGCTGCAACAGCTGCCTCCCGACATATCAATGATATGTCAGCCCCAGTACAACCATCTGTGAGAAAAGCTAGTTCTCTAAGGCTAACATCAGAACCGCATGGGATTTTACGCAGATGAATGCGAAATATCTCTTCCCTATCCACCTCATTCGGAGGTCCAACATATAGCAGACGGTCAAAGCGCCCTGTAAATGTTTAACATCAGTCATTTGGCAACTTAAGCTGTGAATACAACTCATCCATATCTGAATGGGCATAGAAGACTTAGAGAATAACAGAAGAAAGAGGATACCTGGCCTTAAAAGGGCAGGGTCAATCTTGTCTGGCCTATTTGTAGCAGCTATGACAGTGACATTAACTCTTTGATGTAGACCTGACACATAAAGATTTTGTCAAGAAAAAAATGATCCCAGTCAAAAGTTCAAAACTAACTGATTTTAAAAATAAAATCTATTTCTGGATAACAGACATCAATCAACATGTTGGAGCCACACTAAAGCTGAATGAGCCCCAATTAAAGTTATCTTACATCTTAAGCAATATGTATATAAGCAATAATTCACATTTCCACTGCCCAAGATTCATCACTAACCATCCAACTCAACAAGAAGTTGACTCATGACCCTATCTGACACTGAAACACCATCACTTTCCTTCCCACGAGTTACAGCAAGACTGTCTATTTCATCAAAAAATACTATTGATGGGGCATTGGCCCTTGCTTTTGCAAATAATGATCTGACGGCCTTCTCAGATTCACCAACCCATTTGCTGAAGAGTTCAGGACCCTTGACTGCCAGAAAGTTCAACCCTGCTTCAGAAGCAACTGCACGTGCCATGAGGGTTTTACTACAACCTGGAGGCCCAAACATCAATACACCTGTAGGAGGGCGAGTTCCAATACGGTCGAATGCATCATGGTGTTTCTGTGGCCATTCAACTGCTTCCATCAATTGAGCTTTGACCTCCTTTTGACCGCCAACATCTTCCCAATTAACCTTGGGAACCTCAAGGATTACCTAAGCATTCAAAAATTTGACAACCAAAGTATTATGCTTCACAATCCATTTTCATAAATTTTTGAGGTAGAAAATACTGATATGCATATATCTAATCATGTTATAAAAACAACGTTGCATGAACAGCACATCAAATCTCATTGTAGTACAATGCATTGTGGTCACAAGTTCCTCAACTTCAATAGTTTGTACCAAATAAAGTGTAGATAAAAGGAAATACAAAAAGAATATCATTTTATTTGACAAATTCCATAGATGTGAGAGACTAAACTGATTACAGCCAATAAAAAATCACAGTTGAACGGGGATGTTGACAAGAGATAGCATTCCTTGTACAAGTAACTTTAATGAGCCAGGATATGCCTGTTGGCAACACTAAGGTAATTCATTCCATGATGAAACTCCCAAGGGATTTGCGAAAAAATAGGGAATATCAAGATAAGCCCAAATAAATAAGACAGATCTTTGGTCAGATATAATATATTTTAGTAAAAACTAGTTATCAAAAATCATACTCGTGACATCAATCATACCTCTCTCATGGCACTAGGTCTTATTTTCATCCTGGCCTTCTGAAAATCTTCAAAGTTTACTTTCAAAATCTGCTCTTTTTCAACACTATCAGGAATTATTTCTGTATTTTCATAAGTCGTTCTTATCCTGCAAGGTCGTAATACAGGACTGGTGACTGACATATCTGAAACAGATGAAGTTGCCTCATCCAAATGATCTACTGAGTTTGTTGCACCATTCATCAGAACAGGTTTATCCGTTATATAATCAGAACAAGAATCAGAAGTCTTCTTAAAGCTAGCATAACGTCGCAGACAAATCAAGGCTGCCTCGTTGCAAAGTGCAGCTAGATCAGCACCCACAAAACCGTGAGTGACTGTGCCAAGGTGTTGAATTTGTACCTCAGAGAGACAATGATCCATTTCATCGAGAAGAGTGAGCAAAATATCTGAACGTTGTTGGGGGGATGGAACACCTGCATATGGATTTGACATGTGCAGTGAATGAGTTATTCTGTGAATTCATTGAAGTATTTACAACAGAAAAATTGATCTGCGTCCTAAAATGCTTGCTTCAGACTAACATTATGTTACAAGTCAAACTCATTCATGAAAATGTAAATCAACCACTAAACAATAGTGGAATTGGTAACTTTTAAGTATCAACGATCAAAATGGAATTCTAATTTTCCCTTTCTTGACTCACAGAATACAGGAGTAGCACAACAAAGCATGTGGTGATCATACCCCGGCCCTAAAAAAAAGCACATACTGCATTTGTCTCTTTCTCTAAATAAAAGGATAACGATGTGCAACTATACATATTTTTATTATGTCATTTCATAAAATAATGCAGCGTCAATTATGTAACTACCCATGTTAGTAATTGCTAAAAAGCCTCAATTTAAAATAACACATTTGTAGAAAAATATTTAACTCAAAGAAAGACCATGATGATAATGTATGCTATGAGCTCTTCTAATAAAACACTTCTAAAAATGAATAGTTATGATAAACTTCATATTGTTAAGAGTAGTAGGTTTTTTTATTCAACGTTGTACTCTAAAACTCAAATACTATGTAAACCTAGGGAGAGGAAAATTTGCAAGGAAACACAACCTCAATTGTTCAGCTCCTGTGTATATACACACTGTAAGTAAGGCTATACGCAAGACGAGCTTATAAATCCAAAACCCAACATGTATGAAGAAGCACAGTTTTATTATCAAGTCATCAGTGAATAGCAAATATGGAAATCTCCCCATTGTAAAATGGCTGTCTAATAACAGAATATAATCAACTAAACAGGGTATTTATACTAGTAAAATAATAGAAGTTTAGATATTGGAATGAAAAGGAGCAGCAATACATTATGAACCGTTTTTCTATTTTTGATAAAAATACCCGTATGCATGATGCAGAAATTGCACTCTGTTTAAAAATCAAACTAGATCATGCTTACAAACTAGTAACATGTGGAAGCAGAAGTTAGGGGTAAAAAGAGTTAAGCATGTATGCATTTATTTTAAGATAATAGCATACTAATCACAGGGAGGTACTAGCTTAGGTCATACCAATTTCAATTTCCTTGTCAAATCTTCCAGGTCGTCTGAGAGCTGGCTCAATATGGTCAGGGCGGTTAGTGGCGGCAATTACAAGTAACCCTTCAGTTCTACTAATTCCATCCATCAAATTCAATAAAGTCGCAACCAATCTTTGAGATAGCTCTTCACCTCCTTCTTTCCTTGCAGGGGCAATTGCATCTAATTCATCAATGAATACCTGCACTTAACAGAAATCACATATTCAGCCAATCAGGAGAACTTTGAATATAAAACATCAGTTTTTAAGTAAGTGGAACCATTCTCATTGAACCTTAAAATACAAAACTAGAGTATCAAATGCTTGGACTAAAATGTCAAGATTGTCCAAACATTGAACAAGAGCAGGCTTCCATGGCAAAGTGTGATTGGAATGTTTCAACAAAGCTAAGAATATTGAAGAGAAAATGCATTAAATTAAATATACCTGCCTTATCGGTGTGACTCACCTGAATATTTTGTGGTGAATCTCACACCAGGGAAATTATAGATACAAGAATAATTTCCAATATAAGACCGTCTTTTTACATCACTAAATAACACGATTGGAGGCTACCATCAATAACTTCTGAAGTTGTACGGCACAAGAACTATTCATGAATTTATAATAATTCAGGAAACTTTTAAGGATTTTTAAATCATAGAAGAGAATTAAACAAAAATAGAATTATACATAATTTTTTTTCTCCAGAATTTAAAATAAAAACCAGGGCATGAAATGAAAATAAAACTTAAATTTTAATTTTATATATATTATAATCCTATTGCCTTCAAATCTCACCGATATCCGCAATTTAACAACATTTTTTAATTGAATGCATCAGAAAATTCAGAAATCTGTATTTTACCTCCTTCAAATTTCACTTCATTTATTTAGACCACCATTCTGGCAGCAAAATTCTTATCTGTTTCATGAAGCCTCAAAATGTTAGATGTTTTACTGGCTCCACAAATCAGCAGCACCACATACCATATTAGAGATATTACGCCAGAATGTTTTAAGGAAAGGGTCTCTTCGTAAATGCATTAGTTGTATCACAAAAGTGAAAAGGGAAATCACAATTAGAAAATGCCCACTACGTACATGCATAATTGCAGTATTCCACATGATAAGAGTTACCGCTAAAGGTCTAAAACTATAATGTAAAACTTCAACAACTTCATGTGATATGTAGCTAGTAGAAACATTATTTAGTTCAAACACAATGGAAGGAAATAACAGGAACACAATATTTTTGACAAAAAATCTAACCACAGCAGGTGCAGCTTCAATGGCTGAATCAAAAGCTTTATGCAATGCTTGCTCACTTTCCCCATAATACTGGGTAACAATTTCAGGTCCATTTATTGGGAAAAATTTGACTCCCGCATCATGAGTACATAGTTGGGCCAGGGAAGTCTTTCCTGTACCGGTTGGACCATGAAGAAGAACACCTCTTGTAGTTCGTAGACCAAAACTACAGTTTGGAAAAACAAGAAGGACGACCATTTAGAAGTGCATGTCCAAATGCAAATAAGCATGTGAGAGAACACATAACCATGAAAATGGAGGTAAGTAATTTGAACTATACATTTAATCATTGACAATTATAAACTGATATAAATGAACATCAAGAAATTGTAAAAATCCATGTTTCTAGTAAATTGACTAGATGAACTTTTTGCAGTCCATGAAAACCCCACGAGCAGTTTCACCCTTGGACTACCTTGATATAAACTATGTTAAGACCATGAACAACACAATTCCGGTTTTGTAGAGTCCTATGATAGCACTGAGTCCATTACATTAAATTCACAAACAATAATGAAAAATTGGAGGGCAAGCAATCCATGTTTTAGGGAACTTCAAATGACAAGACACAAAAAGAAAAGCGGCATGAACACGGTAAAAGAGATTTGGTATACTGGGACAGGGCATAGTTAAGAGGTATGCAAGCTATCCATGACCACCAATTAAAAAGAATAAAATACCTACGATTCTCTTTTTAAGATATGTCACATCAGAATTGAATACAAGCATGAATGTACGATACAAATGATTCTCCAATTTTCAAGTATCAGTTTTGCATAATTACTATCTTGAGGAGGCTGTTGGACCTTTGATTGTCACCTGATTCACATGAATAAAGAGATGACATTCTGTGTGCTGTGACACTATAAGTAAGACTCTTCTACCACTAGAGAACAATGTATGATCAAACTCTTAACCATTTTTCCATTTTCTTATGAAACTATAATGGAGATATCTTATAGAGACACATACAACATAAAATTCAGAAAAAGAAATATCAAACCTTCGTCTCAAATATAATATGAATGCACCTAATATTATGAGTTTGTGGCAGGAACCTTAATTAACAGTCAGCACTACTTGAATCCACAAAACATAAATTATGCATAGAACAACACACAATCTACAGCAAGGAGATGAATAAATAAATAAATAAAAGTGTTCAATATTAAATGTTATACCCACATGTGAAAATATGCATCCGACAAGACCTACCTTGATAAAGCATCATTCACTGACGAAGAAATTATCTCCTTTAGAAGTGTATATTCTTTGGATAGACCACCCAATTTAGAGATTTTATCTGGTAAGCTAGCATTAGCAACTTTGTGTTCTAGTTTCACACAAGGTATATCCCTTTGAATTGGCTCTTCAGATGCTGCATTTGATGGCAGAGATAAAAACACCTTTGTTTCGTAATTAACAGTGAAAGCCTGATTTACACTATCTGCTATATCAGAATCCTCAGGATATAAATCACTGCTTCCATTTGATGGATAATTATCAGATTTGGTAACTGGCAGCTTTTTAGCTCCTATCACTTGGAAAAAGCACTCTGAAAACATTGGGACACTGACAAGATTCGCTAGAAGTAAAGATCGGGAATATAACCATGAAGTTGCCCATGTCTCAAGTGATTGTTTAGAACTTTCATCCCTTAATGCTAGGTTGACATCAGATGAAATCAGTGATTGACTCTTCTGATTTGGCACACTAGAGGCTAAATCGTCAAATTGTGGAGAGGACAGACCACTAGCATTAGAAAACTTTGATCCATTAGAAGGTGTTGCAGGAGATGCAACAGTGTCATTCTCAAATTGGACATGAGATTTCACCTTAGACACGTCCAATGAGGGAAAATTATTAAACTTCAACGGTAGCCCATTTTTAGAAGGAACCAACTGAAGATACAATTCCTTGCAATTATTAATAGGTACACAATTCTTTTCCATATAATGCTGTTGATTGCTCCCACTGGCAGGAGTAGGCAAGAGTTGTTTCTGTAATGCACAAACAAACACACTTGTGCCCATAGGAGGACATCCCATAGAATAATAAAGGTTGGAAGACAGGCGTACTCCATTCTTCAAAACCTATGTAAATGTAATAAAATATAGAATTCTGGTAAAGATAATTACACAGTTATAAATACATATATATACACTTACATATAAAGAAGGGTCTCCTTTAAATGCAGCTCATAAGAATTTTATAAAAGAAATAGTAACAGGACAAACCTTACTAGCAGGAAACACCGTTGCAAGCACAAAGTAGTTTCCTGCAACATCATCATCAACTGCCTTTCCAATTTCCAGTCCATTGCATTTGGCACATTCATTAGCCAATGACACGAGGGGGAAACTATGCAATTGTGAACTTTTCTCGTCTGAAGATGGAACAGACACCTAAAAATCAATCAAAACGGTGAAAAAAGAATAGCAGCATCACAAAGAATCCAATTATACACTGATACGACAACATGAAACTATGACTGCCAAAACAAACCGATATTGACATTCATTAGCTAAAACATAATTTTTGCCTTTACAGGTTTCAGTTTCACCTCATGTTTTAAAAGTTTCACTCTGGCAACTTTAAGTTACTTTGTTAAACCAATCTTTTCCTTTTTCATAGTTTATATAACTAATTTGGTAATACATGTCAAACAGTGAGAAGTGACCAATCAGCCAAAATTGACACAGTTTTGTATCAAAACTGCCACAAAAACCAATTTGATATAAACAGAATAATATAAGAACTAATGTGAACCTTTTAAACTTGAGGGAATGAACTGTATCAATTCGAACACAGTTTGAGACTAGATTCGAAATTTAACTCGTTGAACTTAGTTACAAACCAAACAAGTGGTTAGCTCAACTTCATTTACAATTATATTTATTTTACATGTTTTTATTTACTAATTCCACACAAAAATAAAATTAATTATATAAGTCCAGTAATATAAAATATACCATCTAGTAGCACAAGTTCAGTCTAAGAAGGGACCAAAATGCAACATTAGGCACATTAAAAGGTAATTGAACAATATAAAGTGTGATGATGATTATAAATGTGTTGGTGATGGTGATGGTGATTACCGAGACAATGGAACCCGGGGAGAGAGAGGAGGAGAGCATGGAAGGTTCGGATAGCCAAATTCTGAAGCCCTTGAAAAGGGGAACGGTGTCGTCGACATGGAGGATTTCGGAGACGAACGCTGATTCAGAGATGAGAGAAGGGAACTTTCGAGAAGCTTCTTCGCGTAAAGAGACATGTTCTTGTGCTTGTTGCTGCTGCGTTTTGGAAGGCGTTGTGGTGGCATTCGACGACAATGGTGAGTTTTGCAGCTGCGCCTTCGATTGCTTCTTTTTCTGCTTCGAATTCGAGCTCGAAGGCATTATTTCACCCTGGGCTGTGCTGAGGGAAAAACTGAATCCTTTTTGCAAAACCCCTTTTAGCAGAGAGGGTTTTACTTTAGTGGAAACTCTAAGGAATCCAACAATGGAACACTTGAATTTTCAACACCTAACTCTATTTGAAAACTTTAACTATTTTAAATTATTAAAACATAAAAACACAAATTAACTAAAATCAAATATAATTAACTCTTAAATTGGTATAAATGTACCTAAAAAGAATACTAAATAATAAATATAAAAAGTACATGAAAAAAAAAATTATTTTATATACTTGGGATATGTAATAAAGACTAAATTATGTATTTAATAAAGCTATTAATTATAAATATATAAAAAAAATCAGGATTATCTATAAAAAAATTATAATAATTTTTTTACAATAATATCTTCCCTATTTACTAAATAATTATTGATAATAATTAGATAACATATTCAATAATATAAATATTTATAAATGTTGAGTTCCACAAATCCTATTCCACTCCACCCACTATTATATATTTTCACTTAAGGTAGAGCAAGAAATGAAAAGAAAATTGCAAATGATAAAGAAACACAAAGTAGAACCTAAGTATTTTTTTAAAGATTTTTGATAATTATTTTCTAAGTATATTTTTTCCTTTGATAGTTTCTTTATATGTATTTCCAACATTTTTTTATTATATATTTTATTTATCTGACATTTTACTTTTTACATATTTTTAATCATTAAAAGATAATTTGTTCAATATGAATATAATTATGGAATTGTAATTTATGTTCAACCATTAAAACATGTACACTCATACAAAATTAGGAAAGGCAAGTGTTAGATAATATTTACTAAAAAAAGTGAAACAAAGACGAGGACATTGCTAGATAATATTGTGCAACTTTTGATCTCAAAAAATAAATGTATGAAATAAAGAAGAGAAAAAATTAATTTTAAATAAGTTAAAACTTATATATTTACTAAAAGAGAATAATAATAATAATAATAATAATAATAATAATAATAATAATAATAAAGAAATAAATTAATGGTTGATTAGTATTGCAAAATAAAGATATAAATATATTAGAAGTAAAACTCAATACTTTTAAACAGATTTATAGGTTTGTAAAACTGATTAATGATTGATTAAGTATTGCAAAATAAAGATATAAATATATTAGAAGTAAAACTCAATACTTTTAAACAGATTTGTAGGTGTGTAAAACTGATTAATGATTGATTATTATTGCAAAATAAAGATATATATTAGAAGTAAAACTCATTACTTTTAAACAGATTTGTATGTGTTCCTACCGTGTGTATTTTTCATATATAATTTTAAAAATTATATATAAATTGAATGTGATCAATATTATTATAGAGAAATAAAATTCTATATAAATTAAAAATAAAATAAGATATAACTTTATTTCTTTTAACTATAAATAAAAAACTCACTTTTACATTTAATTAGAACTTTTCTTCCCATTTACATATTTATGAAACATTGTTTTAGAAACAAAACTCTGCAAAATTTAGAAACAAAACTCGGCATTACGACATTGTTAACAGCAACAAGTTTCTAAAGTAGATCTGGTTGCACTACAGTTAGTGTTAGATAATCCTAAGAAGTTTTAGAAAAAATATGTTTTTGAAAAAGACGAAGTTTGCAATTTCAAAAAATGTTCTATCTATTACAAAAATATGCAATTTAGTTGGCAGCAATATTACATTCTTTTAATCAATGGCAACAATTTACGTTGGCAGCAATATGTCAGGAATTTGCAAGTGCAAAACTTGCAACTGATATATATATAAAATCAGATTTTGTAAACCAGTACAATCTAAGTAATAAAGCTACTACTTATTATTTCTGAACCCGCATACAAAACAACAGCTTCTTCCTTTGTTTCTTTTTTAACTCTCTATCATTGGGATGCAGAACCTTCAGGCAGAAGATATTTAGCTGGTGGGATCACAGCAACTGCTCCCTTCTGAGGATCAGAATACTTTCTGTACACAACCTTAAGCTTTCCATTTCCAACATTGGAGTGGAAGCTCGCCAATAGTCTAGCACAATCCCTGTTTGTAATCAACAATGCCAAATAAGAATTCAAATTTAAGAGACAGTTGAATCATAAAATCCAAATAATATTAACAAGACCGAATCGATTTTGCATACATAAGTTGTTCTTGGGAGTAACCCGTGTGCAACTTGAGTGTGTCATTCCAAAGGGGAGTCTTATTCAGAGTGCATCTAGCTGCAAACACTGCTGAGGCAGCTACCATTGATGGGCAATACATTAAGGTCGCGTAATTCATCATTCCCAACTCAGATAGAAAATGGGTCATGTTTTCAAACTGGAAAATGCAGAAATCCAGAAAGACATTCATTCAGACAAGAACATCAAATGAAAACAAGGTAAAAATCATATTTTACTTGGACTTTTGAAAAGAAAAAAAGTTCACACACTCACTCACCTCCTCATCTGGGACTGATGCTTTGATAAAACGCACTAAGAAAACATAAGGTGTAGGAACAGTCAAAGTCCATTCCAACTTTCCCAGTATAATTTTCTCCATAACAAGTATCTGTTCATGAGTGTAAGCCCTATCAGAGAGGTGAACAAAGTCATTAACCTGCAATGCAAGACAGAGTGTAATGTTATTCCCCAGTTTTTTTTTACTATGCTGATATTCATCAAGACAGCAACAAAAGATATATGTATATACCTCAGGTGGCCAGATTTCTTCATACTTTGATGCCATCAACATGGCACTGATGCCTACCAATTGCAGCTCCCTCCTTGCAACAGTCTTAACTGCTAGGAATCGATCGATTATGTTGATGGTCAGGTAAAGGGTCTCTAGTGAAAGTTCAAACTTGCTGTGGACATCAGTCAGCCAATCAACCAAAATAGCTCTCATCCTCTCATTTATCTCTGGTTGAGAGTCTATGTAGTCATGGGGGCGGCTTTCGTGCTTCATGCATCAAATGTACATATCACAATATTAGAATGCCATCACATCAGACACAATACAAACAACCACAACAGAAACCATGTTTGATACCTCAACAAGTTTATAGAACTTGTAAATGTCTTCAATATACTCCACAGCAGCAAGCTCATTGTCAACATCACTGGCATCGATGTCAATAATGGTCTCCTTTGGTTTGTTAGTTATGCCACATGCTGCCTGTAACATCAAAAGGCAGGGAAAGATGACATGGTATATTAGTGATACAACATAGTTTCAGAACTTTTTTTATCTTATTTCTATCATCTATATCTACCTTGCTTCTAGCAGTGAGAACTGAACTAAATGCTTGTGAATCCTTCTTGGACTTGCAATCTTCTTCCTTTTTCTTGTCTTTCTGGATCTCTTTGTCTGCACTTTCTTCAATTACAATGACTTCCTGAGGCTTTGGTTTTACAGTAACTTTCTTCTGAGCCGGCTTGGGGACTCTCTTGGCCACAGCAATAGGAGCAGGACCACCCACATTAGCACACACTTGTTTCTGCAACTCCAAAACCAGAACAGTCATGACATGATAACATAAATATATTGAACAACAATCCACCTAAGGTAAAATGAAACAATGTAGCATAAAGAGTAGTTCACCTTGTTATTCTCTGTAACTGCTGCTGCTTGGGCATTGGCAAGAAGTTGGGCACCAAAACTCCTAAAAGAATCATAATAATATCAGATCAATACTGAGTGATTGAGAGAAAGAAAGAGAGAGAAAGAGAGGAGGAGGAAGAAAGAAGGAACCTTGTGATGGGGCGATTAGGCTTGACTTCTACTCCTGTTACATTGGCCAAATTCCCAATATCACCCAAAGCCTTGCGATTCTTTCCATCGGCCTTCTTCTGCTGCTTTCCTCCCCCTACTACTTCACCTAGGAAATCACAACCAAACTACCCATTCAGACAGATATCTTCTCATCTAAACACACAGATTTACAAGATAACTCCAACAACAACAAGAAGAAAGTATACACTAGAAAACTTTATGAACTGAAAAGATTGATGAGTTGCAAATAAAAAGATTTGTATACAAAGGCCGGGGAAAACTGAAACTTGTCCGTTATACAAAGAGCTTTGATTCCAAACAGTATTTTGCATATTTTCATCCAATACAAGAAACCAACCCATAAACAAAATCCCAACTTTAGACAAACTTGAATCAACTTCCAAAGGGGAATCCGAAAATAAAGACTCCTTCAAACCAAAAAAAAAAACAGACATTGAAAGAAAAATACAAAGATGGAAAAGGACACTACCTCTGGCCTGTTGATGAACTATTGCTCTTGACGCCATTTGAGATATTCTTTTGCTCTTGAAATGAAATCAAAGTATGGCAGAATAGAAATCTGGGTAGAAGGGTGAGTTACTTTCCCCTTCACTCTCTCTCTCTCTCTGGGGGCCAAGAATGAGCTTGAATGAAAATGGGGTTGAGAGGGACAGTGAAATAGCCTTGGCATTTGAAGCTGAGGGACACAATGCTTCTCCCTTCAACGGTCACTTTCTGTAGTCGAATTTGGACCTTTGGATTTACATTCATCCGACGATGGAGATTGGACAATAGTGTAGCCGTTGGAAATTCAAAAACTGGAACCTGCCTGCACACAGAAAGTATTATAATGGAATGAAAAAAAAAAGGAAAATAATAAGTAAATAAATAAAAACTTCACTGGTAATAAAATGTCTTCTTAATTTTTATATCTGGCAAATTAATTTTTATTTATAATTTAATTATTCTTTTATTATGACTTAATCATGTCGTCTCTAGTTCCTTCTTAAATTTCTGACATATTTTAAAAACTTTTAAACATGATATTTTTTATATTAGAAGGTGCCTGCACAGAAACTATTATAATGGAATGGAAAAAAAAGAATAATAAGTGAATAAATAAAAATGTGGGTAATAAAATGTCTTCTTAATTTTTATATCTGGCAAATTAATTTTTATTTATAATTTAATTATTCTTTTATTATGACCTAATGATGCGGTGAACTGTCTAGTTCCTTTTTAAATTTCCGATTTTTTTTTAAATTTTGTAGAAAAGAATAGTAACTTAAAAATGCTAAAAAAATTTAAACATGATATTTAAGGAACAGGATAAAATATAATAAAATAATTATATAAGTTTATCTTAGGTTGGAAATCATATTTATTGTTAACTGCTATTTGTCATATCTATTTAATCAGTGGCATAATTGATTAATAATAACAGTTTTTAGATGCCTAAAAGGAGTTTAAGCAATTGAGTTAGTCTTTCTAATTTATTATTTATTTTGCTAATTAAATTTAGGATGTGTATTAATATATGGCTTGTAATTAGTTAGTTATATGTTTTTGTGACTCATAGGTGATAACTAAAACTGAATTTAAATTTAAATGTGTAATAAAATGAATGCATGAGTTACATGTAAGTAATACCTATTAAAAAAAATCATTTTTTTTTTATCTCAGACAAATATCCTACCAACAAGTAGATAAGCGTAGGAGTTTATTTTAATGTGAGAAAAATCAATAGATAAGATAAATTATAAGATCATACTGGCCCATTGAAAGTTTTCTTTCTTATATTCTATATTCATCAAAAAGTTAAAAGTGGATAAAAAAACATCACAAATCAGAAAGATAATGAAATATAGTGATAGTAATTTCTACAGAATATTTAAGAATAAAATTATGTATTCGCAATCAATTTCTTCTAAATAACCAAATGATAATTTATTTTCAATAATAAAATATTAAATTGAAAATTTAATTAAAACATAAATTAAAGACTCTAGGTAAAACAATGGTTTTGTATATCCTGGATACAAATGTGAAAGATCATACCAAATTAAGAGTTTGAACTCCATTGACATATGTTGAAAAGGATAAATTATTTATCTTATAAATAAATAACGAATTCAAGATAAATGAATTTACTTAAATTTTAAAATTTTTCATTAAAGAGTTATAAATAAACAATGACTTCAAGTGAAATGAATTTAACTTAAATTTTGAAGAATTTCATTAAGAATACAATAATCATGTTATAAATATAAATCTATTTCAAGAGAAATGAAATTAACATGAATTTTTAAAAAAAATTAAGAGATAAATACTTTTCTTTTAATAAAGAAATATTTTAAATAAAATATGTTAACCATTAAAAATGTTAATATTAATGTTTTTCAACTTTTCAAGAAAACAAAATTAATGTTGAATTTATATATACATGTTGAAGATAAAGAGAAGGAAATTAAAAAAAAAACAGTGAAAAATATGTTATTTAAGATTTAAAAATATATTTTACTTTGAATCATAAGAAATTAAATATGAGAGTAATTGTCTTACAACCTATACTCACTTGTTTAATCACTCATATTAATCAGTTCTCTAATTTTCAAGTTTTATAAGAATTATTTAAGAAAAAACAAAATAGAAAACGAGATCTACTACATCCAGTTATGAAATACTATCATAACAATTTGTGAAGTCTAATGAAAATAAACACCCAAATACACAAAGATTAAAGAAAAATATCACATGAAGAGATTGAAATACAATATATAAAGAAGAAATAGAAATGTGATCCATAATGTATTGACTCAATTTAAGAACTTAAAGTTATTAATTTAGAAACACAATTCCAATAATTATTACTATTGTTTGTGGATCTTATCTTAAAATTTTAAAATGAATAATTTAAAAAAAAAATATAATTACTCAAAGATAATTAGAGAAAAGTGATGAATAAAAAATTATTTTAATATGTTAAAATAAATTTTTACTCCTTTCTACCAAAATTTTAATATATTAAATTGTGTTTTTAATACATTAAAAGCATTATAAAATAAATTTTAATTGATTTTAATTAATTAAGAAATTCATTTTAATTAAAAATAGTCTTCACTTTAAGTTAAAATAACTTAAGAAATTTTGAATGAATTTGAATAATTTTTTAATATATAAACAAATATACACATACTTAAATGCTTTAGAAATGAGCTATTCATATTTATTAATACTTTTCTAACACTCACTCAAATTATAACTCAATTCCATTACCGTTATTATCACTTATATTACATTACATATAGAATTATCAAATATTTAAATTTAAAATTTATTTTAAACTTATATTACATTACATATATAAGTTATGTAGGTGCCATCTTAAGTGTAAGAATTGAAGACATCATTTCTTCACACCAAATATATCAAGTATAAAAATTAAGGAATCTCATAATAAATGATATAATAAACTCAACAAGTTTGACTTAAAATAAACTTTGAATAACTCTTACACTATTTTATACTCTAATATATATTAAAATAGTGAAATTTATTTTATTATAAATAAATTAACATTAGATGAAATAATATTTAAAGATAATCACTTTCTTTCATCCCGATTGAGCTAAGAAAACTATTTTATGGATATTGTCACTTGCCTTTCGCGTGTGATGAGAAGTGTCACAAAAATGATATGCACCAAATGACAGAACGTGACTTTCAAACTTGGTCTTAAAATATTAACTTATTCATAGTTATCCAAATACATAAATCGAGAATAGCATTTATATTATTATTATTTTAATATTTAGCATTATTTTTAAGTTAAATTAATTTTTTAGTATTTTATTAATTCTTTATTCCAAGATTTTGCTATCTCAATTATTTTTCGGCAATTTTTTTTAACTGTCATAAGTTATAAAACTCATAATTTAGGTTTAATTTTCAATTTTATGCATAAAACAACAATTTAAGAAAGAAAATTTTATTGGTTGGAAATAAAAATTTGTAATTTATTAATTATTTTTAAAAATATTCTCAAAGGAAATAGTTGCGAACTTAATTAAACTCTCTTCATTAAATACTATTTTAACCTATTTTATTATCTAGAAAGTTATCACACTAGTTATCCAAATATTAACTTATTCTTAGTTATCCAAATATATAAATTACATAAATTGGGGATAATATTCATATTATTATCATTAGTATTATTGTTTCAATATTTAGTATTATTTTTAAGTTAAATTAAATTTTCAGTTCTTTTTAATTCTTTATTCACTACAAAAAAAAAACAAAAATTAATATTTAACATTATTTTTAAGTTAAATTAAATTTTTAATATTTTTTAATTCTTTATTTCAATGATTTTGATATCTCTTTTATATTTAGTCATATGTTATAAAACTCATAATTTAGGTTTAATTTCCAATTTTATGCATAAATCAACAATTTAAGAAAGAAAATTTCATTTGTTGAAAATAAAAATTTGTAATTTGTTAATTATTTTCAGAAATATTCACAAAAAATATGTTTTAAATAATTGCGAACTTAATTAACTCTCTTCGTTAAATATTATTTTAATCTCTGTCACAATATCCTCACCTAGACTATTTAAGGGTGGGCAGATGCATCCCCAATTTTATAAACTTATAATGAAATACACGAATTTTTTAAATTTTGCACCCACAAAGTTATATACATTAACCCCATAATTAAGTGAATTTAATGTTAATACAGGCGTGTAGAATTGTTTAGATTTATCTTTTGTTGTCTCATTGATTTGATTGGGTTGTAAAAGCAGATGCAAACAATTTTTTTCTATTCTAAAATTCTTAAAATGTTTAAAAAGATATTTATACAACGTGTTTGTAAATTTCACAAGTTAATAGAAATTTGTAGATTTTTAGAAAATATAAGTTCAATAGTTGGATTTGATTTTCTTATAAAAATTTCACAATTTACGATTATTTAATAGTTACTAAAACTAAACAAGTCCGAGATTTTTCTTTTGTGGCCAGAAAACCCAAAACTGAATAGTAGATCAAGAACTCAAACAAGGCTAAAATATTATATCAATTTTTAAATCAAAGAGATTAGAATTAAATGAAATATAAATTACTTAAAATGATTTCCCGTTACTAAATACGTTACAGCAATCTGAAAAAGTTTTTCCAGCATGTTGGTAAAAACACACATGACAGTTAAAAACCTGTTTTAGCATTGTGTTGGCAGGGATATACGATTGTGAACATAGAAAGCACACAATGCAATTTCAAAAGATGTTGTTTTAACATTATATGTTGGCAGCAGCATGTTATATTAGCAATAACAGTTAGCAGTTGGAGAAGTTTTTTAACAAAGTAACTGTCAAATTGCACTTGCACATAGTGAACTTCATAAGGTAATGAAGGAATTGGATTGTGAAAAAATTGCTATAAAATCTGTGCCTGCTTTTCATTAACTCTATTGAGGGACAGAACCTTCAGACAGAAGATTTTTAGCTGGAGGGAGCATAGCAACAGCTCCTTTCTGAGGATCAGAATACTTTCTGTACACTACCTTCAGCTCTTCATTCTCAACCATCGAGTGGAACCTCACCAATAATCTAGCACATTCCCTGTTTGCAACCAACAAAGCCAAATGGAATTAAATTAAAGAAACAATATATAGAATGATCATAATGATACAATCCAAAAAAAATGACATGTCCAATTTATGTTCACGTACATAAGTTGTTCTATTGAATAACCCGTGTGCAGCTTAAGTGTGTCATTCCAAAGGGGAGTCTTATTCAGAGTGCATCTAGCTGCAAACACTGCTGAGGCTGCAACCATTGATGGACAATACTTTACGGTGGCATAGTGCACCAATCCCAACTCAGACAGAAAATGAGCCAAGTTTTCCAACTATAAATGCAGATATTGAGAAAGAAATTCAGACAAGACAGAAATTCAATAAGAAAGAATCATAATTTAAGAGTTTTGAACTCACTTCCTGATCTGGGACTGTTGCCTTGATAAAACGAACCAGAAAAACAAGAGGTGTTGGCACAGTCAAAGTCCATTCCAGCTTATAAAGTATTGTTTTCTCCATGACCAATATCTGTTCATGAGTGTAAGTTGTAAGGCAGACTAAACTCTCAACCTGCAGTTCAAGACTAATGTTATTCCCTTTACATTTATGGACAAAATCAACACATCAATGTAGTAACAAATGTACATGTATGTACACACACATTCAAACATACCTCAGGGGGCCAGATTTCTTCATACTTAGATGCCATCAGCATGGCACTGATGCCAACTAATTGCAGTTCCCGAATCCTTGGAATACTCTTAACTGCTAGGAACCGATCAATTATATTGATTGTCAAGTAAAGGGTCTCAAGAGAGAGGCCGAATTTAGTGTTGACTTCTATCAGCCAATTAATTAGTATAGCTCTCGACCTCTTGTTTATCTCAGGTTGTGAGTCTATGTAGTCATGAGGGTGGTTCTCATTCTTCATGTATCAAATGCACGTTTATATATTAGAATCACCTCACATCAAACACAGCATACAAAATGGATCAAGGAAATCGCGCTTGTTACCTCAACAAGCTTATAGAACGCGTAAAGGTCATCAATGTACTCCACAGCAGCAAGCTCATTGTCGACATCACCAGCATCAATGTCAATAATCTCCTTAGTTATCCCACATGCTGCCTGCAATAGTTTCACAAGAACTTCTTGTCAAAAAAAGAAGCATAGTGGCATTCTTGTACATAGCAAGGTTATTATTTTATGTTCGTTTCATTTTCTCAACCTACCTTGCTTCGAGCTGTGAGCACTGAAGTATAAGCATGTGTTTTCTTCTTGGAGTTGTCATCATCTTCTTCCCTTTTCTTGTCCTTCTGGATCTCCTTATCTGAGATAGATTTCTTGTCAATGGCTTTCTCGGGTTTTGGTTTTACAGTGACTTTCTTCTGACCCCGTTTGTGGACTACTCTTTTGTCCACTGCAACTGCTTTAGAAACAGGTGGAGGTCCAACCACATTGGCAGAAACCTGTTTCTGGAACTTCAAAACAAAACTTAGTCATGACAGTATAGGATAATTAAGCAAGTAATATAAAGAGTAGTTCACCTTGTTATTCTTATCAGTAGCTGCTGCTGCTGCTGCTTGTGCGTTTGCAAGTAGCCAAGCTCCAAAACTCCTACAAAAATCATAACAATGTCACCTTAATATTGAGTACGAGAGATATATAAAGAGAAGAAAAAAAATCACCTTGTGACGGGGCGATTAGGCTTGACTTCAGCCAAATTCCCAATATCACCTAATGCCTTGCGGTTCCTTCCATAGGCTACACCCTTCTTCTTCTGCTGTTTCCCTCCCTCCACTACTGCTTCATCTATGAATTGCAAAAGAAGTCACTCACTCGAAAAGCTTATATATCTTTGCATCTAAACACACACATTGACATGCACCACCCAAGATAATTGCAAGAACAAAAAGAGAGACACTTTCATGTTTTCATCCGACAGAAAAGAAACAAACCCTGAAACCCCAAGATCCAACTTAAAACAAAATTTGAACCAAGAGCCCAGAGGAATCAGACAAGAAAGATTCAATCAATCTTATTTTGACAAGAACAAGAAATAATAGTCACTCAAAGAAACCAGCAGGGCAGCATCATCGTACGATCAAAGAGTATATAGTATACATGCAATGATTCAAAAGACAAAATAATAAGAATACCTCTGCCAACGGTGGTTCTTGATGCCATTTGGAAAACTCTTTTCTTGAATTGAGACAAAATATAATCAATGTGAATGACAATGAGATAAGAGTGGAGAGTAACACTTTGCCGTCAACGGTCAATTTTTTTAACCACTCCAGAAGCGTTTGATTTTGCGTTCATGTAACAGTGGAGAGTAACGTATATAGCCGTTGGATATTTAAAAACAATCAAGAGTAATTAATGGGAAATGAGGAGAAAAGGGGTAATGAACTTCAAAGGGAAAAATAATATGGGTTTGTAAGAAAATTCCAACTTTGTGCGAAACAAAACATGAGATACCTTAGAGAAATAGCGGATATTAATGCTGATAAAGTGAAATACAAAGGCATAACGTACACATGCATACGTGACTAACTATAAAATATAACTTTTACTCTAGCATTAAACATTTGAATTTATCATAATGGAGAATTTTCCATGAAAAAAAATCTATAAAAAATGTTTTTTACAAAAATATTACCTACAAATTTTGGATTATAGGAAAAATAATGTTTATCATAGATTTTGAGCATTACCTATAAATTTTGGCTGTGAAAAATTTTAATTTCTTTTTTAATGTTTCTTGTCATAAGAGCATAGATTATGTCATTTGTAAAGAAATAACTCACAATCCACTACACATTTATTATAGAAATGACCATAAAGTTGAAAGGTAAATAAAAAGAGTAGATGAAGAAATCACACAGAAAACTAACATAATTCAATTGAAATATCAATTAACTTCAACCTACATACATAAACATAAATTCACTAACTATAAAACTGAGATTACAACATTTAATTTATACTCAACTCAAGGTAATTTAACTGGTAATTACAAGATCCTATTTATATAAATAAACCTATCCAACAAACTTTCATAAGAAGTATCAATACAGTTGGAGGGGTCGTGCGTATAATACTTTCCATGGAAGCTCAAAACTTTAATTAAAGTTTATGACTATTATAATAGACAATCTAGTATGTTTTACCTCTGAATACAAGTGCAAAACATAACAAAAATATTGATTAAAATAGACATTATTATATTACTAGACGGTCTTTTACTACCAAACCCTCTATAATTTTTACTCAACCAACATTTGTACTAGGAACTTTACTCAACCAAATCATTATATTAACCAAACTCTATATTGTCACTAATTCTCAAATATTTTATTGTCATTGTTGTTTTGAGAATTTTTAGGTGAGGTTTGATGGTCAACGTTCTTGCACAATACAATTAGTTGCAGTATTTTCCAACACTGAACTATTCTTCCAGTCACAACTCTAGTATTCATGGACTTCCTTTGACTCACCAAACATTTCTCTAAATTCTTTCTTATGTTTCACAATAACATATAACTTCATAAAACACAATGTCTTTATTGGGAACGGATGACTTCTCGTATAGGAATCATAACTTATTTTACTCCTATGTGGTAACCCACAAATGCTTTCATCTTGGACCAGAGTTTAAGCATACATTTATCAACACAATAGACCCTCAAGTGCTTTAAAAAATATTAATACATTTTTCATCAAGTCCAATTTTTAAAATTGTTCAAAACCTTTCAAATTTTAAAACTAGTTCCAAATTTAATTTAATTCATAATAAGGTATTTATTTAAGGTTCAAATCTACATATTGTTGTTTTTTTTTTTTTTTTTTATTTTTTTTTTTTTTTTTTTTTTTAATTTTTCTTTGCATACAGTCACAAACTCATTATTTTAAAGTGTCATAAAGTTTAAAATAATATTTAATTTAATGAAAAAAATAAATTACTCAAAAGGGTTGTTTTATTTTTAATTAAAAGACCTCGTGATGAAAAATATGTTTTTTGTGAATATTATTTTCATATTTTTAGTTAGTAAATAATTGGTTAATAATAGTCTTTTAGAGGGCTAAAATGAATTCAAGTCACTTTGTTAACCCTCCTAATCGATCATTTTCTTTTTGACAATTAATTTGAGCACATTTTCATGTTAATATCTCCAGTAATTTATTTAGGGCGTGATTGAAATTCGTTAAAATTATCGGAGGAATTTGTCTCATATATATGCAGTTATTTCCTAATAAAAAGGTTGAACTTAAAGTTGTACTAAGAATAAATGAATGAGATTCTTGTAATTATATATGCTATCTTTTGGAAATAATTATAACAAGCAAAAGTTTATAGGTCCTTTCATATAGAGAAAAAGAAAAAAAAAAAAGAGAAATGATAAGAGGATAATCTTTCTCTCTCCTTTCTCATACACACTCTTTATATATAACTTTTTTAATACTTTGGAAGACTATAATTGAAATAAGGGCATGCCTCCTTGCAATATATTAGGGATGAATTTGTCTGTACCAAGAATATTCTAAAAAAATATATTTAATAGATGAAGCAGTTTTTAGCTTCCTTTTATCCGTTTATTTGAAAAAAAAGTTAATTTTCCATTTTTTATGTACTTTTTACATAAGTAATTATTTCAAAAACACTATAACCTAAACGTGACACCTCTCATAAAAAAATAGTATAGAAAGAATACTTTCATGGTCTTTGTTGAATTGAAGTAGTAAAATATTTACCAAGATCGTCCCATCATGATTTTTTTTATTATGAAGGTTTTTCACCTTAATTTTGATGTGTATTAATGTAAATAATGATAAAAAAATCTTGTTGGAAAGGGAATATTCATGTTTTCTAATTTTCTATCCTTCAATTTTTTAATATAGTTCCATTTTTTTATTGTTGAAAGTTTCTACCTTTTTGATTTTTCTATTATATTATGACATCATCGTTATTTTACATAATTATAATTGACGTGGGTTGAATTATTTTAAGTGCTTTTAGGGTTTTGATTGTGAATTCTGATAGTTTTATTGTGTTGTTTGGAACAAAAATTAGGTGGCTTGCTGCTACATAGTATCACAGTCAACAAGGAGGGTCCTCTGATATTCTTGCTCTGCCAATCAACATTTTCGATCTATGCTTATGAACCTTCACATCAAAACGACACTGTCAGCCAATGCCAACATTACTAAAACGACATAATTTCCATTTTTAACATCGATACAAAAAGAAACCAACATACATACATGTCAACGGTGATAATCTGTATCATCTCGATCATCAACAAAAATATCAAATAACATGAACCTCAAACAAAAATTAAAAAAAAATAAATAGCTAATAAAATATTTTTTCAATAAAAAATAATTAAAAATATCTACATTTATAAGAATATTAGACTTTAATACGTAAATTTTAAATCACATAACTGTTTTCTTACCTACAAGTAACAATGAAATTTAAGTTTAAAACTTCACGTAAAGTATAAAATCTTTAGCCACTAAACTAATAAACTCGCATGAGTTATCCGATGTGACATTGGACAAATTTGTTCTTTTTCGTTTCAAGTTTTATATAAATTTAACTCTTATTCTTTTACAATTCGTAATATCATTGCATCCTACATTTCATGTCGTTATTCTTGTAAAAAAAGGTACTTTTTCTATTTGGTTTTTACTTTTAATTATTCTTTCAGTGCTTATTATTTAAAGAAATTGATTTGCTAGTATCAATATTGGCTTATGCAAGCGAAAACAACTTGTTTGATTTAAAATTCGAATGAGTTAAAAGAAATTGACCTACTAAGCTATCATAACAAACTAAAAATTGAACAAAATAAATAATAATAATAATATTAGAAAAGTATTTTTTTTTTTAAATATGGATTCAATGTTTATTTAGTGAAAATTTAGGTTGATTTACTAATTTCCCACCTTTATAATTAATAAATGGCCATAGTCATTGTTACCTTTTTTTAGTGGTCAACGATCTTATTTATTTTACACCACTTATATTTGATTACGAGTTTAATGATTTATGTAACTTTTTTATAACCATCTAATGAAAAGTCATTATGAACGGAATTTTTAAGATAATTATCATAAAAGTTAATAAATTTATATGACTGAGTGGATGTGGGAAAAAGTAATTAAATTATTTTTTTTATTGATCAACAAACCAATTGACACATGAAAATAAGTATTATTAGTAATCAATAATCCAATTTTATTGTCAATAATTTTTTCTCTTTGCTCAATTAATCAATAACTCCCCTCACGATTACCACAAAAATGGATGTCTCTCTCCGAGAGGTAGACATATTCTAACAAGATAGGGAATAACAAATAATTCTATTATAAGTTTGATACATTTTAAAAACAGAACTTGATTAAAATATTTACGATATATCTTAGTTTAAAAAAAATAAGAAATTAAGGAGAAGAAAATTAGAGTATGATGTTTCATTTTGTAGTGTTCATGTATCAAACACTACTCGGGTAAATAATTTACCTTAGCCACTTATGATACATGTTGCTAATTGCTCTTAGTAGTAACTAATGAGTTATCAAGAGATATTGTTAATGATCCTCTAGAATTTTTGTTCTCTCTCTTAGTCTTCTACAAGTATGAAAAGAACAATTAATTAAGATGAAAGCACACATCTCTTAAGAATGATACTCGATTCTCACTGTTTCAAAAATTTCATTACTATCAAAAACAAATTTTGTTACTTTTAGAAACAATGGAATCCATTAGATCAATAGAGTTTAGTAATAGGAAAAGAATAAATCTAAAGATAAAGTTTATTTTTATCCTTAAGCAATACTCACTTGGGTGTTAATCACTTCCCAATTTAAGGATGCATGGCAAATTTACTTGCCAATAATCTTTAAGAAATTTTGGTATATACCATGTTTGGGATGTGCTTTACATTACAAAACAACTAGCACATGCAAATTAGCCACAATGAACAAATGAACTAATAATTATAAAAGGTTGAGCTTGGAACAACATGATTAGGCAAATAAAAAAACATGCCTAAAACAATGCAACTCAATTAGTGGAAACCCAATCACAAATATGAAATCACATCTTTCTTTAACAATACCACACATGTATACTCACACCAAGAATATGATAAACCTCACTTTTGTAGGAAGAACTCAGTTAATTTTGCTTCTACACTAGATCATCTGGCCCAGCAAGCACAACCTGTCATTTAGAAAACAAATAACATTTTTAATTAGCATGAAAGTAAGGAAATGCATGATTTTTCATCAAAGCATTAATTTTTTTATAACTAATTTGTTTCCAATGTCATTTATTAAGAAAATGATGTATTTTAATAAAATTGTTTCAAAGACAAAGCTACATTGTCTGTTGTTCTTGATGGGTCAACAAACCTTAAACCACACTGATTGTGATAAAGGAAGTACTACTTTCTGTGCCTAAATGGTGGAAGTTTAAGGTATTTTTTGTCCACATAAATTAATGACAATAATAAATATCATTTATTGAAGCAATTTTACTACAATAACTTCACTCTTTCAGTAAATGCATCACTTCTATCTCTTACAAATACATAGCAATTTATTTGAGAGCAAAGTATGAATGAAAAAACTAATACTTGATTGAAATTGAGAATATTAGTCATTTTGGATAGAGGTAGGATCTAAACAATGAGACATGAGTAGTAGGTAACCAGATGAGAAGGGTGCATACATTGCAATCAAGAGCATATTTCCTGGCAACCATGATTGCTATATTTCTTTCTCTCTCTGATTCAAAGGTTAATACGAATGAGAGACCTTTTCTAGCTTGCCAAAACAATGCCTTCGCTGCATTATTGACATCACTTCTAACTCCACATAGCTATAGTTGAATAAAATGTTAGTTAAGGGTAGTCGAATAGAGCACTTAAAAAGATAATAAACCATAAAAGTAATTCATGTTGTCAGACACAAGAATAAGGACTGATTGCCAAAATAGTACCTGCATTGATGGGGAGTAAATCTCTCTAGCTTTTGTAATCCAACCTCTGCATAGCTTTATCCTCATCCTCCCCACATTAAATGAATGAGTAGAATGGGATGAGTGATCTTTTCCATTCATTTGAGAAATAACTACCTGTTAAAATCCAATACAAACAGAGAATTATTTTCCCGTATCAAGAAGTAACAAGCAAATTTCTTAACATAGTAAGCAAGGCTTATAATGTTTGTTGAATTATAGGACCAAACAGAATTTAACTCTTCTTTTAAACATCATCTTTAGAAATAACTGTGAGAAGACAAACAGTTAGTTGTTGAATTAAATGACACTTTTTCCCACAGCTTTTCCTGCCAGAAATAGTTAAACTACTAAATCTAGAAAGGATGCAGAAAACATACATTAAAATCAGCATTAGATTTTCGTAGAAGTGACTCCACATGGCTTCCGAGTCCTGAAACTGTTACACACAGATTGGTAGCTGTTAGCCTTTGTTTTCTACTTCTGCGTGCATTAATATGTATTGCCAGATACAACATATCCCCAACTATGCACAACTGCATTAATTTTCTGGGAAAAGCAAAAGGCAAGGCCCTTAAAAAACTAACCAGCTTGAACGGGATTAGTTGTAAGCGTAAGTTTTTTCCCGTTGGAGACAATATCAACTTGTAAGATTCTCCCTACATCAGAGGGGTCAGGAGCATATATTGATTTGATGGCACCTGAGAAATGAAGAGAAACCAACTTCAAACATTATAAAGAAACAATCAAGATCAACTAGCTGTAGGAGCCCAGTCAAAGAAACAGCAGCATAAACAAAGTCATTAAGATATGTAAAACATTATTCATTATAAAGGTTACAAATAAAATAGATTCCACCGCCAGATTGCAGCCATATATCAAGTAAAATCAATGAACTAATAGCAGTTTAAATGTGGCAGAAGTAAGTTTGAACTAGGCTACACAAATGACATTTGTACATTTTATAAGTAGTAATTATATATAAATGCCTCCAATCATTATTTATAGAACCCATAACAATGAATAAAGGCATCAAACCTTTTCTTAACATCTACGTCTCAATTATGGATCTAAAATGGAAAGCAAAATGGCCAATTTGTATAATATACACAGATAATGATGATATAGTCATTGAAAAACTTCCAGACCCATGTCAAATTAACAGAATCAAGTATATATGTTACTAAAAAAAATCAATGCAATACTGTGATATGAGCATTCTGAAACACCATTGAAAATCAACTAAATGAGAGGTACCCGAAATAACTTCCCTCCAGCTGCCTTCAGATGACAAGCGATACCACTGAAACGAACATTTAGAAACATGTGGCACTTCATCTGAGCAAGGACGGACTCGAAGATATGAACCCAAAGCTTCAGAACCATCTAACATGTATAAGCGAGATTTGTTTTCCTCGTCCCTCTTGCTCATGGTTAGCTGGCATAGATGAAATGAAGTTATTGCAAGAAAAGTATATTTATAACACGTATAAAATATAGTTTGCAAACCATAGTTTTATCCAATAGACAAGAGGCTTTTATTCGTTTCCATTGAGAACCAAAATCATTCAAACATGACCAAATCAAGATTTTGCTTTATGAGTTAATATTTGGTTACTATAATACATGCAAACAATTAATGATCGATTCAAATTGGAAAAAAAGAGGGAGACATGACAACAGAGGACAAATGAGTCAGTTTCTAAACCAAATATATTGTCTATATTCACAAAAAGTCATGCTACGCAATTTTATCCTTTGCAAATTGAAATAACATGGACTTTACAGTAACTTACCAGACAAAGACCGGGAACAGTCAAAGATTAGCATGTTCAAATTTAGATGATTAAAATTTGTAATGCTTCCCTGCTTATCAGCATTTTCATCACATTCAAGAATTATATTTTTTGCTGGTACACTGATTAATTTTTGTCTTCAGCCAGTTTACCATAATTTTTTCCTTCCAATTCAATTTGGACACACCTATCCTTAATAAAACAAACAAAATGAAATCTAGTCCATCCATTATAAGATTAATTCATAATTTACTAAAAAGAAAGAAAAATTTGACAGTAATTCAATGGTAAGGGCATGCCAGAAGCCTCAGTCGGAAAAGCATACTTTTGAGCTAAACCAGATTGGCATTTTAAAGTGATACTTTTGTGAGGTTAGGATAAAAGTATATGAATAAACTACTATTGTCCTACCACATGTTAAGTATGACTGTCCAATCAAATCTAGTAAAATTGACAATAGATTTGATAGTTAATTGAGCAAGTAAAACTAGATATCGACCAACCTCTTTCTGAAGCTTAATTGAAAATATAGATTTCTCTCGAATTTGGTCCCTAAGAGCACGTAATTCATATTCCATGGCCATCACCTGAAATCATACAATTGTCATATTTCACCATTATGAAGAATATTCAAATTGTAACACAATCTAGTTAATGGTTCCTTAAATTATGATATGCCTAATTGCACATGTTTTGGTTCAAGTTACCCAAATGATATTACGTATAGAAATGGAAATTTAAAAATATTTAGGATACGGGTATAGCAGAGTATATTAATTAACAGCAGTAGTAATATAAACACACACACATAAAAATTTGAAAAAATGAAAAGAAGGATATGCATTGGCAGTGTAAAGTATTTTTGCACAGTCATCTAATTATAAACTACCATGTATACAGTTTTTTTATCCTGATATATAATAAGTTTGTTGATTTTGACAATAATCACCCGACAAGTCACACTAAAGCTGATTTTTATTTGGTTGACAATGTAAAATCTTTCACACTGAACACATATATCCGTTAAACTCAAAATGTTAATATACCAGAATTCTTCAGATATGGTATGATCAATTTTACACATTTCAAACCAAATTTCAGCATTTAATGACAACTATATTCAAAATCAAAATTTCCCATTTTGAAGGTTTAAGGTGAAAAAGTAGTATCTAAGCATGGTGTTAATTCTTCTTGTCAACATCTGGATCATTTTTATTACTATTATTATCACTATTATAAAATGAAGTACAGTGAAGTTAAGCAAAAACTACCCCCTAGAATAGTATTGAGGAATAAAAAAGCAATTCACCTTGCTTGGCTGATGTAACAGTTTGATTCTTCTAGCCTCTTGAACCTCTTCTATTAGTCCATCCACATCCTAACAATGAGGAACAGTAGATTATATACTTTACGTACTAAACATAATAATAACTATATATCAATAACGCCTCTCTAGAGATTTTCCACATTCGTAAACATTACAAGATGAACGATTATATAACATGATATGAAGATATTATGTAAATTACTAGCAAAGAACTACAAACAGGGTAGTCTGAAAACCCAACCTTATATTTTCTTTTTTACCGCTCCGACGTTAGTATTTTTATGCATTGGATTTTTCACATGTATGAAAGTATGAAATTTTCTAAGTCAAATTCGAATAGGTGATGAGGAAATTAAGTTCATAAGAATTCTTTAACATATACTGTCTCTATAGGAAATGTTACCTTCAAGATGTGCCCATCATACAGAGAACAAACCCATCTTTTCTATCCTAAAATTGTATCATTTAGTAATTTTTTTAGCTACACCCAAACATACGAGTCTCATGTAATGTAAATTGATTATTATGTTGTAAACATTGATCCAAAATTATACACACATAAAATTGCCTAATCAAACAACACTTAGTACCTGTGGTTTAGAAGCTTGGGATGCCTTTTCTTGTTCTTCAAGAGCCTCCCCAATTCTGAGCACCACCGACCTTGCGCTTGCAATTTCGGCACAAGCAAAAGACTTTTCTTGATTAACTAACTTCTTAGCATCTTCAGAAGCCTACAAAACACATGGATTCCATTTTTCTTGTCAAAAAATATTTAATGAATCAAAGAATCAGAAAATCAAAACTATTTCAAAATGCCTTGGAGAAGGAAACATAGCTGCAATTATAGTTATCTAAATGGAAAACTAGACTATTAATGAATATTTATCACCATGGTTTCAAAACATTAGAAGAGAATACATATCACATAACTTTTGGAGTGACCAACTTCCTTCCACTATCTTAGAAAGTAGTTTAGGCTAATATCAACCATAAAAAACCAGCTATGTCATATTTCGGCTAATGGATTTATGATAGGCTTCGCTACCGTCTTAGAAAGTGGTTATGCCTAATACATTGTATAAAATGTCAAGGGAAAACAACAATGATCTTGTGAAAGGTGACATGAAAAGTAAGGAACCAGTTTAATACATGAAGGGAACCCTTCTATGACACTGGAATGCCTCAAACAATTTATCCAATACGATAATTGTGTTCTAATCTAACAATTATTCAACATATATTCTAACCTTTTGGACCTTATTGTTTAAAAAAATATTTTTTAAAAAAATTATCTTTTGTTTTATCTTTGTTAGTAAACGGAGCAATTTTGATGGTTTATTCAAAGTGAGACAAAGATGTTAAAATTTGGTCAAGAGAGAAGATTTGATTTAGCAACACTAGATGATTCGCTTAAAGCAAGTATCTTTTCACTTAAGCAAGCTAAATCAGGCAAGAAGATTTGAAGAGAGACCTTCACTTAAAGCAAGGATTTTGCTCACTTAAGTGAGGAGCTGCAAAGATGAGAAGCCCATGAATATCTTTTAATTTGGCACATTTGAACTCCAATGAAAGTGAGAGGCTTTAGAGAACTTTTGGTGAGCAGAAAAGATCTTATATTCTCAAAGCAGTGGCAGGAAAACATCTCTAAAAGCATTCATCATAGATCAACTTTCGATCATCAAAAATTGGTCACCTATGAATTGATTAATTGGGATTTGATTAACATTGGAAAATACTTTTAAATCTAGATTGTTGTGAAGAACACCTAATAGGAATTAATGCTAGGAAAAGACTGATTGTAATTAGGAATCTTTGAAAGTCTTGATCTATATTGTTGATTGATAGGTTATAATTTGCAAGTGATTGAGATTATAGTCAATCAATTTAAGTTCATTTGCTTAAGGACTTAAGATTTGAATATTTACTAGCTTTGCTTAAAAATCCACTTTAATTGTGGACTTGGTACAGTAGCCAAAATCCTTACCACAATACAGTTTGAAGCAGTTTATTTGCAAACAATACACAAACACATGTCAAACCATGAATTGTGTAATTATTGTTTTACAATATGTAAAAAACATATCCAAATGAATTTTGGAATTTGATCAAAGCATTAATAGTGAAAATTCAGAAATTAGTCAAGTAAATTAAACTATGAATTAGCAGAAAGTTCTGGAGGAGATTGTATAACATTAAAAAAAAAAAAAAAAAAAAATCAGATATCGAAGAAGACCTGTTTGAGAAAGTTTACTAGCTTCTTCACTTCAAACTTCTCTTGGATCAATTCTCCTTCATTTTGGGTCAACTTAACGGCTAAAGCTTCCACCTGCGAGGAATATATTGTTAAGTATGAATCCTTAGCATCAGTAACATGAATTGAAGAGTTAAAATAATATTCCTCATGCATTTTGAAATAGCTCCCAGAAAAATATGTGGGGTTAAGAAAAAATGACATGAAAACAAGCTCCAAAAAAGTAAGTTCGAAAACTAAAAAGGACAGTGAAGACTTGATTTTTCTCTGGTCATCAAATGGAATGAGATAACATTTCCAACTTTGAACAATGTAGTGTACTCAATATGAAATAAAATGAAATAACGAACCATAGAGATAGCTTTCTCCACATCCTCTTTGTTTCTTCCAGCAAAACGACCTCTTAAAGATTCTAGTGCATCTCTGAGTTTTTTCAAAAGAACATGTCCCTCCAAAGATGCAACGTCTCTCAGCTTTGCCTGAATTTTCCACACAGAAAGGAGGACGGGGAATCATAAGAAATTGAGAAAAGAAAAATGACTCAGATTAACTACCAAAAAATGACACGGATGAACTGTGATTTGAAGTCAATAACAAACTTTATTTCAACAATGGCACTCGTGATTGCCTAAAATCTAAAAGAGATCTAACTTGAACCTGCTATTTTATTATATTTTTGCTTTCAACTAATGTTTATTTGACAGAACAGGGGAGTGTTGAAAATAAATTGGTTATTTATATTAAGTAAAGGAAAATAATAGGAACAGAAACCTCATTAGACAACTTAGCAGCTGCAGCCAAGTTCTTGTCAAATTTACTGGCGAGGTCACGAACTGAGATACGCTTGTGTTGGTCTGACAAATTGGAAGCTTCTTGTTCAATAACATCCTTCAATGAAGGACCTTGGTTTTCCTCAACTGGATCTTCCAGAATTTGATTATCAGCTCCCAGTTTGTACTTCGGAAAACTATCATAAATAAAGCTCACGTCAGCTGAAACTGGCGGAAATGCCTCCATTGGCATCTTGATTTCAACTTCCGGACTTATCTTTGTCATGGTGAAAATTGGAGTAGTCTGGTAAAAAGCAATATTGCAACATAGTATGAGGCCTTCGATAGAGAATGTATCAGTAGTCAAAAGTTAAATTGATAGAATCTTGAAGTGTTATCACCAAATTAAAAAAACAAGGTTTCTCCTACCCCCAACAAACACGCAAAACCATCAAACCACATAGATCTACACAACAAAAATGAAACACTGCGGACAATGACCCAGGCGCCTAATGCATAATAAATCAATAATAAAAAATTAAGAAAAGAAGATATAAACAAAGTAAAAGCATTGATAATTCGAGATCAAACAAGAGGATTGCCTGTCACTAACACCAACATCTAAAAATGCACTTTTGAACATCGTCAAACCAACCCACATTCCACAATTTCCGTTCTACTTCTATCACAAATGCACTAACAAATAAAAACGTAAAAAATCTTACTTTTCACTCAGCAACACTTGTAAGCAAGACCACTGAAGCAGAGAATAGAAAGAAAAATGAAAAGCAAAGTGAGAGTGAATAGAGAGCAAAGAGTTGCATGCATCAAAATGGAAATGCCAGAGAAAGAGAGAGAGAGAGAGTACAAACTACAAAGAACCCAGACAAAAATAAAAGCAACCCAACAAGGAGAGTGATCAAAACAAAGAGTTACCACTGCTGAAGCCGGTTGCAGGTAAGCAAAAAGTGAAAGAGACAAAGCAGGATTGAAGTTGAAGAGTTACAAGAAGAACAGAAGAAGAAGAAGAAGGAGAAAAGAAGGATAAGGAGAAGGGGTTGAGAAGAAGAAGAAGAAGAAGAATCTAAAGAGTGGCCATTAGCGTTGCTTTATGAAAAGGTTAAAAAAGAGAGAAAGAAGAAAGAAAAGAAGAGTGAAAGGAAAAGCTTGCAAACCTGACTCATTTGTCTCCCCTCCCAACGACTTGAAATCAATTTGTTTTTCGCTAACTGCATCATTGTTACGCCCTCCCTTCAGGTGGGGCCATCCTCCGTCACCCCACGCGCCGTCCCCACCTCCACCGTGCCCATTTACAGCGGAGATCGTACACACGCGCGCATGCGCGCGCTTGGCCATATTTTCGGTCCGTACGTTGTTTTTATTTTTTTTATCTTAACGTTGTTTTACAGCGGGGACTGCTGTTTGGCGGGTGTTGTTCTTTTGACTCTCTTTTACCCTAAAATACCCTTCGTCTTTCTCTTATTGACGAATATGCCACCACCTGAGACTATATTATAAATAAAATCTTCAAAACTGAACTTTTTTTAAGTTTACATTTTGTTTGATAATTAGGAGCTTCGGATTTATATTTCTACATGAAAAATAAAAGTTAGTTAAATAGTTCTTAAGAAAGAAATTCAAAATTCATTTATCTCACGGCAAATCAAACATATATTAAATTGAATAAGAATTTACCTCGATTTATTTAAAATAAGTATTATAGGTACTGAAAATGTAAAATCTTAATTAATTTTATATTTTCATTATATACATATTTTTATATTATTATTTTAAAAATCATATATCCTAATTTTTAATCAGTCAATAGTATCAAAAAATTATACTAATAATATTTTCTTATAAAATAGAGTACAATAAATAGTCTAATCCATTAAAAAAAAAACTTAAAAGTTCAGATAGATAAAAAAAAAAAATCACAACTTACCGATTTAGAACACCAATAAATAAAAACAAAAACACATTAAATGCCACTAATCTTTAAAAAAAATGTTTCTCTTATGTACAAAATTAAATATTAATGACATAAAAAACACCAATAATATTATAGTAAAGATTCCTCCTAAGTATACATTGATAAAATCTCTTCAAAAGAGAAACTTTTGGATTGAGTTACTCAATTTACTTAATTTGAGCAAGATAATCTGAGAATGCATATTTACTTTTAGTTAATTTAAAGTGTATTGTGAGTTTAATTAATTATTCAAAACGATGCCATAATAGAACTTTTTTAGAAAGCATTTATATTCAAGAATGAAAATACAAAATAAAGTATTTAATTGAAATCGTAAAGGAAAATGAGTTTAGAATTAAAAAGAAGAATGCATTCAGTTTAAAAGCTAGACGATTTTTTCTTCTTGAAATTAATTTTACTCGCCTAAAATTACTTTTAAAACATAAAAAAAAAAAAAAAAAAAAAAAAAGAGCAAAAGCAATTCATTACCACACTCGATTTCTTTCACGGCGTGGTGATTTTTGGGTCAAAATAAAGTTGGAAGTGGCCCTTAAAGAACACTATATGATGGCTACATGCATAAGAAAAAAAAACATATACACGAAAAGAACAAAGACAAAGCGTTGGTTTGGTTTTTTAGTTAGCCAACTATCAAATTGAGATGTCTTAAGACCTTATCCATCTGTAACTTTTTCTTCCCCTTATTATTAATTCTTAACAGAAATATTTCAAAGGTATGAACCTCATTTTTTTTTTATTGTGACATTTATAATTGAGCCTCCGATGTGGGGCCATCTCTGCCAAACAACCACACGTTAGAATGAAAAGGAATTTTAGTTTACGTATTTTTCGTGTAATAATTCGTTGTTTTAATGATTAATATTAGGTATATAAATTTGTTTTCAATTTTTCGTATTTAATATATTTGGAGTTTTTATATCAACTTTTGTGTGGAAGGAAATAGATATGAAAAAATTAAGATCTAATAATATAGTTGTAGATTCACGTGCAATATCTTTGATCATTATGTCTTTTAGATATAGATAAAAGAAAAGGAGAGAATATAGATAATATATAGGTGTAATTATCAAAATTGTCATTATTTCTAAAAGTGATTATTATAAAATTAAAAACTTCACTGTTCATTATAATTTATCATTAAATTATATTGTGAATATAGAAAGTATTTATTTAAAAATTAAAATAAATTGTGGCAGCATTGTGTAGGTGAGATGAGTGTGCATGGAAATTAAAGAATGCATGTGAGATATGAAGAAACTATGCAATCACGAACCCAGCTGGGCCTATAAGTGCGTTTGGTTGCTTTGTCTATTTTTCAACATTTTGTAACTTTTGTTATATGCCCTTAAATTTTGGGATTAGCACTCATAATTGACAATATTATAAAAGGAAAGTTTTCTCTCTGTGACTTGTCTTGATGGTGAAAGAACACCAAACAGTGTGTAAAAGGCTGGAGATATAGGTGTTATTTTAATGATAGAAGCAATGACTAATACGTAATGTTATCAAGTTATTATGAGAAAAAGGGATTATGCTTATGGAATACTCTAATTCCAAATGGAGATTGCTCAAGTCATCTAACTAATTTTGTGACTAGGATATTTCTTGTATTAAGACTGTATTTAGATTTTACACTATTTTACACTGTAGGGTCAATTTAATTATTTTTAGCTAAAACACAAATTATTTTCGGCTTTCTGTTGATTACCCTTTTTTTGTCGCATATATAACTTGAATATATGTAATTAATTATTTATCTTATCTAGCAATTTCAGTATTCATAAAATTGAAATTTAATCAGAAAGCTAGGTTATTTTCTACAAGGTAAAATTATTTAAAAAAAGATATTTTTTATTTTGTATAAATTAAGAATAGAAATTACAAAAACAATATTAATAAAGGATATATATAACGCAAAATCACCTTTTTAAGAATAAATAAATAAACAAGTACGATTGTTTTTAAACTTAATTTTCAAGGAATAACTATTTCAAAAAAATATGAAGAATCTGTAAAAAATAACTTTTTAAAAACGGTGTTCATTTATCCCAAATATCACCAATACATCACTAAAAAAATTCATGTTGAAACTGAATAGGAAAATTAGAAAAAAAAAAAAAATACAAGGAGAAAGACAAGAAGGAATCATTGAACTTTTTTTTAATTTTTCTTTTTTTGTAAAATCTCTAAAAATAACATCCTTAAATAACATTTAGTAATAATCATAAACCTAAAGTTAATAAAAAGTGGTTATTCTCTGTCCATCATTATTTTGATGCATGGTCCTTGGGTGTATTTTGGCCATTAAAGTATACTGAAAGAGTCCTTAACTAAGACTAAAACTACTCCTGTTATCATAATTAAGTTGGACAAACTAAAGCTATTAATAATGATACCATAATTTAGTGGAGTAACAATAAGCATAAAAAAATGGCTTAGGGTTCAATGTTCTTCCATACCCCACATGCACTTTTGGCATCAGACTCACCTGCAGCCTCGGAATTGATGACCATGAATATGGTTCCACCAAAATCTCTCACTTGTATATTTGCAGTTCTCCTAACTCTGCATTATTTTATGTGCATATATCTTTAACTATATATATTATACATAGGCGCGTCTAGACGAAGGAATCATGGAAATGATGGCAGTGTTAGAAAAATGATACTTTGGTTATGATAACAGCCATTTCGGACTTATTCTTTTGCAAAATGGCATCTATTTTGTTTAATGTTTGCTGGGTTTTGTGACCTACATTCTTTCATTTTCATTTAGTTATTGTGGTGGAGGAGGATTTGGTGGGCTACAATTAACTTAATTACTGCCCTTAATCATTGTTAGGGCCTTTACCAACCAGCAACTGATGGCACCCGGGCACTTACCTTTATCCCCCCACCAAAGATCAATTAATATGGTTGTTATGCTTCTGTATAGCCAATCAACTCAATAAGAAATAATAATATTAATAGAAAAAAAAAATATTTCCTTATCAATGGCTGTGTAGTTGATAAGATAATTGGATCGGATCAAGCACTACCGAGAAAACACATTTACCGACAGTGTATAATACCGGCGGATTTGAAAACATCGGAAATAAAAGTTCAGCGGCAAAAATAACCGATGGAGAAAGTTAATGAATACAAGGTGTAACTAGCAACAGATAACTCCCTTAGTAAAATATATTTGTGACTAGACAAAATTACTCAATAATTCCGTTGGTATATTACAAGAGAATCTTAAAATGTTAATTCTTAATTTAATCTTTATACACGTGTTTGATAAATTGAGATGAATATAGATTTTGATATGCCATAATTTATTAACTTATTTTTCTATATATTTAATTATAGATTTTATTTATTCCACAAAAATATTTTTGAACAAAACATTCATAATTTTGTTACATTTTTTTATTGCAATTTTGGTAAAGTTATAGAATACTAAAATCTCACCAAAATTTAATTGAAATTTGTCATAACTAAATCCAAACCTCAATACTTAATAATCTGAGCTCAGTCTTAATCTTATTTTACTTTAACTTAAACTTTATTAATCCTCAGTCAATTCTTAAAATTATGGTGAAATAGTCAAGATATGTTAATTCCATTAAATTAGTCACAAATAACTTAGGATTTTTTGAATTTGTGTTTTTTATTATAATATATTGCACATATTAGAATTTACAATGCACTACAAATTATATTCTTGAATAATTTGTGTATTGTCGTGCTTGAATAATATGATTGTTTTATAATCATTTATGTAAAATGTCTTAGTAATATGATTTTTTGAAGATTGAATCTTTGCACTACAACTAAATGTATAACTATGAAATATTATACAAAGAGGATATATTTATTCTCAAAATCAAACTAAAATGAAATGTGGCTAAATAGCAACATCTTGTGCCTGCAACATCTTTTTTTATCTCAAGTTCTGAATCAAAGTAGTGTTTTAAAATTCATGTGGAAGAGTAAAAAATAAACATAACATCCTTCTTTGCCACACGTTAGAAACTAGAATCATTAACTTTTATAGTATCCCCTTTTGTTGTGTTATCAGATGCATCTTCAAAGTCTCAAATTTAGATAATGACATATTATTCTTGGAATAAGCCTTATAATATCCTTTTTCATAGCACAATTCATTCTTTGAAACTTTAGACATTGCGTCATTGATCATTACCCTATTATGTGTGACATGTGTTACTAGCCATGAGCCACTTCTGAATTCATGATTTATAGAGGTCCGAAAGCTGCCTTTGACCTACTCAAGCACATTTAGTCTTCAACATAGAACATGTCTTTGAAAAGTCAACAAAGAAGTCATTTGTGACAAACAATGGAAGAAAAAATAACTTTCTACCAATGTCTAAAGGGTGTGCAGGTACCACAAAGATACTCTTCAAATGTTAAGAACCTAGTATATATGTATAACTTGAAGCTAGTTGGCTTGAAGTCTCATGATCATCATATTTCAATATAACAATTGTTGTCGGTGGCTATTTGTGTAATTTTACCCAAAAATGTTAGACATACTATAACTTATTTGTATTAATTTTTCTCTTCAATTTGTAGTAGAGTCATTAACCCTCTAAAGTTAGATGGGCTTCAAGATGAGATTATTATTATTTTATGTTAATTGGAGATGTTTTTTCCTCTATCCTTGTTTGACACCATGGTGTATTTACCTTTTCATCTAGTAAGTGAAATTAGCTTTTGTGGACTAATATACTTAAGATGGATGTATCCTGTTAAGTGTTATATGAAAATTTTGAAAGGGCATGTCAAGAATCGATATCGTCTTGAAGCTTCAATGATTGAAAGGTATATTACAGAAGAAAGTATTAACTTTTGTTCATAGTACATAACGAAAGCAAATCCTATAGAGTTTTAGGCTAAATCATGGCATAATAGGTGTTTTATAAGTAAGTGTGCACGAGGTTTACGTATGGTAACCAAATCTAATTCAAAAGTATTGCAAACACATTTATATATACTAAACAATACAAATGAGGTTATACCTTACTTATTGCTCAAAATCCATTATGAAGGATGAAAACCCAAGACAACCAGAGAAATGGGTGTTGCTAAAACATAAGAAAAAAACTTTCATGCCTTGGTTTAAAGCTGAGGTTTTAAAAGATTCAATAACATCTGAAATATTAATATGGTTGGCAAATGGATTGAAGTTTGATGTCCTATGTTGTATCGATTACAAAATCAACGATTGTTCATTCTATATGAAGTCTTTGGATGAAGAAAAGTACAATTCAAAATAATGGAATCACTCTTGCATCCGAATTACTAATTCTCAACTTCAAAAGATCAAAATTCCATAATTGGATCAATGTTGTACTATGAGGTAATTCAAGAGATTTGAGAGGTTGATTATAGTAAGTTTTTTGTTCCAATTTTCAAGTGTAAGTGGGTTAACAATAAGATTGATGTGAGAACCGATAAATTAGGAATCACGTTGGTTGACTTTCAGAAGGTAGGTTATGGAGGCGAAACATTTATCATGACACATCATGTATCCCAAGTTTTTTTATGTCAAAGACCCTACACTAGAATATTGGTCAACTGCTCTTCACTAGAAGAAACAAATGGAGCTTAATGAAGACATTCTAGCAATCTTCATATTTGTGACACCTATTCATTTACATCAATTATGATTAATAAAGATGATGAGGTTGATGATATACATACAACCATAAAGACCACAACAAGGAAATATACATACGACACACACATTTGTATGAATTTGTTAGTTTTGTTAATTTTGATAATTTTGTATGATTTTTTTGTTTATTAAATTATTAGGTTAATGATGTATGTTATTAATGTTTTCTACTTTGTTTTTTTAATCGAGATATGATTGATGATCAAGATCCTTTTAGTTCAAACGTCATCTTCACAAGATATGCTAGAGGATCCACCAGACTAAGGTCTATCTTACTCAAGACATGTTAGTTGTGGAGGACATTACTCACTATCGATGTCAATACTGGTGTGATGGTATACATGGATTAAAAGTTTTTGGTACAAAAGAGATGAAAATCCTTGTACCAAATATATATGATTGATGAAGAAAGAAGGTCAGTACACTTTAGTTCATAAATATGTTAAGTGATTAATTAATACAACATTAACTATTTCATAAAATGTTGTCCTATTTATGGCAAGATGTCAGGAGAAAAAGAGCACAAGCTATTCAGGCTCAAAATGTTACCCCATTTATTGTCTCATGGAGATTATCGAAAACTTGATGAGAAAACTATGATGAAGAAGGAGAAAGTACAACCTTTACCTACTTTTGAGAATGATACAGTGTCATTCAACCTCCATCATCATCATCTTGTCACTAAAAATGAATTCTGATATAGAGAACTATTCCATGACAACAATGCTAAAATATTCTTATACTTTCTTAGCAAGTGTACCAATCTAAATAGTTACAATGATAAGTAAGATATCACATTCTTCAAGGACTGGAGATTTCATAAAAATTTTACTGGAGATTTTATAGAAATTTTCTTATCTTGATTACAAGTTCTATATTGGCTATATGCATTTATACAAAAATTTACATATTTCAATGATAAAAGTGAACTGTAAATGACACATAAATAAATGGAAAAAAGATAAATAACAATGACCTATCAATAACCTTAAAACTACATGTCCATATATCACTTCAATCATCTAATTTACTAAATTAAAATATTCAAGTCAAGACAATTATTTAATCTTGAATAATTTAAGAACTTGGAACTAATGATCAATCCATTGATAGTCAACTTAATCTTTTATACTAATTTCAAAATATAGAATATTTATATTGTTAATAATAGTGATAGTATGTTTCTTAGGAGAATAAAAATATTTATTTTCTTTTTAAGAGAGAATAAAAACACAAGTGAAAAAATACTTTCTCCAACAAAATTTTATATCACTTTAAAAATAATTGACATTTTAATAAAGAATACTAATACTTTTAAGATTGATAATATTATATTTAGTTAACTTGTAAAATCTTTAAGATTAGACCATGAAAGAATATATCTAAAAAATAATACTTTCAACCAGTTTCCCTTGACCTGTCTAGAAAGTGGTGCTTTTATATTTGTACTCCTTACCTAATAGTTTTATTCTCATATGTATTTTTTTTACCCCGCACTTTACACCATTGGGGCATCTCTCTCTCTTTTTCTCTCACCCTTAATTTTAAACTGTCACACTTTCAATGAAAAGTTCTACAACTTACTAATGTGGCATACACTTTTTTATGATGATTAAAATAAATTTTCTATGCAGTTCTCGAACTGACATAAATAAAGTCAACATAGAAAGTATAAAAAATTTATAATGTTTACATTATCTTATCTTATCCAATATAAAAATTCATTTTTAATCAATTTGAAAAGTTTTTTACACTATAAGAAAATTTACATTTAGTTGATGTTACCAAGCAAACATGGACGTTACTTAGTAAACAGTCAAATTTTTTATAATGCACATATAATGAACTTTCAAATCATAGATGCTAATTCTCTAGTGTCGACTTTTAAAGGCCAACTCTATCTAGTAATAGCAAAGCGGACTTTATGTAGCAACGACTAAGCCGACTCTATGAAGAGTTGGCCAAGTCAATTCAATATAGTGTCAGTTAAACAAACTTCAAACAGTGTAAAAGTGGGGATTCTCAATGTGGTGTAACATGTTCACTTTTTTTTTTGGTGAATAAGTTATCATTCACAATTCCACCTCTTTCATCAAAAGGTCCACCAGGTGGTTTCCAGGCTTCCAATGAAATTAACATCAGTGGTGAGCAGGATCCGCTTATTCTTTCTCCTTTTAATTTCTAGAGGGACACTTCCCTTTTTCTTGTGAGCTCTTCTAATGACACATAATGAATTGACACAACGAATCAAAAATAAAAAATATAAATGAAAAAAACTGACACTTGAACACCCTTACAAATAGAAACAAAACATACTCACAAAATATATGATTAATTTATTCATTAATTTTAGTAAAAAATTAAACATAAACATGAAATATGAAATGTCAATTGTAAGAAATTCTAAAGTATGAAATATGACTTCATTCTTATATGCCTGCCAAAATCATGCTTTTATGCCTTAGATTAAATATACTTATATCCTTATTTTAAGTTACATATAATATTAGCGTTAACTTAACAAATATAAATTTAAATAAATATTAAAAATTATAATAGTATCGAAATCATTACTAACTGAATTAATATAAAAAGTTAATATTAGTGTTGATTTAATCGATGCTAATATAAATAAATATAAATATTAAAATCAACAATATTAATATCGACTAAACTTACATTAAATTTTATAAATATTATAAAATAAATTATATTACTAAATGTTAACAAAAAAATATAAAAATGAATTAAACTACTTAAATATTAAAATAATATAAAAAATAATATTAGTAAATTACTTGAATAAATATAAATATTAAAATTAAATAAGATTAAAAAATTAAAAAAAAATTAACGTTGAAGTTAGGCCAACGTTAATTTATTTATTTTTTTATGAATTTCAAATTTATTGAAAGTTATTAGTCAAAATACAGAAAATAAAATAAAATCTTAGTTGTTGAACCATGAACTTTTTCTTCATCATGACTATTATCAATTACGTATTGGCTTCTTCTCAAGGTAAGCTGGTAAATCAACCTCACATAATATATGTGTGTATATATATTATTGTCAAGTACCCTTAACTACGAAGGAAATGGAGTATGCAGTGATCTGAACGATACGCGGGCCAACTCCTTTCATTGAAATGTGGGGTGGCATTGGCTTTCGAAAAGCATTTCTATTTCATTTTTAATTTTTATAAAAATCCTTTAAAATTTAATCATTTTATTTTTATATTTAGTCCTTTAAAAAAATTAAAAAATACCTCCACCTGTGACGATTTTGACTCTAATAACGTGATCCATTAATTGCTTCTAATTAAATTCCATTCTCAGTTTTATAAGAAATAGAATTAGGTGGGAAATGCTTAAACCCAATTAACCATTAAATTGTAGATTATTTTTATCCAAAAACATAAATAAATAAAAACTATAATAATTTTACATATACATGTTCCCTCGCTACGCGTGTTTGTAATAATTTATACAAATAAATATCCAATTTGCAAATACTCACAGTAATTCCTTATCTTCTTCCTCTGCTTTTTTTCTACCTTTTTAGTTGTACGTCTTTATTTTAATGCATGCGATTATGACACGAGCCTTTATATTTTATCTTGACCAAAAGCCATCGATATACACGAGCTTGGGTCATATTCTCATAGCAACGTTGGAGGCATGCACATGGTAGGGTCCAATATTTTAGGGTTCATAGGGTAGGGGCCAATATGTTTGGATACCTTAAAGTACATCATACACACCACTTTCATTCACAAAACACAACCCATTTATCCAGTTTTGGTAGGGTTGAGTTCACCCTTCAATAATTTCTGCAACACACTTAATCTTCCCCATCAAATTTTACCTTCATATACCATCACTTCTTCATACATATTCATTATTATTGTTCCTCTTGCGTAGTGAAAGATATGGGTTCATACACGTTTAAATCGGAATATAAAAATATTATATATGGGTTCTTAAGTATTCATTATCCAGTTGTTGTATTGTTTTGATTATTAAGTAATTAGTAAAGGACAAAATAAAATATTTTCTTGACCGATATAACGATAAATGATTCATAAAACGCTTGTATTAAATAATTGCGTCAGACCAAAGTGCCTAAATACTTTAACAGATTAATTATATCAGAGTTTATTGTTAACGAAATTGTTTGTATTGGAGACTACTGGTTCATTCGCCCTAGTTGATGAAATCCATACATTACTAACGTTTTTGGAGATATTTGCATATTTTCAACTAAAGAAATTAGACAACCGTTAAATAATTAATGATCAAATTGCATATTCATTGTCTCGTACTAAAACCTACAATAAATAAATAAGAATAAATGCGTATGAATTGCAATATGCCAAATAAAGAACATAAATAGCTAAAGAAGTTGGAAGAAGAACTTATTGTCTAAGCCAACTGCCATAGACAAGGACTTTAAAGGATTAAGGTTGCGTGCTAAGAATCCATGAATATATTCAAAGAATGTGATGGCCACGCCATTTTGAAGAGAAAGTAAGACGTACAACAAACTATTTAGAACGCCAAAATTACACGTTAATCATGTTTTAAGTATGCTCTCAAATATCTATTCGTTCAAGTTTAAAGATACTTATATTCAAATTAAATTATGAGATATTAATAATTCTATGAATAATTTTCTAATTTTTTATTTTTTTCGTGACAACGCAGGGAGACAACAAGCAAATTGTACTCTAAATTTTGTAATTGGATACAAGTTTTACAATTGAAACCAATTAGGTGATTGTTAAACTTGAACAATATGGTGATAATATTATGATGTGACAACTCGGAAGAATGTATCAGAAAAAAGTGTTTTTAAATATTTTGAGCTAGTGTTAAGTTTAAAAGTCAATTTATAAAATATTTTTAATAAGTGTTGATACTGGAACAATTTAAAAATATATAATTGTGAACTATTGTATTCACATTTACATATTTTAGGTATGTCTATTGGTTCACATTTAAGGAGAATAGTTTTCTACTATCAAGAAAATTGAGATAGCTAACGAAATGAAAATTTGTTATAAGGGGTTGTATTATAAACTTAGTATTATATTATATTTTTATATTTGTTTTCCTTTTAAAGATATGCCATTAGGGATTGAGATATTTTTAAAGTTATAAAGAAATTTCTTATGGAGGCAACGGAAAAAATGTCTTAGGTGAGTTAAGAAATCATGTAAACTAAAAAGTTATGGAATATTAGGTGTTAAGAATCTTGACTTTTTCAATATTTTTCTTTTAGAATGGCAATGAAAGTTATTTCACCAAAAGAGAAATGAAATACTGTGAAATATTAGGTGTCAAGTTTTTTTTAGTAGAGTTTTATATCTATAAATTTTTTTTTACATTTTTGTATAAAAGTTGGAGTACTATCTTGTATTCCATATTAATTTTATTTTTTATTGTTGATAGAAAAAAAATATTAAACTCTTAGCATGTTGCATGGACATGAGTAGAAAGTGGGAAAGTAATTAAAATGTCTTCAATAAGATAAAAAATTGTAGTATATTGAAGAATGAATAGTTCGAAGTAGTTTAATATGTAAAGATAACGGAGAACGAAAAAAATAATATTATTAAATTTTGGTATGATGAATGATGTAGGGATGACAATTTATGTAATAAGTTTCCTAAATTCTAAATTGTATGCAATTTAGGGCAACAAAATAATAATATAAAAGAAGTAGGAGGATCGAGGGATGAAGGGTATGAAATTTCATGTTGGAGGAGGAGTGATTTGAATGAGAGAGAAAATTAGTCAAAATGATGATAACAAGTTTTTACTAGGAGATATAATATTAACAATACCAAGAGAGGTTTGGACGGTTGTCACTTAAATCAGCATATGAAGGTTTGCATACTGACATTAGAAGCAACCAAAAAATAAAAATGTAAGTGTATATTTAGTGGTTGAAGGTAATATCAAATATATGTTTTTTAGAATAAAGAATAATAGAAAATATTATATCGACTAGACACCATATTCATAGTTAAGAGAAATTTAGACTAAATCAAGTAAAGTGTTACGTCATCATGTAGAAATGGCTTAAAATATATCTCATTTTTTATCAACAAATATATTCTGAAAATATGCAAATATTTACAAAAGTAATAGAGTTTTGCCTACGAATTGCATAATTGAGTCAAGTTTTTATACTAATAGAGTATGCATCATGTATGCTCAACTAGACTCCTTCAAATACATAACTCTAACTTGGATATATTACAAACTTCTCACCCTTATATATTTCATAACTTGAGACTTTATAATTACTTTTAAATATTTTTTTTATTGAAAGTTTGTGTCTCTTCATCTTATACAATTCTAAATGTTATGATGGTAAGGGCAACAAGTAGAATATTCAGGAAAACATGAGTATTGATCACAAGCCTTAAGAAGCTTTCAGGCCTTGAAGGTAGATATAGGAAATTCACCATCTTCATCAGGTTCCTCTTCCAAGGTTTTATAAATTTAGACGATTCATTGCAGCTCCTCAAAGTTAAACCTAAGAGTCGCAATAAACCTTCCTTCTCACTTCAACTCCTTCTCTCAAAGTCTTCAACATATATGACATATGAATGTGCAAATGATGCACACACTAAGATTTGAATCTTGGGTCCCTTTTCCATAAATGGATTTTGTGTAGCAATAGTTTTCTCTTTTCATTGCATCTAAGTTATCCTTCCTTATCTGCAAGACAAAAATCAATATCCACCTTTCCCTCGCTTCCTCTCTTACAACTTGCTTTGGATTCTCTATTACCAAACAACAATTAATACCAATGATTAACAGTATACCATGCTACTTTTCAAGCAAAGTTTTAGTCATGACAGTGTATACTCCTAACATATTACCATATTTTAGCCCATGCGAAAAAGATCTTGGTTATGCGTTAGATGGATAGCAAATTGTAAAGACTAGTGTGGAATTTTTACTTACCTATCTCATTATATAAAATACTATTAACCACTATAGCTTGTGATACCTTTTTCCTATCACATATGCCATCTTCCTATCAATCTCCAACCATATTTTATAAAAACTTGGTATTGCTCATTGTCATATCGTACCAAACAAGTTATTTTACATTTGGCTCATATAAGTATTAGTCTACCTCTAGCCTCTGTTACATACATTTTGTATCTATTCATACCATCTACACTGGAATATTGGTCCACTACCAATTTACTCACACTCATAAATACTTCATAATAGACATACATACTAGTACAAATTCTAGACTACTGCAGCATTAAACTTCATTACCTTTTGCGCATAACTCAAACATATAAAGATAACTACCAAGCATTTACTCCCCATTAGCTTCACATCCTACTAATTATTATACCATTGCTTGAGTTGTGAGACCTTTGTTAGTTGTCTAAAACCACTTCAATTTTAGTTAACATAATATATTCACAACATTACTATATTTAAGTGATACTTAACAACATAAGTTACTATAGCATGTGACATGTATTTCCAACATTATAACCACATTTAATCCCATTTTTTATAGAACTAACCTAATTTTGGCATGGCTGAATATTAATACCACATTTTGAATTAAGCTTATAGCATACATCTCAGTTCTTAATATTTGCTCTTATTCCTTACTCTCTACATAGCTCTTGACCTTTCTTTTGATTATTACTTCAATGATCTTATGCACTCTATTTTGGCATAGGTGACAATTAGAATACAAGGATATCACTTTTGAGAATTTATGTCTCATTCATGCCCACACTTTCATCTAGGTCATACAAAACACTTCTTCTGTGTCAATTGTGTCATTTCTAAATACAACTACATTCCTTTTATTCGATATATTCCAAATAATAACAGTTACCACAAATCTCTATACCCTATTCCCTTTAACATTAAGTTACATTATTGTTGAAAACGGGCCTCAACTTGGTTATGATATACTATGTTTACCCTTATCCACCTATCAGACATGTTCCACACTCAACAACCTACAACAAAGAAATAGATGGTTGACTTTTTCCTCCTTCTCTTCAACATATATAATTTTCAATCATTATTCTCTTACATGTTAGGTTTTTCCTTGTTGTCACTCTATTTAAAATTAACCTCTATAGAAGATTATGTACAAAGGTAAAGACCTTGACTTTTCAAAATAAATTGTGCATATTATTATCTTCTCCTTTATAATTATTCACTTTTCAAAATAAATTGTGCATATTATTATCTTCTCCTCTATAATTATTCTACAACTTTTTATATTTTGATTTAACTGTATATGATTCTACCTTATCATCTCTTTACACCTATACATCCTTCATCTCTCTAAATAATGAATTATGTGTTACATCTTACTTGAATGCTAATACTTTAGATCTTTCCTATTCAAACTAGTATCTCCTCCAATTCATACTCCACTCTTGATTATTGTCCTTTCATCTTCTTAACTCCCTAATTGTTGCTTCCTTCACATTTGTATTTAATATAATCTAGGAAATACGTGAGTGGTACTTCTCCCATCCATCTATCCTTCTAAATTTTTATCTTAATTCTTGATCCCATTTTCCAAATAACATTCTCATCAAACCAGTTTCCTTTTTCTTCTTCTTCCCCATATATATGATGTAGATCTTAATACCACCAAGACTCATGCTCAATACTACTTCTCTCATTCAAACTTGTCCATGATTCATTCTTTGATTCTAGAATATCCTTCCATAAGTCTTGTCTTTCCATTTTTAGTCTCCACTTCCTCTTAGCCAATAAAGTTATACTAAGTTTTTTTATATCTTTAATCTGTAACCCTCCCTCTTCCTGTTGGTTTACATAGATTTTCTTACTTAATCCAAGCTATCAAACCCTTAACCTCACAAAAAGCTTATTCATAGATTCCTAATCTCAAAGCATACACATGTTGAGGCTTTAAAAGATGATGTATAATATAAGGATAAAGTTATAGTAACATTTATTAGGCATAATCAACCCACGAAAGACAAAAACCTACCTTTCCACCTTGTCAGTTTCTTCTTGATTTTGTTCACAACATATTTCCAAAAGTTTTGTTTGCTTATATTTTCCCCTTCCTAAGTAATTGAATAGGACTTTAGGCTACAATTTATGATCTCTTAAAACCTTTCTAGTTTATCCTCCTTTATACCTAAACCTTCAATTTTAATTTTATATAAATTTATCCTAAGACCTGATACAAGTTCAAGGATCTAAATATGCCTTTTATTACTAGTACGTTTTGGATCTTTGCATTACACACAAACAATGTGTCACTAACAAACTATAACATATTAACCTCAACCATTTTTCGCCCTACTTTCACTTCTTCTAACATATGCTTCCTAACCGTTTGTCCTCCAATCTTAGATAGACCTCCAATAGCTATTAGGATAAAAAATGAGGCTAATGGATCACCATGCCTTAGGCTTTTTGTTGGAAGAATTCATGAGTTGGGCTACCGTTGACCAGAATTAATATTGTGGATGATTTCAAACATCTCTTCATCCACTGAATCCATTTATTACAAAAATCAGAATTAATTTGGGCTTTGTGCACGACCCATTTTAGGTCTTAACTTTTGATTGGAATTATTTAATACACTATAAAGTTGCACATTGAACTTGCATTTTTTTTGTCATACTCCATTTTTGTTTTGGTGTTTCTCTGTCCTCCTTTCTCTCTACCATTTTGATTACCTTTGAAAAATTCTTTTATAATGCTAGGAAAACCTCTCTAACATTTTGTTTCATTAGCTATTGATAAGTATCAATTTTGAGTGTTTTTATACATGAGAAATATTGAGTACTTGTGGGTTTAAGTGTTATTTAAAATAGTAATTACTCCCAATTTTAGAGTTTTTGGATTTAAATTTATGTTTTGAGTCATGAGTTAAAGAAAATCATTTAATCTCAATTATTGTGAAATTTCAGGTATAAAAGAATGAAGAAAATGATAGATTGAAAGATTCATGAAGAAAAGAAATGAAAAGTTTAAAATAGAGACAGGTCCAAAAAAAAAGCCACTTAACCTAGGCCCAAAACCAAGTTTAAAAGGAGATTTTTAGGGTTTTGGAAGGAATCAAGACCTAGAGGCGGAAGCAAGACCTAGAGAACGGAGGCGGACGACTAGAATCAAGATTTTCTTCTCCTTTTGCAATCTTCCTTTCATTGGGTTGTAATGGCTACTATGGGTAGCTAATTCTTCATCTTTGGGATTGAATGTAATCTTTTGAACTCATTCATATTTTGGTGATTTTCATATATAATATTCAGTTTCTACTCAATTGGTATTTTCATCTTGTGCTTAATGTTAGATTTTATCTGATCAATAGAGTCTTGATTTTGATTCTTAAATTTAACTGGGAAGTACTTTTGAGTTTCCGACCTAGATAAAAATACTCAATATATTGGAATACTAGGGATAGGTTTCGATGTATTGATTGCGTATAACATCTGTTCTTAATGTTGGGTAATTTACTAAATAGCTGAGGGATCAATGTTTAGGAAATTTCCTTATGAATTTCATATCAGAGGAATCGGTGTGAACGATTTTTATATGTGCATCAATTATGAGTAGTTACGGATATTGTATGTTTTTATCAGATACAAAATATAAATGAGGGAGATAGATGAAGTTCAATCCCAGAGTCTTTCTAGATCTTGCAAACTTCTTGTTATAATCGTTACTTATTTTTAATTGTTCTTTTACGTTTCTTGACTCAAATTATTATCAAATCGTCTTAAAACTGAATTTGCTTATTGAGTAGTGACGCTGAAATTCTAAACCAGAATTGTTCCCTGAGTAATCAACATCTTTACTTAATTCACTATATTACTTATGACTCAGTACACTTGCCGAATAAAGTCTTAACAGCTATTCTTATATTAGTGTCATTAGTGATATCCTCCAATGACTCCATTATATCTTACTTCTTTTCCTCATCTAGATTTCTTTCAACTCATAACATTCTACTTCTAATGATAGCTTATCTATATAATCCACTAATGAGTTGTCATTCGAGACCTTGTTATCACACTTCCAAAATGTGAATATTCCAATTGTTATTTTCTTATCTAATGTGGCTTGGTATACATGCTTGTTTATCTTCATATCCTTCTTCAACATTGTCGTGCATCCATTTGATAGCTTTGTTCTCACAATCTTGCAAACTCCAACATGTTTCAAAAGATTTTGTAGCTTCATCAATCATCAACAATATCTCAATGGTAGCCACTACTTTCTAAAGCATTCTTGATTTCAAAATAACGAAGCAACTCCTCTACATCTAACCAATATAATCTTATTTCCAAATATCACTTAATTTGATCATGAAATTATTGATTTGAATATTGTTGCAAACCAACTACTGTTCTTATCAACTACCTCACTAGCGTTTGTTTCTTCCTCACTTGTAATCAATCATCCCCTAAATATCGCACTCTCAAAAAACCCATGTCATCCTGGATAAAGTTCTCTTAAGTAAATCCATAAGGTTATCTTTGTGCAACCGTCCAATGAAGTTTTTCTTCAACTACTCCATTTCTTCTTTCTCAACTCTCAACTCACATTTTTTAGTAATTTCCTTCACTGCCCAGATATATTTGGCACAGATATTTCCTCTTCCATTATGACTTTCTTGCATACTTTTGCAAATAAATCTCTATTCTTCCTCCCATCTTTCACATATTAATCATATTTTCTATACATTGATTTATTAATATATAGATATTTACATTTCTAATACAAATTTTGTCGGGTTTTCTAACAATCTCACAAAACTAAATCTATATTTTTTTTCAATTTAATTTTCCTAAATTAAATACTTCCTGCCCTTTTCTTGTCTAAAATATCTTTCACATGTTGTATTTTTTGAAATTAATTGGAAAATAAGAAAAAAATATGTTATTTCTTGTGGTTCTTTTTATCCATGCCAGTACTGTCTATCTTTTTCGTCTCCTAATATGATGATTTTCAGTGTAACTCATTAAGCAACATACGAGAGAAACTATATTTTGCTTACATATAATGAGATATCTTTCATATGAAGTGAATGTTATGCATGGCTTGATTTGAAGGTAGTGCTCCAATGTGTTAAAATGAGATATTACTTGGTGTACAATTGCATGGTAGATATAACCACCAAAAGAGAAATATATGGATGTTTGAAGCTAATAGGTATGGAGTTATGAAATATTTATGTGTATTAAAAACCATACATTTCTAGTAATCTAGCTGGTTTTAGATTATCTTTCTTGTAAATGGAATTGGTATCCCCTGTACTACAAAATTTTCTTTGCTAACTAAATATTAAAACGCATCTTTACTTATACAAATTCTCATGTGATTGAGTTGTCTGCAAGTACATGTTCTGATAAGATATATCGGATATTAGAACATGATACTTCTATTCTTTTTCCAATCTGTAACTTTTACGAAGTCATATTTCCACTAAAATAGAATTTTAATCATAATAGCATTTTTACAGCTTTCAATAGCAATACATGCTTATTCTGATAATAAAATCACGTCTCCAAATATTTAAACAGTTATATATCCAATCTTCAAATTTAAAATTAGTTATTAAATTTAAAAAGTCTACAATATAGCAATCCGACGGTACTGAAAACATATATTTAGACATTCTTATATAATATTATAATTTATTTTTAAAATATTTATAATTATTTTTAAAATCAATAAGTAAAATGTTTTATTATAATTTTACTTTCTATGTTTTACTAAATCCACAATTTTAATTTAATTTCTTCTGTATTTTAATTGTAATTAATTTTAATTATCTGTAATTTTAGTCTTTATATTTTTGTATGTAATTTTGTTTTTTAGTTTTTAATTATCCGTAATTTTATTCAGCATTTTATCTTAAAAATATATTGAAACATATCATATTATATTTGGTAGCAAATCTCTGGATCATTTTATTCTTGTAAAAATGTCACGAGTATCATGTATTTTGTCCCATTTCACCTAGTAATGTGAAAATAACAAAAACAAAAAACTACATACAATTAAACTGAAAATTGAATAATATTACTATGATTAAAATTAAGATATTAGAATGCGACCAAAATTAGAAGAAAAATGTCTAAAATGAGGACTAAAATTGTTGGAAAAAATATTTAAGAATCAAAATTATTAAATTTGTAAAATATAGGTACCAAAATTACATTAAACCTATATCATTAAAATAAAACAACTTGTTATTAAATAATATTACGAATTTTACGGATAATTAAAACTACAAAAGTTTAATAAAATCTCTTTTGTTCCCTTTAATTACACTTATTTAATAGAATAAAAATGTATCAATTTGAAATTCGTATTGTTATTCTGTTTTATTTTCAAAATCAAATTAAACACGTTATAAAAGTCTTATATTATGTTAGGTCTCATTTAATTACGTCTCTCATACTCGGATAATACAGCTCAAAAAGAATTTACCGTTATTTCTTTACTTTGGGTCGAAGACAGTAACAATGTAATGGAGCTTTCTTCTTCCTGCACCCCTATAATTTCTAACTCCAGCCCCATAATACTTTTAATCTGCCTTCGGACTACCTATTCTGAAAACCTTCATGAACAAGCTTTTCTAGAAATTTTGGAACATATTTTTCTGAACAAGATTTTTGGGACATAATTTATGAAATAAACTTTTTGAAATACATTAAAAACATTTCAAAATGAGTTTTCCAAAACAGAATTCCTGAAATAAACTTTTTTGAACATATATAATACTTTTCTCAATAAGTTTTTTACAATGTGTTTTTTAGAATAAGTTTTTTTTAAAAGAAATAAAATACGTTTTGGAATAAACTTTCCAAAACAAATTTCCAGTATAAGTTTTAAGAACGTAAATGATAGTTTTCGTAACAAGTGCAGTGACGAATGGAGGAACAGGGCCAAAAAGTAAAAGCCTATAACCTATTGGGACAAAACCAAATTGGGCCAAGAAGTTAAGTCCGTTAACAATGTACGATCCGGCCTATTAAGAGTAGAGTACTAGTTACAATGTTTTAAATTTTACCCCTTGATTTTATTTTTTCTTATTTTAGTTTTAGTTGGGGTTATCAATGAATAAAATTTGTCATCAAAACTAAAATCATTACTTGATACTTATAATTATTTTTTAATTGATTTTGCACTGTTTTATTAAATTTTTTAGTCGCATCAAATTTTATTATTTGATCACATCCTATTTTCTTAAAAATATTTTTTTAGATATAGTTGTTGTAAGAATGTTTCTATTGCTTTATTAGGGTGTTTGATTTCATAACATATAACAAAAACATGTTTCTGAGGATATTTTTCTTAAAAGGTTTTGCGGTGAACTTAACAAAAATACGATGAGAATAATAAGCCCAAAGTAAAAGGAAAGGTAAATCCAAATTTCTTAGTTTTAACAAAATGTGATCCTGGACTTTCTGGTAGTGATTGGGTCATGTTTGTACACTTGGGCTGCTCACAAGTTGGTCTTATTTTCTTTAGAAATTATAGAAAAACTCACCTCAACAATACACAAATAATTTTATTTATAAAAAAATGATTTTTGTATAAATAATTTCACATCTTAAATTATTTATATATATATATATATATATATGAAGTATTAACGAGTATTATTTACTGTATATTTCAACTTTCAAGCATAGACTTAGAAGTTAAACCTCTAAACCTATTAGGAACATTAGGTTACAAACCCTTCTGTTCTTTTTTCTTTTCTTTCTCCCTTTTTTCTAAAAAAAATGAAACCAGTAGTTCTTTTTATTTTTCCTTTTAAATAATAAAATAGTTTTCTCACTAGCTAAAGATCGAAAAATTGGACCATGTGTCTTCAAAATGGGTTTCCTCTTTGTCATGTTGAACTTGCCATTGGAAAAAAAAAAAAAAAAAACTTTACACTAGTCATTTAAGAAAACAACAACTAAACTAGTTTTGAGGGATATAATTTGAGAACCAATATGAATGTACAAAATATTGCGTTTTCTCTAGTTATTATATTTTAGTAACTTGGCGTTAGGACTTATTTATCCTCTAGCATCCGTTTTCTATTTCTATAAATTTCTACCCCAAGACATTAAATTTTAAAATGTTTGAAAGAAGATATGTTCTTTAATGAGATTTTCAATAATGATTAATTATTGACTAATTCAATGAATATATTTCATATCAGTAAGATTGATTGAAAAAAATGTTTGGCTTTAACTTTTTGGCTTGTCATTAACCAACTACCATTATGTGATTATTGATGGCTACCATTGCTCAATATCTTAAACAATTGTCATATTACATTCACTCTGTTTTTGCAATCACTTCCTTCTACCATTGTGGGAATTCATATAGTACTTTTTAATAAACGGGTTACAATAGGTAATATGTTGCTTCATATTACCATAAATTTATTTAATTTGGTTTCATTTCTCTTATAAAAATTAATTTATGTCTTTTATATCTTTCTGAAAAAAACTTATAAAATAAGTATTTCAAAGAGTCTTATCATAAGCAATGGTAGAGAGGGGGAATGCTTCCACCAACTTCTTCTCTAACTTTAAGCTTGAAAAGTGGGGCCAAGATGAGACAAAAACAAGCAACAATTTTCAAGATAAAGTTGCTCTTAATAGTAAGTGGTTAGTGACACTAATTTATGTTCTCACTTTTAGGATTCCAAAATTGTTATTTTCCAAAATAGTGCCACCCAATGCCACGTCTGACATATGATTCGAAAACTATTATTTGCCAATACTAATATTCTAAAACCATTTTTATATTTTTTGTATTCTCTAGACTGATGAAAACACAAGCCTTAATGTGTTTGAGTATCTGAATTTTGTATCATACTATTTTATTGAGTTTAAATTTAATTATTTTAACATTTTTTATTATTTACATATTAATGTGTATAATAATGTTATATTTTTAATACAAAACTTTTTATTTTTACATTGTTGTGTTTAGATTTGAGATATTGAAGAGATTTAAATACAGGATAACAAAATTTGCAATCAATGTGAGTGGTGGGAGAGAATCATTTTAACAATGATTTAAAAGGCCATAAGGTAAAAGAAAACAGATTAAATAGTTTTACATATAATAAAGAGTATATTGGAAAGTAAAACGTAAAAAGACATGATTTTTTTATAAGAAGTAGTTAATAATTATTTTTTATTATAAAAATAATTAAATAAAAAATTATTTAAAGATTAAAATTTTATCATTGTATAAATTAAGTAATAAATCATGTTCGAGATTTAAAATAGTCTATCTCTAAATTAGTTGACATATAAAAATGTAAATGTATAAAATTATAATTTTATTGCCTATTGTCATAAAAATTATTTATTTTATTGGTGAAAATTATTTGTAGCTCCAATTGAAATATAATATAACAAATGTTTTAGTTGTTATTGTAACAACCTAAAAAATAGTTATAGAGTAAAAATGGTAAAAATTAGAAGGAAAAACAGAATCTTTTATTATTAAATTAAAAAGTGTATAAATAGAAAATGTTGGTATTCGATTTTTACTTTTATCTAAATTATTGTCTCTTTAAATATAAAATGATTTCATCTATTTTCTCATTATAATTTTAATCATATTTCTGATCACACTGACTATCAGAGGACGTCTATATATTTCTGGTAACAAACTGAGCATGATTGTCCGATCATAATTTTGAATTGAGTAAGTTCACTCTTTGTTCATTTATTTTAAGTCAATTTTTTAGTGTTCTTAGTTATTTTAGCTATCTAGCATGCTTGTGACATCTAGGACATCAGGATGGATTTTTTGTTAGTTTATGAGTGTAGTGGTATAGTCTAATCTTTGATCAGAATTCTGTGGTGCAAGTTAGGAAAACCTCTGTGAACTATAAACTTGTGAGCTCTTTTGAAGAGTGCTTTACTTAATTCAGTTAAGGGAAGTTAGTTGTATGTTTTATACTAGTTAGCTATCTTCAAGTAGAATCCTGGGATAGAAGAGTTGAATGTATAAATCTTTGACCATCAGTGCTCAAGTTTTTCTTACAGGTCAACTAATCCTTGAGCACTAAACAAGTCTAATTGTTTAATTTTGTGTAATTATTTTACTTAAACTAAGCAGTGGAATAGTACTTGAATGTAGAAGTATAATATCTATAGATTAACTTTGATAGAGGTAAGATTAAATATGGTTTGTGATGATGTATTGATATGTTTTTTGAGGATGATTAATGTTTGAAGTAGTGAATTAGTTGTTAAAACCAAAAATGCAGTTAGTTTTTATGCTATTTTTGCTTAAGCGAAAATGGGAACCTACTCTAGGGTTGATTTTCACTCATTTGAGGAGATTTTTTATCAAGCAAAAACGAAGACCTGCTCTCAGGTTCATTTTTGCTTAGTGAGGAGATTCTCGCTCAAGCGAAAATAACACTACAACTAGACCTGCCCTCGGGTTCATTTTGTTGTATTTATGATACCACTTGTTGTGGTTGTTGGAAGAATCCGATGGGGCATAACCAGGGAGATCTCACAAGAAGGAGAAATGAGTCAAACATACATAAGGAAATGACACTACATTTAACCCAAAACCTTAAGGCAATAGGTTTATGGGTCTTCTTTCTTATATATTGCTTAACTTTCTCATTTTTTATTAAATGTGAGACTTAGACTCGCACTTGGATTCCTAACAATCTCCCCCTCAAGTGAGAGTCCATCATATGAGCCGGTCACCATCAGGTCGGTGCGAACCTTCGGCTCTGATACCACTTGTTGTGGTTGTTGGGAGAATCCGAGGGGGCATAACCGGGGAGATCTCACAAGAAGGAGAAATGGGCCAAACATACATAAGGGAATGACATCACCTTTAACCCAAAACCTTAAGGCAGTAGGTTTATGGGTCTTCTTTCTTATATATTGTTTAACTTTCTTATTTTTTATTCAATGTGGGACTTAGACTCGCACTTGGATTCCTAACACATTTTTGCTCTAGTGACGAAATTTTCACTCAAGTGAGGGAAATGTCGCTTAAGCTAAAAAAAACTTAATTTGCCCAATTTTAATTGTTTGATTCTTTTGTAATGCCTTTTGTGGATTTAAGATAAACAATTTGTTTCTTATTCATGGTTGAGATTGAATAGTATTGAAGATTTTGAAGTTTTAGAGATATTTGAATTTGAAATTGAAAAGGTTATGAATGTATGAGTGGAATGTCGAGATGTATGACTTGATTTGAAATATATGTGACCTTTGATCCAAACATAGTATTTTCAGGAAAGAAAATATCCGTGTGGAGAATTAATAGGATATATGTCTAAGGATCTGATCAATAACGATTGATATCCTAACTCTATTAGTAATAGAAATCAAATAGATGAACATTATTAGGTAGTGAAAGTTGAAGGAGGTCTGAGGGTCTAAATTGGGTAACTGTAACTTAAAATATAGCTGGTCAGGAAAGTCTTAGGTGAACTAATCCTGTCAATTTAGATTTGTATGGCAAATGCATATCTCAAAGTCTATTCAATATACGAGTTTTTTGGAAGTAGAATTGAGTTTGTCTATATTGTTTAAGGTCATGAGTTAAGAGTTTTAGATGAGTTGGATGATAGATTATGTGAATGAATTATTGTGTTAAATGTTATCTATATGCAATCAATTTTAGATTATATGAGAAATCTTTTAATTATTAGTTTATCATTTCTTACTTATATTGGCATGTTTGTTTTTTGTGATAATTGTTTTATACACAGGAGTAGGTAATGACATAATAGAACATATAATGTTATAGCACGATGAACATGATAATGTTGTATTAATTATACTATTAATGTAACTTAAATTTAAATTTAAATTTATCTGAATACAATATGCATATTTGGTTTAATAATATAAATGAGCTAAAATTTAATAGATTCAGTATATATTAAATGTAGCAAGAATTACTTATTATGATTTAAAGTCTTTAAAACATGTTTCGCATTTATTTTAACATAAATTTTAACATAATGTGGTTAAAAATGAATTTATTAATATATGTATTATGATAGGAGTATAATATTAATATATATATATATATTGATTTGATTGGTTTCATGAGTTAACTTTTGATGATATTACTTAATAAAGAAGTAGCTACAGGTGGTGTTGGAAACGTGCAGCTTTCTAGACGATGATTGTACTGTCATATTCTAGGAGTTTGTATTTATCTGTTTTCTTATTTTTAACCCTGCAATTACTTTTTATGCTTAAATTTATTTATTTATTAACTGTACTCAACAAATTCTAGAATTTTATAGCTGGATGCATAGCAACACTGTTATAGAACAGCAGTTGTAGCAGTGAAAATGTACAAGGAAAGTAACGATGATTCTAGGAGCAAAATGCTAGGAAGCTGTAAACAACAAAAAAGAAAAAGGCCATTAACCAACATTATTTTCTATCAGCAGCTTATTACTGAACATCTAAGAAATCAATGTACTTCATTTTCTCCAAATCATACTGCAGCACGACAACGTTATCTTCTAGTTTTATATTATATTTGTCTCCCTGAATCCGCGTTATTCTCCAATTAACAGCTAACCCTTTATCTATTTCTCAAGATACTAACAATCTAAGCTTCCTACTTTTATACTAGGGATGATGATTGAAATGTTGATTACATATGCTGATGTTATACTAAAGTTTACTGTGTCTGCATTTCATCTCCCATATTCATTTGATTTGTTACTTGAGATTGATAACTAGATCCCAACAAAGTAAATCTGCTTGTTCATTTAATCTCTGCTATGCAAAAAAACAAAGGAAGAGTTTTATTCTATTTAGGATTTAAATAAAATTCCGTAGAGGTCCTTGGTTACTGTTGCAGAACTTAAGATGGTGGTGTTGTAACGTATTATTCTATCAATATGGTTACATATTATATATTTTTAGTATTTAGAGATGGATTCAGTGACATGTTTTCTAGTCCCTAAAAATAATTTACCAAAACTTAATTATTATATGATTATTAAATTCATTTTAGTCACTAAACTAATTTCTATGTAACAAGTCTTAATATATAACCACCTAGACTTTAACCACTTATATATATAACAATAAAATTTTAATTTACTATTTACCTATTTTAATGACTATTTCTAATAACTTAGAGAGTTTGTCTATGAAAACAATTTTTCTTGTAATAATTAAATTTATTTTCCATAACATTATCACTACTATTATCTAAATTTCGAACAACATTCTTAAAAAAAGTTAACCTTTAGAAATACAATTTTGTTCCCACCGTTTCTCTTAATTTCAATTTGAAACTGTAATTTTATAATGTTGGTTTTGTTTAAGTTGTGATTGTGATATAGATGATTATGTTCATTGTCAATTTTAGACAATAGAAGAAGAAAAATGTGCTAGATAACTTGAGAGAGACAAAAATGACTAAAACCAAAACACAGTAAAATCATATATAATTATTTTCCTATTCTTAGACTATTAATCAATTTTAATTTCTCGCTATATCACTCTTCCTATCACATAATAACACCTATACTATTTATATTTGATTTTACTGAGTGTGATCCAACATTTGAGGTGTTCGTGCATATTTTTCATTAATAACAAAATGTATACTAATTTGGTGTTTGTAGACTTGAGTTTTTATGATGAAAAGGTTACAAAAACCAAGTAAATATATGTTTGCTTCACGGTTACTCTCCACAATTTCATTAACTATTGAATCTGATCTAAAGTTTCACCTATCAAATGGTAAATTAAACTTTAAAAACATTGATTTTACTAATTTACCATTTTTTTCAGTTATACGTTTATCTTATAAAGTAAATAAAATTAATCACTATTTGTCTGATTAATAGAAAGAGTGTTGTTATGAAGATAATATGAAACAAATTAAAGATATATTAAAACATAATATTTTTAATTATTTTTCTGAACGTGTGTATAAATGACAAATAAAACAATTTTAGGAGCAACTGCTAGACACGATAATGTCTTTTGTCCTTAAGCTCTCCACTGATGTTAGTGTCTGTAATTGGAGTGTCTTTTCAGAAGAGTAAGTGCTTCCAGGCTTAGGCCCACATGCAACCCACAAAGTCAAGATGTTGGATTTGTTGCCTCTAAGATAAAATAATTTAATCCATTTTCATTAACCTAAGCATGTATAAAATAAACAATTAGGCACATATGTGGCCAATCGGGTGGGTGTAAAGAAATAATATTAATTTTAATTATTGAATCTGAAAAGGTGATTATAAAGACATTTGTTTGGGATGAAGTGCATTAGGAAATGTCAAATTAATGGTAAAAGAATTTTTCTTCGGATGGATTCACTAAAGAGAAATAAATGAAATTCGACCAGTAAGAGTTATTATAATATTAAAAAAAATAATCCATTTTAATCATTTTTTTTCTGTTTTTATTAAGTTTTGATTTAATTTAAATGTATTATTTATATACATTATAAATATCAAAAAATTACCTTAAAATGTATTCATAATAAGGAAGAAATATACTTTTCAAACAATTTTGTATCCATTAACTCAATTAAACTCATCGTATTATTAGCCAGGTTCACTTTAGACTAATAACATAAACTCAACCTAATTAAAATTAACTCAGACTACTTTATTCGAGTGAATAACAAATTTGACTGGATTTCAACTAATTATATTCTTCTTGAACAACTTTACTATAAACAAAGAAGATAATTCTTTCCTTTTGATATTCAACTTGCAGTTTAAATAAATAATTTAAAATGCATTGAGTATTTGAATAAAAACGGACTTTTTCTACATTTTAAATAATATATAATTCAAGATCTAACGAACTGATAAGTATATATTTTATCATTTGAACACGAGAAAAATAAAATCAGAGCTTCTTTGAACGAATTTTAAAAATGAAATGATTGCTAAATACATCTCTAAATTATCTCAAACAAAAATAAGTTGGGAGCATTTAACAGTGGTTCCTTATTTATATAATTTTGTAATTTGATTGTTAAGGTATTCTTTCAAAATCGTGTTTGACTAGACAAAAAAATAGGCTGTTATAGAGACACCTCAATCTCTCTTTGTATATTTCTCTACCTACCCATTATTTTGTATTTCGACAGAGACAACACAAAATGCAGATCAGTTATTTTTGTTAAGACATGTTCCTAGTTCCTAGCTAAGTGCCACTTCTGTCAAAAACAAAAATAAATTGGTTCACTTTGAGAATTAAACCTTCTAAAAATTGAGTTTATAAAATTAATAACTAATATATATAAAAGATTTGAAAAAAAAAAAATCAGTGGGCAAGGCCCCCAACCTAGCTTCATCTATTAGGTAATTATGAGTCCATTTACCCAAATCTATAAGCTCAACCCAATATTAGAATCTAATTATAAAAGATCAAAGTTGATCCCTCTAATATCTATCTTATACTTAAGGTTATGTTTATCGTTTATAGTTCGTTTAGATTTGATTAGGAGTGATGCGACTTTGCTAGATTGAAGGATGAGTAATTATATTGAATCCACATTTATCATTAAATCTAGAGACATTAATTACACCATGAAGAAAGAATCGACCCTATATGATATTAAAAGATTTTTTTTAATTCACTGTTTAAGATTTTTTTGGGAAAAGTATTAAATTGGTGCAATTTTTTCGATATTTATTAAAGGGTGAAATTTTTCTTTTACATAAATGGTATAATTTAGGTACCACTTCAGTTGAAGAAATCATAAAAAAAAAAAAAATTTGAAGTTGTGCCAACTTTTTGTCTGTTTTTATTAAAATCATGTCATATTGGCACGATTTCAATTTTATTTTTTTATTAAAGTCGTGTTAATGCGACCCTAATCTTTTCTCTTTACTTTGTTATTGAAACCTTTCTCTGATTGTCACACATCCAATAGTCTAAATGGTTTGGGATTCTAATCTATGGATAAATTCTTTAATAATAAAATTTAATGATTTGATATTTTTCTCACAAAGACAACTTTAACTATTAAGTCACTCGTTTATCCATTTGTGTGACACTAAGATCTTATCAATTTTACTCTTGGAGGTGTCATTAGACCTAAACCAAGTGTATTTTGGTGTAACTTTTCTACTTTACTTATAAACTCACTAAAACCTTGTATCTTTTTATTACAACTTTCATGTGTTCTAATAGCTTTATTTTCTTCTGTTTTTCGTACTATTTGGTAAAATCTATATTAAAATGTTTGTTTCATAGGATGGCATGGGGGAACCAAAATCTCATGGATTATTCATTGCGCAAGAGCATTAAGACATATGGGCGATTGTCATTGGTTGTTCAAAGCATCTAAGACGTGTTCATGGTACAGGATGAGGGGTGGGCATTAGAAAATTATTTAGTACTTCAGCTTGACGTGTTATTTTATCACAACTTAGTGAGGTCTAGAAGAAACTTCTCAAAGATGAGTTTAACAAGATAACATTTCTCACATGAGGGATGAGTTATTGTCGGAAATACAAGCATAGTTAACATTTATGGGAGTGTCCATTCAATCATCTACTGCTCCTCGACCTCAAGAGGTCTTCCTTGTTATTGTCAACACAAAAGGAAGTTGTCTTGCTCTTAACAATTTAGAAAATGGTGGTGTTGGATCGAACGCTTATTACAAGAAATTTCAAAATTACAGACAAAAAATTACCGACAAATATGTATCTGTCGGTAAAATATCATTACTAACGAATTTTAACAACGGATAAATTGATTGTCAATTTACCGAAAAATTTTACTGACGAATCAAATCCATCGATAACTTTTGACAGATTTTTGTAGTCAATTTACTGGAAAAAAAAATTATTGTAAAATTATTTGTTGATAAAATAATACTAAGAATAATAATAATAATTATTATTATTATTATTGTAATAGAAAAACAACAATAATAATAATAGAAATAATAATAATTGTATTAATAATATTAATAATATTATTATTATTAATAGTAATAATCACAATAATAATAATTTTAATAATAATAACAATAATAATAATAGTAATATATTAATATTTATTATTATTATTATTATTATCATTATTATAATAACAATGATACTAATATTAATTATTATTATAATAATAATAATAATCATAATAAAAATAATTATTATTATAATATGACGGAAAAACTTAACTACAGTAGTTATAAGTTTTGTCATTTTACTGATAGGACATAATGTAGCTCAATGCAATAAAGATATAAAAGATATTAGGATGTAATTTTATTAAGATGTAATTTGCTTTTTATGATAAGTTGTAGTATTTATTGGATAATAGCATCTAATTATTAAGGACTTGATTATTTGGAAGTTATACATTGTTACATATATTATTATGAATGGAAGAAACCTGGTAAAAAAATATTCTAAAAAAAATATTAACTTATTATAACGAATTTTAATAACCATTATAAAAAGTTTGGCTTATAATAATAATTATGGTGCTAATTCTTTTAATAACTCATACTTTCTATATCGATTCTAGAAAAAATTATCACAAAAAACATTTGAATTAAAATACTTCGATAATTATTATTATAAGTATCATAATAAATTACATTTTTTTTATAATGATTCTCATTTGAAAAAATATATATATCAAAAATTCAAAATCAAAATTAGAGGAGATAAATAAATAAAATTATACTCTCAAAATCTAACAAAAGTATCATATCTTAAACCAACTTTAAAAAACTTATAGAAAAAACTTATAATGAAGAGGATTATAAGATATTTTAAACCCTCAAGCCTTTACAAAAACTGAGAATACAATACCAGTCAAAAGAGATGACAAGAAAAGGTATGGCTATAGCTTTATGAGAAATGTATAAATAAATGGATAGTTATTGTGCATATCTCTATTCTTCTCTTCTACGCACAAAGCTTCAATAGTCCTTCTCAAAATAATCTTGATTTCAACCGGTGTCAAAAAAGAGACAGGGTTAGTTTAAAATTTATAATAATAAAATTCTAAAACAGTCTTATTTTATTCATGTGTTAACAAAAGAGGTCGATTGCTGGGAGAATTTAAGAGAATCGGATAAATTTGAAATAATAACACATGAGCTAATATATAATGTAATGACATCGTCTTGAATTTAAAATTTTAAAATATTAAGTTTGTGGGTCTTATTTTTTATATGTCACTTAAATTTCTCAATCCTATCTAATGTAGGACTTGGATTCAAACTTGAATATCTAACAATCTCATCCTCAAGTAAAAGTCCTTCCTTTATATTGATACACTCCTTCTAAAGCGGAAGCAAAAGACCTTTTACTTATACTGTCGTTCACACACTTATACGGGACACGCTTGCCTGAAACCTCCATTAGGAAGACTTTCGATACAGGGTCAAACTGAGTTCATCCATCCGATGACAAAGATGAATCATTGGCTCTAATATCACTTGTTGAGAGAATCTGAGAGAAAAACATCGGAAAAATCTCAAACAATGAGACATGAGCTAACATATAAGGGAATGACACTATCTTCAACTCAAAACCTTAAGACATTAGGTCTGTGAGTCTTATTTCTTAGATGTTACTCAACTTTCTCATTCTTACCCAATATGACTACCTAATATGAGACCTAGACTTCTACTTGAATACTTGAATACGTAATATTGATTACAAAAATCTTTTGCAAGTCACTAACCTAAAAGTTGTATAAAGAAATATAAAACATATTTGAACTATTTTTTTTATAAGTAATTTAAAAAAAAAATATGACATTCACTTTTCCGTAAATTTAAATTAACTTATATGAAGTTAAAAGTAAAATTTGAAAAAATTGTATTAGTACCTGCAAATTAACTTACCTATAAATTAATTTTAATGTATTCCGAAGTTAATTTAGTTTTTTATTTTAAAAAAAATTATAAAAAGCAAACTACCAACAAACGGATACAGTAAAAGCACTTTGTCTTGTACGGATTTTACTGTGGCAGCAAATCTTGCATCCTCCCTCAACAACCTGAAACTCTCTCTTCAATGAAAATATTTCACAACTCCACTTCATCATATTCTGATCACCACTTTCACTGATTGCATGCATCATCCTTCTGTTTATGATCAGGTACGGTTGAATAAGGCTGTCTTGTGCACATTCATTTTCTCAAAAACACGTTTTCATTTGTAAATTGTATATACTAAAATTATATAAACGAATATTCTTCCTAAAATATAAAAGGAAATATTTTTTCAAACCAAAGAAACATACTTTACAAAGAAAATTATCAAATAACAGTCTGTAAGTAGAATGTTTAAAACTTCGGAAAAATTGTCTTATTATTTTTTTAAGTCTTATATAAAAGAATGAGAGTAATTGCATTATATAAAATTATATTCTAAGACAGTCTCCTCATAGAGCTCATTCATTTACTTAATTTGGTGAAAGTATGTGTCAATTATTCAACAAAGTACTTATTTTCAATAGCTCCACCAACTATAGTATAATAATATTATTATTATCATCAATAAAACGATCATGGGGCATCTGGCAAACGTAGAAGGTCAACAGCTCAAAGTTTGTACGAAATGGCAATTAAAACGAGAATGACCTAAGTAAAACTTTGTGGACAAAATCATGACTTCAATTTGGTCATTGATGTCTACTTAGGTGGTATACATCCTTCTTACGTTGTTAGTCTAATTGTGTTCTTATAAATTATAATGTGTTAATATGTAATTCTAATTTGGGAAATTGCTTATGGCACATAAATAACTACAAATGACATAACTGATGGGTTATTTATTGCTAATATTTGTTAGAAATCTTTAATAGGGATTTTTTGTTTATAAAAGTTTCGTAAATTATTTTCTGTGATACTTGCAGTACTTTTTGTGGTCATTATTATTATTTGTATTTTTTCTTGGTTGAGTTTTTCAAGTTTAGCAACTCGTTAAGACCTACTCCTGCTGCGTGGAACTTATCTTGGTCACATAGGAGCCAAGTGTCGAATGCATTGGAGTTAGTCAGAAGAGAAAGTGACTTTTTTATGTCCTTTTCACTAGTGCCAGTTCATTACCTTGGGAAGTTAAAAAACACGAGAAAGTACTTTTTAATGTGAGTGGGAAGCAGATAGGATGGTGTGTAAGAGATCCATAACACTTCACCTAAAAAGGAAACTCCAGAAAAAAAAAAAATGAAATATGTATCATACAATGAGAAAGTACTTTTTAATTTGAATATATTTTCATTCAAATTATTAGTATATAGTTCAAATTTACATTTAAATTATAGGTCCTGATAAGAAACCTAACCAGGAAGTTTAAATATGATATAGTATCACGCTTTTAATAAAAAATTGTTTTTATTTATATTTGATAGAATTGTTATTTTCTTGATTTTTGTTTTGAACTAAACGTGTCTTTATTTGTTTTGGATTTAGAATTTGAGAAAAAAAAATAATTAAGCGCGAAGAGAATGAAGGAGTAGCTTGTATTGTTTGTTTTGTAAAAAGATGGAACTCTTTTTTTGAGAAATTGGTGGAGACCGTGATTTACAAGCGTACACTTTAATACAAAAATCAAACACTGGGTTGCCATGCCAAGTTGCAACTCTGAAGATGGAAAATAATATACACTTTGTTAAATATTTTTTATTGTTTATATAAAATTGATTTATATATATATATATATATATATATATATATATATATATATATATATATATATAT
>Ga0209700_100163_pt1 | contig 103659 bp, 45 predicted proteins | sample SiratroredBW_FD_187528 | JGI IMG/M metagenome (GOLD analysis project Ga0209700, IMG submission 187528) | Root nodule microbial communities of legume samples collected from California, USA - Siratro red BW (SPAdes) (version 2) | ecosystem: Host-associated > Plants > Roots > Nodule | place: USA...
GTTAAAAAAAAAAAAAAACAACATTCATAAAGAAGGACAAGTAGAGGGTCATCATCCCAAGTAAAGGGTCATCATCTCAACTTGGGAAGACAGGACTTTAACTCAAAAGAAGAAGAATGTGAAGAGATGACAAACATTTTTCTTATGATAGACCTAACATTTAAACCATCATCACAAAACTCTAATAAAAGGATATTGTTTTTTACCTATACACTATTATAAAAAGCATGTAATGAACTTCTATATAACATTTTTCTTCTCTAAAGCTTATAAAACTACAAAAAAGAAGTGAAAAATATTTTGAAATAGATCCATGTCTTAACAATGCAACCTAAAACTATCTCTCCAAAGAAAACAAAGATGTAATACATGATTTCAAAAAGATCTGAATAAAGATTACAAAAGCTTAAAGTTAACTTTTACAACTTTTAAGTTGAGAATTTGTAGGAAAACAACAAGAAAACTCTTCTCCTCTTTTAAGAATCAAGCATTTGGAGAGAACGATCGTTAAAGATCAACTATTGAAAAGAAAAAGTCTAAAAAAAAGTCATTTTCATGTTTATTAAAGATGATAAGAAATTAAATCTTCTTATAAGATCATATTGAAAAACTTATGAAAAACATGAATTAGGCTATAAAGAAAATGAAGTTCCTAAGAACCATAAGCGTGCATATGTTGCACTTATTAGACAAGAAGTTGTTAAGTCTTAAAAACTACTAAGAAAGGACTCAAGTATTTTTGGGTGGGTACCTTAATCGTAGGAAGGAAGTCCTTGTCTTGGTACCAAGACAATGATTGCTCATAACACATGACAAATAAAAGATATATGTTCCAAGACCTAAAAAAGAATTAGAAGAACAACGACAAGTCATGTTCTATGAAAATGAAAAGGAAAGATAGTCAATATTGGGTAAATGGATGGGAATCCTTTTCCTTCGTTTGATAATGTTTTGATAGTAGAAGGTTTTAAACATTATCTACTAATCATAAGCCTATTGTCTGACAATGGATACAAAGTTTATTTTAAAAAACACATATACATAGTAAAACGTAGTGACGACATTCTTATTTGTAAAAATATGTTGAAATACAAGAATGGAGGGTTGAATTGTATTTTAAAACCTTTTAAAATCTTTTCGTAAAACTTTGTCTGATAGTTGCTAATTAGACAAAGTTTATACTTGACAAGTAGTTTTCTTAAGGATATCATCTGATGAAGATCATTAGATGCACATGTAAGTTTGAAAATGCATGTATAAGTTTTAAAATGCATTGTCAAAAATTATTTTCTAAACTTGTATTTCACAAGTCTTTTCTTTTTTTAGGTAGATGAGAATTATTAACATGCAATCTATAAAGATAAGGGATGATAAATATTTACTAAAAATATTTTTATACTAGCTTTTCTATAAACAATATATTATGTTTAGTTTTCGATTAACTTACCGAGTTTCACTAATACTAATGCTGCAAAGATACAAATAAATATTAGTTAGACATTAGTTACTCTTGATTAAAATAATCCAAATATTGTTTGAAAATAGTTTTAGATTTTAATCAACCCTTAAAAATATATTACCTAAACACATGTCCACAATTTTATAAATATGGTTTAAAAGAATATCCAACTCTATAATCCAACTTTGTGAACAAACATTTTAAATAATAATGGTATTTATCCCAATTTTCAATTCTGGAAACACCACAATAAAAAAGTGTAGTAAAGTAGAAAAATATGTCATTAAAAAAACAAATTATGTTAAAAGATAATTCAACTTTTAAACACTTTTAAGAAGAACCAATAAGTACAACTTATTATTTTACTATACATAATTTATATTAAGCGTATTATAAAGAAAACTCTTTATAACTTACGGTGGGATGGAAGCCTAACATATCATTTCCTTCTTAAGAAGGAAACACTATCTCTTTTTAATAAATTCCTTTATTTTTTTTTTCTCTTTTCTATTTTAACATAATGTTCAATCAAAATATCATTTTTTTATCATTAAAATCACTTTACTATTTTCGCTACAAAAATAAAGTTATTTAAAGATTAATTTTTAGATACCAAATAAAATTGTTGCTAATTATGACCAAAATAATCATCAAATTAGGTTTTGGTTGTTAAATAACTACAAAATAAAAGTAATGATTAGATTTAGTGACTAATTAAGTCAAGATAATTGGTATCTAACATTAGCTACTAAGGTTTTAACCACTTATATTAGTCTCCAACTTAATTAAATACCAATTTAGAATCTAATTATATAAGTGACTAAAATCTTGGTAGCGAATGTTAGATACCAATTATCTTGACTTAATTGGTCACTAAATTCAATCATTACTTTTAATTTGTAGTTATTTAGCAACCAAAACCTAATTTGATGATTATTTTGGTAACCGTTAATAACCATTTTATTTGATAACTAAAAATTGATATCTAAATAGCTATTTTCTTATAGTATTTTAAATAAAAAAATTCTTAAAAAAATGTGATTATGATAATATTGACATCAATTAGGACAAATTTTAATACAAAGTTATAAGAATTGATAAATTTAAACTATTTATAAATTCTTAGTGTGTCATGTTCTAAAATACATTTATATAATAAAGTGCTGTTTTAAACATCTTATCCAAAATCTAAAAATAATTTAAATTTTATGTAAGTGTTTTATTAAAATTATCCTAATTGATAAAATAAATCACAATATTTTCTTTTACTTAATATGTATGAAGGAAGTGTAACATATCATAACTAGGATGTGAAAAAAAAAACTGTAAGTAAAACCCTTAATAAATATTAAATACATATTTTAATTATAACCATGGATATCCGTTACCTATAATAAATAATTTTTGTTTTGATATATTTTTTAGAATAAATTATAATGGATACAAACATTACAAAATGAAGAATTGTTTATAGTTTAATTTTATATATTTATGTTGTTATTTAAACTTAAAAATTAAATTTATTTTAGAAAAATATTTTTATTTTACAGTATAACTTATTGAATTTATTTTTAAAAAGGGCTAATTTTATTTATTATAATACTTTATGATATAATTTCATTTATTTTATATTTTAAGATATTGTTTATTTGAACTTATATTTTAAAGAATAATTTTATTTAAAAATTTAAATAATAAAAATATGCAATATGCAATATGCATATATATATATATATATAAAATAATTTACAAACATTTTACAAGCATAACTTTGTAACAGTAGTTATCTCCTTCTATTATGAAAGTTGTTTTGTCTTGATATACATATGTATTTAGTCATACTCTGAATATGCATCAAGGAAACTAAAGCTCATATCCAACCATGTTGTCTACTAAGTGATCGATATTCGGTAATGAATACGTGTATTTTGGACAAGCTTTGTTGAGGTCAGTGTAGTTCAACACATTCTCCATTTGTCATTCGATTTTTTCACTATCACTACGTTGGCTATCCATGTGGTATATTTGATTGGCTTGATGAAGTTGGCATTGAGTAGTTGATTCACTTCTTGGGCCACCGTTGCCCTACTCTCTTCATCGAAGTTTTGTTTCCCCTTTATGATGGGTTTGGCTTGAGGAAGTATGACAAGTTTGTGACACATGAAGTCGGGGTTGATGTTTGGCATATCGGATGGGTTCCATGTGAATAGATCAACGTTGGCTACTATCACATGCTCGATCTCATTTTTGAGTAGCCGATTTATAACTTTCCCAACTCTAGTGCATTGGTTGGGCTGCTGTCCTAGTTAGATTGTGGTCATCGACTCATCAAAGGTAGGGCGACCTTCTTCAAACTCTGTTCTCAGGACGAGGTCAACCTCATCTTCTTCATCAACCTCACTGTTTTCCTCTTTAGGTGTGAAGTCTTGTTTTACGTCAATGTTAAAACATTCATGACCTTCTCTGTGTGGGGAGAGTGGTTTACGCGTTGCACTTGTCCTTGCTGCATGTTTTGGGGACTTCAACCTTGTTGTCGTTGAGGTTGAGCTCCCCTTTCATAGTGTAACGGTTTACCCTTAGACTCTAAGCATAACACTCTTGTGTTCCGAGGGAAACTTCATCACCATATGGGGAGTTGAGACAAGTACCCCTAGCGCGTTTAAGGTTTTTCGGTTGATCAAAACATTGTATGATATATCTCTCTCTACCAATATGTACCTTACTATTAGTGTTCAGTAAGTTCTGTTGTTACCAAAGATTGTCAACAAATCCACGTATACTCTAGTATGTACCCTCTCCCCTGCCAATCTAACAAGGGGGTCGGGGTACGATTTGACCATCTACATGGATATATCGAGATTCAGAAATGTAGACCAATAAAAGATGTTGGTTGAGCTTCCTTGGACTATGAGAATTTTATAGACTCGTCAGTTGGCGATAGCCATTGTGGCGACTACAAGATCAGTCTGTTCGGGATTGTGTATGCAAAAATTGTCATTATTGAAGGTGATGGGAGGAAGTGTCCTTGGCGACAAAATGTTTACTAAGTTAATGCTCCTCTAATATCGCCTTTGATCAGATTTGGAGCTTCCTCCTCCCGCGAAGCCTCCAACTATGGTGTGGATGTGTCTACGACACTTGGAGCCATTTTCTAGCTCTTTTGGCTCTTGCTCTGGTAGAGCCTGAAGTTGGTTTTGAGGAGCTGGAGCCTCCACTTATCCTCTACCGTGACATTGGCCTCTCATGGAGAATCCGCCTCAAACTCTCCTTCCTCCTCCTTGGCCATTTCCGCATCCTCGGCCACCTTGGCCTTGCTGGCTAAATCGAGTGAGGGATCCTGATCTGACTAGTTCCTCTATCAGGTCACGTACTTTCATACACTCTTCTATTGTGTGACCATAGTTCTAGTGATACTAACATCTTTTGGTATGATCGCCGAAGGGTGGAGTTTGCATGGGTTGCAGAAGGCGAACATGTTCCAAGTTGTAGGCTTCTTAGATCACCATGTCTCGGTTGGCGTTGAGTGGAATATAGGAGTCGAACCTGCCGATTTCTTTCTTTTCGGGGCGGAGGTTAGGAGAGGTATTTCTAACCTCCTCACTACTTCAGTATTTTCCTCAATCGTAATATATTTTGCAGATTGAGCTCAAAGCTCGTCCATGTTGGAAGACGACTTCACGAACAGGGCGTTGAGGAATAGACTAGGTTTTAATCCAACAGTCAACACATACAATGCTACTGCTGGGTGTAAGTTGGGTATATTGAGGTAGGCTTTTGCGAAGCGAGCCATGTACAGTCTTAGTGACTCATTCTTGCCCTGAGTCATGTGTTGTAGTGAGGCCGAGGACGTAGCCGTTGGCTTGCTATCTATGAACCAAGCTATAAACTTCGAATAGAGGGTTCAGAACGAGTCGATCAAGTTTTAGGGCAATGAGTAGTACCGCTCGAGAGCTGTTCCTTTGAGAGTGGTAGGGAACAATTGGCAGTGCACTCTCAAGTCTCTGGAGAAAAGACTAGCTTGAGTCATGTAAGCTTTCACATGCGCATTTGGGTCCAAGGTTCCGTCGTAGAAATCTACCTTGGGCTACTTCCACTTGTCAAGGAGTTGTGCTTCCATGACTTCGGCAGTGAAGGGGTGAAAACCTTCCATATAAGTCTCTAACTTGGGGTTGAGACGAGGCATTGGGGTTACTCGAAAGGAGAGTTCCTGATCAATTTCCCGAGACATCTTCACGACTCTTCCTTGATCCGCTACAACAGAGGAGTTATAACCCGTCCCTCCTCCATGATTCATTGCCATGGAAGAGCTATGAACGACCTTGGATTGTTCGTGAGGGTTGGTTCTTGCTCTTTTTGAGAACTCTATCCCCAAGGGGTCAATTTTAGCCTTCATGTTCTTGTTTCGGCGACACTTGTCGGCTTTGCTCAGATGCATGAGTGAGTCAGTCCTATTGTAGGCCGTAAGCGATCGCTGTAGTGTTGTCAACTTATTTCGATGTGCTTTCCTTTGTTCTACTAACTCTTGCCTGAGGGTTGTGACAACATGTTGTACGTTGTTTTAGAGAATGTTCTCCATGTGGGTCTTGATAGCCTCGAGTGTTGTTGGGTCCATCTCAGGTGAAGTATGAATAGAGGTAGGTTGTTAGTTTGGTTGTGGCGTGACACTAAAGTACATTGGTCAGGAAAAGTTTTTCTCGGCCCCACAGTGGGCACCAAATGTTCTTATCGAGATCCGAATATCGCCTTTCCGAGGTGGGTTGGTGTCTAGTTGATCTAAGTCCAAGTCACAAGTGATCTAAGTTTGAATATCCAAGGACGAGGAAGGTCCACCTACAGAATACACTTTGACGCTCAAGTAAGTAAACGATTAATAGGTTGAATGTATGAGAGAATAAGTGAGGTGCAGTATTGGTGAGTAAAAGGCTAAAATCAAAAGCGAATACTTCCTGAGGTTGAAGTGAGATTGAAGTGTTATTTATAGGATACTGGACTGAGAGACGTTGATTAATTTTATGGCCTAGGTCCAAGGTAACAAACTCGGCGGTTATCGAGTCATCAAGTAGATACTGAGATACGAGAGTCTATTTGAGGTGATTACTGTGTATCTTGAATGTTAGTTAAACTAGCTCAAAGTATTTCGAATACGGTACTACATTTACTTTTCTATATCAATTTAAATTTTAATCAAAATATAAAATCATTTCATTTTTTACAAAATTATCACATTATTGAATTTTATATTGATTTTTCCATAACCAATGTTTCATCGAACATGTAAAATCAACTTTTTCCATTCTAGTGTCTATTCTCTTTCTATAATGTTAGTGTGTGTTCTGCGGACCCGCTGCTATGCATGTTACATATATCAATCATTCATTTCAAAAACTAAACTAGCATCGTTTTACACCAACCACAGTTACGAAATCATAATCAACGTAGCACCTTCTCATAAAATAGGAGAAAAACAAAACATAAAAAGAAAGGCACACTCTCCTTTCCAATTTAACTCAGTATCAATGAAGATGCTTATTTAACCACTAAATGTAACCTTCCTGCCACTTTGATAATGTCAAAATGCAAATCTGTGAGAGCTCACAAATTGATTCAGTTTTAGAAAAGGAGTGAATGGAAGTGAGATTGAGGATTTTGAGAGTGAAAAGCATGGGAAACCAAAAGAAAGGTGAGTAAGTGATGTGAAATTTGGATTCTCTGGTAACTTTTCTGTGTTATCCTTATATTGAGCTTTCAAAATACACTAATTTTATATTTTAAAGTATTAAATTTTCTTAATATATTAAAACTAGTTCATTTTGAAGACACAAAAAAAGAATAATACATAAAATTTATCAGAAGATCAGAACTCGTACGTGAGAGAAGAAACCCTAAAAATATTAAGTGGGAGAACAAAGTTAATTACTAAAGGTGATTAAAGAGAAGCAAGCGAAAAGATTGAAACTACAATAAATTTAGCGGTTTTCTTACCTTTGAGAAAAGTAAAAGACGTAAATGTATATAGGGTTATGTGATATTTTTAATCGATATTTTGGATATAATGGTTAATAAAAGTGGACACCAAATAAAAACAAATCCTTTTATAGATTTTATTTTGAATATTGAATAGTTTTTATTACTTCTAACGTTGGAGTTTTGGTTGTGTTAATTATTTGTTTTTGAACATTAAACCGGAGAGATTATTTGTTTACATTGTTTTAAGGATTTGTATGGTGGAGTGTGGGCAAAAATATTTTATCAATTATTAAAGTATACAATCACATTTGAATTGATTAAAGTATATAATCAAATTTGATTTCATAATGTAGCTGGGCCATAAAGATGATCCAATTACTGTTTACATACACTTCGAAAATGTAAATTACAAATTAATAGTCAAAGAGTTGCTCCGTGCAATTTTAATAAAATAAAAAATTTCATAATAAATTAATGTGTCATAATATTTAAAAATTATTTATAAATGCATATTTTTAATATCCAAAAATTAAATTAATCAATTTGGAAGTTAAAAAACAAAACACTCAATTTAACTAAAAATATAAATACTATAAATACGTTTTTCCAAATTACTAATCTTCATATAAAATAGGGGAGAGTTGTTTCCCTTTTAGTTTGATCGGGAACTTCAAGCTTAATCTTAGATACGAAACTAATCTAACTATTTTGAAAAAAAAATAGATATTTAATTTTATTCTGTTCAAATGAGATTTTTTTCATGAAATAAAAGTATGTATAAAATATATAAAGAAATTTAATAAAAGATAAGAGATTTCATTTTCTTTTTATTTTTTATTTTTATTTGGTTTTAATGAATAACTATTTCTAATTCATTTATTGCTATCTATAACAAAATATAATGGGAATTTCACCATTTAGAATTTATATTTTATATTTCTATTTTACCGTTAATTATATTTTAAAATAAAAAATAACTATAAATTGTTCATATAGTAAAGGTAAAACACAAGAGTAGATTACAAGCCTTTCTTCATCCACCTATTCACCCATTATAAACCACTTATATATATTTCATTGATAACCATACGGTTAGGACACTTCTATAGAAGTTAGTGTTTTACAATTGTATTTTGGAAATTCAAAATTGTTAAATCCAAGTTCAATTAACTTTTTATTTGGTTTTAATTTTTTTCTAGTGTAAAATATAATTTTATGTGTATCCGATTATATTAGAGGAAAAATATCTAGTTTAGCTCAACAATGTTAAGTGGCTGAACAAACGCAAAAGTTGTTTATTGTGTGTTTCATTTGACAAATTAAAGTGATGTGTATGCTTTGTCTGATAAGTTTTTACTTGAACATATACAAATGATTATACCTAATCTAATAAGTTTTTTCTTGATACTTTGTCTGACATATGAAAGTCTTAAGCATTTTGTAGTATACATCAAACTAATAAATATTTATTTTATACTTATAGGGAATGTATGCTTCTTCATTCTTTCAAGAGGATCTCGTAGTATTTTGCCAATATCATGATCTCTCGAAGAACATGTTGAAAGTTGATTCAAGCAAATATCATTTCTAAAAAAGTAGGGATATTAGAGTTTATTTTTTTTCTTGAAATCAACTCTTTTTGAACTTGAACCCTACTTATATCTTTATTTTATTAAGTTTTTGTTAATAATTAATTACTTGAGTATGACAATAGAAAGTTACATTAGTTTCCCTTATTTTTTTTAAAAGGTGAATAGAAAGCACGGGATTCAGAGAAATATAATGAAGCCCATAAAGAATGATACACAAAAGGATCATGAAGGAGGAAAAATGATAGAAGGTGCATGAAGGAATGCATATAGAAGATGAGATAATGCAACACAGTAGCGCTCGACATCACTAAGGTTGAGCTGCATGTGAGTTAAATCTTGAGTCACTGTAGGAATAGTTGGGCCTGGCGCTACTTAAGTTGGGTCAGGCACGAACAACGTATAAAGTCTATTTATTGAGTGCTTGTGTTAGGGTTTAGAGACACAAAGCCATAGGAGAAAAAAAAAAGTTAGTCTTGGACGATAACTTTACGGTTTCTTGGTATAATCATTTTCTTTCACTGTTTATCTTATATGTTGAGGGTTCTCATCATTACTCTTAAGCCCTTGTGACAAAAACAAGTCTTTTCTATATAATTGATCAATTAATGGTTAATAGAGAAAGTTAGGCTCATTCACCTAAGAAATTATGAAATTAGAGTTTGGGTATTATTGTGGGTTGACATTGACATTAGTTAGGAAAAGATGGTAATTGTTTTGATGTATGAGAGTGAGGTATGGTAAAGTCTAACCCTAACAATGTTCATATCATCAATCTTTAACCTTATTCTACTATCTATGATTTAACATAAATTCATAACAATATTTAATTTGTTTTGTATAATTTATTTTCTATAACAAATCACTCAAATTATGGAAGCATTTCTTGGTCTAATTTTATTATAGTTATAAATATTGTTGTGTATTGCATAAGTTCCTTAAGAGAGAACGATATATTTATTACTTGCTACATGAGCAATTGATGTACTTATCATTGAATGCAAAAAGTGTTAACAACCCACTATCTTGCTCAAACAAAGGAAGATTTCCTAAACAAAGGAAGTCCAAACTTAACATCCGGGGAGATGGTCCTTTTCAAGTCCTCCAGCATATCAATGACAATGTTTATAGATAGATTTTGCTAATGAATATGAAGTTCATACCATCTTTAATATATTTGATCTTATTTCTTTTACAGGTGGAATAAATGATGAGAAAGATTCTACGGATTTGAGGACAAATTCTCTTCAAGAGAAAGGGGATGATGGAAGAGCCTCTTAGCAAAGGACCTACTACTAGAGCAGCGACTAGAAGAATACAAGATGAGTGGGATTCAACTGATATCAATAGAGTCAAACTCCTATTAACATGGACCAATCTTCCGTCATGCACATAGTAGATTAGGAATTTTTCTTTGGGCCATGTATTATGCCTTTAGTAGTTTAGAAATTGGGCTTGAGTAGAATAGGTGTAGAATTAGGTTGTGGAGTCTTTTACAGCATCAAGTGTGCTTGTCAAGGCCCAAAACCAAACCCTAATTCGGTTTAGGGTATGAGTAGCTTGTTGAATCATATGGCAAGAGAAGCATGATGTTCACAAGTCACTCTCTAAATGGCGAGCTTGGATAAAGAAGCGTGGAAGGTGTGAGCTCCATATGACACAACCACATTGGCAAGTTTTTAGGGTTTTATTTTTAATTTTTGAAATATGAATTCTTGGCTCCAATTTTTTGGTCAGTTACTCACACTATAAATAAGTGTGTTGACCACATTTAACTTTGAATGAATAGGAAAATTCTGCCCAAATTGTAGCCTAGCTTGTTCTTAAGTTCTCCCTATGTTAACACCTCTTCGTGTCTAGCCTAGACTCTTGTAGAATTTGGCCTCACTTCTTCTAGACTCAATTTTTTCACGGAATTCACTTCACTTCTACATCGAATTATCACTTCTCCTTAACTTTCGTCAATCTTCATCCAACTCCATTAAAAAAAAAATCAAACTCAAAAACATGGAGCCAAAAAACCGTGAGCTATCATCTTTGCTTAGACTTTTATAAAAAGATTGTGATACCCCATGTATTCTTTTTTATATTTATTTTGCTAATAAAATCAATATCAAATTAAAACTTAAAACTTTAAAGGCTTATATATATATATATATATATATATATATATATATATATATTATAATTTTATAACTTAATGAATGCACCCATCACCTCCTTATTATAGTTCCTAATTGATATGGACTGTAGAGGGATGTTTAGGATCTAGATCAACTTGTTATGAGATCAAGAACACAACCCACCAATGAAATAAACTAAGTTGGCGCAACAATGGAGTTAGAAGACAATACAAACATTCAACAAAGTAAAAAGTAAATGCAAGAAGAAGAAAACAAAGTAAAAGGAAACTAAAAATGGATTAAAAAAGAGAATGGGATGAAGAACATGCATCCTATAGGGGAAAAACCTCCAAGGATAAGAGGTTGAAGATCCACCACTTTAGAAAGTTTTTCAATATAAGAACTCAAAACAAGAGAGAAAGGGGACAACTCAACTTTTAAAGAAATCTTTCAAAGGCTATTTCATTCACTCAACTTTATATGATTTGTACAAAAGGGTGGATTGTTCTTATAATTTTCATGGCACGTTCAAAGAGTCAAAAATGAGCAAAACATTTGTAAGAGTTAACTAAGATTAAGCTAAATTAATTTCCATAAATTAGAAAGTTAACCTTAGGTGGTTATAAAGATACATGAATGTGCACTTGATAGTTATTTAGATGTATAGATGTAATGATAACTTTTATTGACTTGGCAATCCTTGTACTTATTGACTGGTTGAGTTCCAAATGTCAAAGAGTTTTCTTTAAGTTATTTCCCTTCAATTCATCTATTTTCTAAAGTTTATTTCAATTTTAAGAGCTCTACTTGCTTGATTCTTGTGATTTCTTCTTCTAAATCTTTAATTCTTTCTCTTGTATTTATTCTTTTAAATTTATTCTTTATATCGTTTTCTTTTATTTTTCTAGTAACCTTATAGTAATTCCTTTATGTTCCGCCTCTTCTTCTTCTTAAAGTATTTCATCCTTGCATATATCACTAATCTTCATACCTATTAGTAATGTCATTAAGTAATTATTAACAGTGCACTATTATTGAATAAATATTCTTAAAAATCCAATCGCAATTTTATTTCAATTTCCAACCAATTTTCAACCAAATTTATGATCTATTCAGGAGAAAAGAAGAAGAAAAAAAATAAGTAGAAAATAAAATAAGATAAAATATGTTTTATTAAAGAATGAGATATTGTATAAAGAGAGGGATACAAAAATGAAAGGAGATGATAAAAGAATATATATAAACAGTGAAACTGATCACCCACTTTTAATTATATATATATATATATACATTCCTTATTAAACATATCAAATTAAATTTATCTTTTATCTGATTTGATCTGCAAGATATATACAACTTGAACACTCAAGGCCAACCATATATTGGAATTTCACGAACAATTCTTACAAAATTCTACAAAATGAAGAAAAAGAAAATATTATAGAGTAAGTATATATTTTTGTCTCCTCTCCTTAAGAACAAGTCTATTTGAAACATCTCAAAAAGTATATAATAGAAAAGGAGTTGTAGAACGTTACAGTCATTCATGCATCAAAATCAGACATGTGCGTGCTGAAGAGAAAAAAAAAAAAAAAAATAAAAATAACATATCATGCATGCAATGCAAGCTCATTGAACTGTTGGTGTGTCTTCTTCTACACAATGGATCTTTGACTAATCTTTTTCCCATTAATCATGCGTTGTTATGATTCACACACTTCCATTCTTACTACTGTACACTGTCCATTTCATGCACATCCCCTGCTTTCTCTATGTCCTTCAATCAACGCTTCCCAACTTCAATTGTTTGTCTTCATTCCACTTTCACCAAAATCCATTTTAGTTCACTGTGTGCATCACATTCATGGTGTAGACCTATCTTATCGATGGATATTTTTACTAGTATTTACTGCACAAATTATCTATATATATATAACATAGAGTTATATTTGGATTCTCTAACTCTTTTTTTCTGAAGTGACATATGTATATTTCTTTAAGCAAAAATATATTTAATTTAGTATCTCACTAATAACTTTTACTTGTATCCATATTTATCGCAACGAAACATATCTAAGTTGATCATTACAAAAAATCATACTCTAATATCACTTACAAATCTTTTGAAGAAGACTCATTACGGAAAATCATCAACAATATTTCATAATAACAAAACTTAAACTCACTTAAAATATTAATGTTTATCTAATTCAAAATCTTGAAATAATAAGTTTGTAATTTTTTTATATTATTCAATTTTCTCTCATTTTTAATCCATATTTCATATAGACTAATCTTCTATTCCTTAAGATTTAAATCTATAATTTGTTCATTATACTATTTAATTCATTTTATACTTTTCAAACACTTAAGTCATGTAAATGTTAGAAACTTTCTTGAAATATGCTTTTATATAGAGAGAAAATATCCCAGTTCAGTAAATTTTTATCTGTCAAGTACGATTTGGATAAAATTTATGAAAATTAATTTGATTTTAAATTTATTGAAGAATTCCCAAGAGTAATGGTTATTGTAATGCACCCATAGTATTCAATACCTAACATCTCACTTTCTTACATATACTAAAATTACATGTAAAAATTTTATTCGAAATTTTAAATATAAGCTAAAATTATATAATACTTCTTATTTTATCTCATTTCTATTTTAGTGAATGTTCAAATAATTAATGTTAACATGGATGTTACAAGGCACCGGCACGCTTGACGTAACAGTTGAGTATCTGATCGTGACATGTAACAACGTTTTTCTTAAGTACTGTACAAAAATGTTAAAAGTTAATTTGTTTACAATAATAATAGTATATATTATTTATTACAATATTTTTACTACGATATTTTTAAGTAATACATTATTTGTATCAGTTTTAAACAAAATACTAACTTAGTGTTTTTAGTAAATTAAAAATAAAATCATTAATATTTTTATTAAGATTGAAAAAAAATATATTACTTCAAAAGAACAGAATGAGACTGAAGATTTGGAAATAATTAATCGCTAATTGCTATAATTAAGAGCAAATAATGCAGCTTTGTCTATTTTGTGTGGTGGGAGTGCTCCAAAGGAACACATAATTGGCTAAGATGATACTTTTTTAATAGGAAGGAAATCATGATAGTCTTCAACTCATTAATCAATTTACTTATTTTTTATGAGATCAATTTGTCCATCGATTCATTTATTTTCTCTCTAATAACAAGGTGATGGATGAATTAGTAGAGATTAAAGACATAAGACATAGATGACAGAATTAAACGATATTTTCTTAAGTGAAAATAAAAAATATTTTTAACATAAAAAGAAAATATTTTATTTGAATTTAAATACTCAAATTTATAAAATGTTTAAAATTTAATTAAACTTTTTAAAATAATATTTAATTATCTTGAAATAAATATTTTTGCAAACATGTATTGGAGGGTTATGATTAGGGGTGGAGAAAGAGACATTGGTTTTGCATAGTGATATAGCATGGTTTTAGGACATGGATCCACACTTACGGATTAATGATTTTGCTGAAACTAAGGTAATCATTCCATCACTTCACTGTCTGGTAATTGTATCAAATGAAGACACACATCACGAAGCAACAAGCACAACCATACCCAACCATGACAACAATTTTCCCCTTCTCCCGCTAAATCATTGTTCCCCCTTTATATCCCAAGAAAAACCAAATTTGCATGTGGTTAAGTGAATAGTTATATTATTTAAATTAAACACATTAATTTTCATTAAAGATGAAACCAAGATGGAGTTTCAATAATTTGATATTGGGTTTAACACATTAAGCATTTATGTTTATCTTCTTAGATACAAATAATTAAACAAAAATTAAAAAGTGACTTTAAATTTAATTGATTTTCAGTTATTTTTATAAAATTCATTTGTAAAATAGAGTTTATTCTCACTTAAACATTATCTTAAGTCAAATAGGATTTTCAACATATATTCTTATCATAAAGTATTGACATTTCATAAACAGAATTAAATTGTAGATGATTTGATAATAATGGGTCAATTATTTTTATTATTATTATTTTTATTTATCCGATAAAGGAGTTGAGTGAAATAAAAGTTTCATATTCCATTTTGAATTAGAGACGTTAAAAAAAATTAATGTCGACTATAACTCTTAACTTTTCAAGCTAATTACTATAAATATAAAAAAAATCTTATCAGAATATAAAGTTTAAATATTATAATTTGATTTTATTTCTATACAATATAAATTCATCAACCATATAACATAAATATATTTACTTTGAAGTAAAATAACAAAGAAGAAAAACATTTCAATGAAAACAATTTGGTGATCATAACATACATAAGCTCAATTTGATAAAAGCGAATTCACCTTTTAATAACATAATAACAATAGTATGATTGGTTTGGTAAGGTAGAATTTGCAGTCAACACAATATGATTAAGTATCTAATTTGAATTGAATACACTTTATTTGAAAGCAAAGAAGAAGAAGCACAACAACATTGTTGAATCATTAAAAATCGTATTTCGAAATCATTTCATAGCTGTCTAACATAGAACAATCATAGACCCTATTTTTGATTGAATGAAGCAAATCATGAACTAGGATCCTAGCTAGAGATCGAAAACGACGGATACTAAAGCAAATATTGTTTTGTTTGCACCAAAAAACCCAATCAGGATACGTAATGAACTCAATTTGTTTTTTTATTATGCCAAGTTTGTTGGTGAATATTATAAGTTTGGTAGGTTTCAACCTTTTCATGTCTACAATAACATGTAAATGATAAATGTGTGTGTTTGTTGCTTGGCCATTCCAATATAATATCTAATAGAATGGAATAGAGTGATAGATAACGCAATGTGTGGTTAAAGAAAATTCATAAATAATGCAATACAACTATGTTCCCAGAAAAATTTTATGGAATTTGAAATGTTAGAAAGTTATATATTTTGATTTTTTTTACATTTTAAAATGTTTTATTTGGATAAATTAATTTAAATTTCTTACCTTTTAAATTCTTACTTTAGATAGAATAATTTAATTTCTACTTAATAAAAAAATATATATTATAGTTTTCATATCACACATTAGTTAACTTTAAATATTTAATATGAGAAAATAGTTTAAATAAAAAAGACAATAATTTGATGAATTTTAAACTTTTATTATTTGTAGAATTTAAAACTATATAATTTTTAAATAATTAAAATACTTTCATTAATTTAAAAAATTTTGATTCAAGCGCAAATTTAGAGTTATAAGTATATATATAGATTTAAATTGCGATTGTATTCTTTCTTATTTAAACGTAATAAAGTTTTTAGACTTTTTATTTATATGTTGTTTAATTTTTTTATTTTTATTGAAAGTGAGATTTAGATTTAAGTGAGAGTTTTTTCATATTAGTACATCAATTTTAACTGAAAATACTTTTAAATACAAGTTTTTTATAAATAATTATCTCTCTTCACACATTTAGTGAGATATAAAACTTCTATCAAAAAGATTTTATACCGATTATCAAAATAAATTATCGACTTTAATACTATTTTTTAAAAAAATTCATGTGAGTAATGATAAAAAAATTTAAACATTGATATAAGATCTAAAACAAATCATATAAGAAATTAGTATTATTTTGAATTCAAAACTCTAAGACTTAGATAAAGTTTAGAGTTTGAGAATCTTGTTTTTTATATACAATTCAACCTTTTTATATTTGCTTATTCAAAGATTTAGAGACACACTTGAATTATCAATAAAAAAATTTTAATTTTTAATTACAATCTCACGACACAAATTGTTGATGTCAAGTTTCCTATTTTGACTAGTCCATTGAAAATGCCAAAGCTACTGCGAGGGTGAAAAAGAATTTTAAATTTGAATTGAGATTATGGTAACCAGATCATGCCATGTTTGAAAGGGTCATCAATTGTTCATGATGAGAGAATGACCTCTTCCAACTGCAACTTCATATTCCAAATTCAAAAGCATACCACACCTTCTTGCATTGTGTCAGCAGAGTTTTATGGTGCTTGAGAATTAAATATATGGCCTGAAAGAGACCGTTTCTTAGACCCTCAAGTTGCACATATTATATGATAATGATAGAAATATAATGTCAGAAATATAATCATTGAGAGAGGAACAATACACAATCTTAATTATTCCGAGGGATGGACCTTCCAGGTTTGATTGTCATCACCGACAACTCAAAAGTATACTAAAAAATTAAATAATAGAATCTTTGTAACACTTTCCACTAATAGGGACATAGAAAAATCAACTCAAATACAATTAAATGGGGATGGCATGGAAATTGAAATACCCACTGAATTGGAAAGGATTAGAGCCACAGATAACATTTCTTATTCCTGTTCCTTTTTTTAATTTTAATCTTTATTTATAAAACTATAGTGAGAAGTAATAAAATGTGTAAAATCAGTTATTAAAGAATCTTGTTGATATATTAGAAAACTATTAATGTATTAAATATAAACATCTTTCAGTCAAGTCAAACAAATACACTGAGCATATACTTAAAAATCTCTTAACGGATTGACCTTAACTTAGTTCTTAAGTTTATACTTTTCTTTTGTACTGTTCTTAAGTTTATACTTAAAAAAGTCTTTGTCACCAATACAGAAAAAAATATACTTGTGATGTATATGTCTAGAAAGGAATTACGTCATCTAAATATTTAGGTTATTAAAAATCGAATTTAAGATTAATCTATTTTTACAAAATTAATTTATAAATAAATATTATTTTTATTTATATTTATAAATAGACTTGTGACATTTTTTTTATTTTTAGTTGATGTAACAAAAAAAAAATGATTATAAAGATATAATTTTATGATCAATTTTATATTATAATAATAAAATATTATTAATAATGACAATAGAGTTATTATATCTATATATATGCAATGAGAATTAAAATTAGGAAAACTTTACTTTGACAATCACAGCTGGCATACAATCAAATGTCAACGTGGTATAATTGTACATGTGAATAAGAGTAAAACAAATTTTTTTTGTTTTGAAGGACATTTAGGATATTTTGTTATAAAAGGACATAATTGTGTTTTAAGTATCATAAATTTAGAATTTCAAACCTGATAGGAGTCCAGTACACCCATTTGCATAAGAGAGATTTCGTGTGACAGTGATTGCGATGGCAAGCGATGGTAGGAGACCATCGACCGTGGTGAGAAAATCGATGGTAGTTGTGGTTTGTGCAAAGTTTTTGGCGAAATTTTAGGGTTTCGACAGTGGGAGACGACATAGAGAGAGGTATACATTATTTCAACCCTTGATGGAATATGTTGGGCAAGGTTTGTAGATAAAACCCCAAACATGTAAACCTTAAAAATGACTCTAAGTGTCACCCTGCAATGTTTTTTACACGTCATTTATCGTGACCATATCAACGCCACTTAAGGTTGTAAAATGGATGTGTGTCACGTGTGGTTATCAAAGTATAACTACTCTTAAAATTATTGTTAGTAAAAATGGAATTGTATATATTAACTAACTATTAGTGTAAAGTTTTATTAGAATTGAATAGTTGTAAGTATTTAATAGAAGAATTAATATTTTTATACGTTTCAAAAAAATGTTTCATCAAATTTAATATAGATTAATACTGATAAAATGCTGCACCATTCCTAGGACATTATTTGAAACCTTTATGTCCTTTTCATAAGGCTCTATCCATATTGCCTTAAATTTCTTTTTTTTTTTTACTAAAATATACTTAATTATTTTAGTTCATAAATATTATATATTTTCTTCTCTCTTTTGAAAATTGGAGAAGTGTAGAATGTAGTTTAAAAAATTAAAATTATAGTATCATTATTCTCTCTATATAGCTATTCAAGAGTAATTTAGAATAAATGATTTCAATTCCAAACAAATTTACGGCTTAGCTAACTTTTTTACTTAATGTGAACTAATTAATATTTTATAGTAGTACATGATTTTATAGAGAAATTGATATAAAAATTTCAGAAGTTATTGATGCAATTTTTCTATAACTTATATAAGTAATTTGATCCCTCACCACTATGGTTTTCTGATCTGAAAAATCACTCCTCCAAATCAATCAAGTGCACTTCTCAATTCTGAATAAACTCCATAGTCCATAATGAGTTCATAACTATCTAACTACCTCTAAAAGCCACATGTGTAGTATAACTCTAGTCCCAAGTACATGAAATGCAAATAAACTAAGCTAAACACATATAATGTACAGAAGATAACGATAAAATAGCAAACTACTTGCAAGTACTTTGGACTGATAGTATGTTTATTAGATGTACAGCGCAAGTGAATTTCATGGGTTTGAAAGAAATAATTTAGTAAAAATATATGGTAAAATACATTTCTCACTCAAAAAAAAAACCTGAAGTAGACCTCTTACATAAACGGGCCAACTCCAGTGAGAAAGTGGATCCACAGAGCGGCTATGGCCCGAAAGCGTGTGAAGAAAAAGAGACCAATACAAGGTATTTCTTTTTGCACCATCATAACTTCTTACACCTCCATATTCTAAAAATTTTTCATTTTTTCCTTTGTTCTTTATCCGAGTCTTTGGTTTGAAGTTGCTTTTAAATTGTGAAAACCAAAAACCTTCTTAACTAAACAATCTGTCAGAGAATATGTAAATTTGTTGTTTTCTCCTGGAATATATAATCCAGAATTTGAAAATAATATTTTAAACTACATAATTCAAAAGGTTTAGCTTTCTTGTATAAAGAAATGGCGAAGTGGATTATGTTACATTATAGGAAGAAGCAGCACCGACAACTTCAAATTATAGATCGTGAATCATATTTTGCATTACAAACCTTTTTTTTATAAAGATAAAGTTCCAATTGTGTAATTTGAACTGGAAATAATTATTTTCGGATTAACCAATTTAGAAGTGAAAAAACTAATTTGAATTGTGTAATAATAAAATACATTTAAAAGATTACACAATCTGAAATGCGTTTAGGGTTGTGCAATCTAAAATGTTAAACAATATTGAAAATAAATAATTATGTATTGTGCAATTCAAAACACAACTTCCAAATTTTTAACTTCCAAATTGTGTTTTCCAAATGACTATTTTTATATACAATTTAGAAGAAAACACTAAATTTATTTATTATCTTACGGATTGCGTAAATCAAAAGGTTTATGGATCGCACAATTTGAAAAGAAGTTCCAACCAAAGACTAGTATAAACAACAAAGCACAAAATGGAAAATTTAAAAAATATGAAGGTGTCGAAATAAATTAAGGGGTACAGAAAGAAATAACCCCAATGCTTGAGGAAAGCAGGCTCAAAAGAATCTCTAGAAGACCTATGAATTCATTCACTAAGAGAGCATAGTTTGCACTTGCAAATCTTCTGCATTATTTTTAGCATATTAGAGCTATATAAATATTTTCTTTACTCCACATGTATTAAGGTTCAATTACAGATTTTAAAATGGATAAATAAGTGTTATACCCAGATAGAATTACTAGTGAGTTTTTATTATTTGAAGATTCCTAATTAAAAAGTATGTTTAATTTTAATTTAATTATAAATCCTGTTCGAAACAAAGAATGTAAAGAAATTTAATTAACTAAAAAATATAAACATTTATGGAATTGAAGATAACTTAATTTGATTCAAGCATCTTCAAGCAGTAAAAGACTTAAAAGACTCTCAAATTTCAAGTTTCTTCAACAAAAATTTAAGAATTCCTCTATTCAAGGAAGGTTCCTCGAAAGAGAGAAGGAGATGATTATTCCTATGTTGACCTTAGAATAAGAAGAAAAGCATTCAGTTAAATCAATTCCTATTCATTCAAAATGTATGTTTTACAATACGTAAGGGATTTTATATATAGGTGCTTAATCTTCTTGCACTCCATGCCACAAAGGATGTGGGACTAAAGACAAAGCACAAGGGTTGAAACAAAGGAGAAACTGGACGCAAACCTCTTTACCTCACTTTAGCATATTTTAGGCTTGTTTCGTGTAGTGTACAACTCCTACCCTTATGTTGACTAAGATTTAGAGGTATTTAGCTTTCCAACATGGTTTAATTGGAGGTCCAATTAGGGTCAATCAAGACACATAACGCCTCTACAAAATCCTACAAATTTACAAGGAAACTACACCTATATTAGTTTTTACAAGACTAAGAAGAAAAAAGAGAAGTTCTAATAATATACATTTGAAAGGAAAAGACTCTTCTTCTTTGATGTTTCTTTTTTCTCAATCCCCCTAGCCGTTGTCCTTGTCAAGGGCTTAATGTGGTGTCTCTCAGATGGTTCTTCATTAGACTCTTCCTCTTGAAGAGGAATTGTCCTTAGATCTAGATCAACTTCATAGTCAACAATCCCTGCAAAAGGAGAAAGATCATAGATGTTAAAAGTAGGACTAACTCCATACTCAGCTAGGATATCTAATATATATGTGTTATCATTTATTTTCTGAAGATTCTGGAATGTACCATTTCCTCTTAGACTAATTTTTTACTTCCTCTAAAAGTTATGTAAAGTAGTTTAAAATTTATTTTGAGTAAAATATGATTTTGAACCTTGCATTTTATGTCAAGTAGAGTAGGATTTTGGGCCTTGAAGCCATAAGAAAAAGTGGTCAGTCACTTTTGAAAGAGGTCTCCAAGAAGGTACCACCTAGGAAAAATGAGTCCAAGAAGGCCCCACATGCCACTCCAAGTAGGTGCCCCAAGGGGGCTTCTTCTCTTAACTTCTTTTGCCACTTGTCCACCTCTCATTGGAGAGTATTTGAAGTTTGGACTACAAGCTACCTTTGCCACATGCACCAGCTTCTAGAAAAGAGTCTCTTAATGACAAAAATTGAATCCACCTACTGGTCCAAAAATCTTGTCTAGCGAATACCCAACACATTCAAGATTATTGAACTTGATGAACTTTTCGAGTGTGAATTATATCTCTAAAAACCACCACTTTGCATTAGTCGGTGTTGAGACAGATGGAGTACTCTTGAGGCTTTATTGGGAACCATTGATATTAGAAGAGAGTTAGAGGAAGTTATTATCAAGGATTTGAGATTTTCTTCTAAGAACAAGATGCACAGAGGAAAAACTCGATAAATACGAAAGGAACCACTCTTTTGATGAAGAGAGAGAGAGAGAGAGAGAGAGAGAGAGAGAAAGAACAATTAACTAGTTAGGGATTTTATTTGACGACATGGTTGACAACATGGATGAGTCTATGGCATTATGCATGTTTAATAAACTGTCACATGTTCTAATTCGAGATGCTTGGGAGATTGTGCATTAAAAAACTTGTTGCTTCTTCATAAATGCTCTTAAATGCATGTGAGAGAAGCTAATTAAGAATTAACATTGTGCAGACTCTCCGAAAGATTCTACCAAAACAAAGTTATCATCTTATCGTGTGCTGTGCTTTCCTTCATATGTTAGATCTTTTCTTCTAGACATTGTTAGGTCGTTCAATCATTTAGAGGCTGATTTTGATATCAATTGTGAAAAACATGACAATTATAATAAAGGAGGGTTGAATTATGATTTAATTAATTCTTAAAAACTTTTCAAATTTTATCATTTGATTAATGAAGCCAAGAACACAATTTGGTTTGTAAAATAAACATAATAAAAAACTTTCATCGAAAGTGTCTTGTCAGAGGCTCTTTGCTAACTTCTCTAAATCACTTGTTGACTAACAATCAATCTGTGATTCTTTTGTTTGGCTGACAACACTTGATAGAACTTTGACTTGTGAAAGTACAATAAGAAGAGTAAACCTGAAGACTTATGTTTTATAAACACTTTTAAATATGTTTTGCCTGTTGAAGTAAGTATAAAACATTTTCTTTTGGAAAACTTAAGAAATATAATTAGACAGTCAAGTTTGAATGCTTAATTTAGTTTTAGCTCTTCAAGTCCAAAAGATAAAGTCAAACATAGATTTACAACTCAACAAAATAACTTGACTAACATGTATTCAAATTTACTTTAACAAGTGATTAGGTCATAGTTTTAACGTTTGAGCAACCAATGCAAGTGTAGATCAAATACTTATTTTAAAAACGTTCAATAAAATATTTTAGTAAGTTATCATGTATTAACACTCCTTATGTTAGTGAAGATGATGATAACAAGTGGTAAAAAGAGATAAGGGAGAGAGATAAACTACACGCAACAATTTATACTGGTTCATTTGTTGCAACAAACTACATACTAATTCATGCTTGAAAACACACAACCAAATTGATGTATTAGATTTTGAAAGCAATTGTTGCACATAACATGTACATGCTATTTTTCCTTGAGATTTGCTACACAATAAACATCATATTTAAAATGTAAAATGTGTTTGATTGACTGAATGAATAATACTTTGCATTAAATACAAATTTGAACCGTCTCAATTAATTAAAATAGACTTAGAATTCACTTTTACTATAATAAAATAAGACTTTTGAAATCTATGGTATGCTTGAGTAATCTAGAATGTCCAGTTTAGTTATCAGAAAATTAAGTCTTTCCTTTGCAAGTGGTTTTGTGAAAAGATTAATTGATTGATTTGCAGTTTGAATAAATTTTATTTCATAGTCACCATTATTAGTGTGATCTCTAATGAAATGATGTCTTATTTTAATGTGTTTTATCCTAGAGTGTTGGATTGGATTCTTTGTCAGATTAATTGCCACTCGTATTATCACACAATAATGGTACCTTAGATAATTGAAATCCATAATCACTTAACTGCTGCTTTAGCCATAAAATGCTTGCACAACAACTTCTAGTTGTAATTATACAGCTTCAACAGTTGATATTGCTACACATGTTTGCTTCTTGCCATGCCATGAAATGAGACTTTATCCGAATAAATGACATGTCTACTTGTGCTCTTTCTACCTAGTTTGCATCCTACAAAGTCGAAATTAGAATAACTAGACAAATTTAATGGAACTTCACCTCGATACCATATACCAACATTGGTTGTTCCTGCATTGAAATGCGATTCCTTTGAATTTGATTGGAATTTGGCACACAGACAAACACTGAACATAATATCATGTCTACTTACAGTTAGATATAACAATAGTCCAATTAAACCTCTACATTCAGTTTGATCTACTAAAATTCCCTTTTTTCCTAAATCAAGGTAGCAAGTTGTTAAAATACATGTGGCAACTTCTTTGCATTTATCCATGTCAAACTTTTTCAGTAAATCTATGCAATACTTTGATCGGCTAAAAAAAGTTCTATTCTTCAATTGCGTGACTTGTAATCCTAAGGATAAGTTAAGCTCTCCCATCATTGACATTTCAAATTCATCACGCATTGCTCAAACAAACTCATGGTACATATTTTTATTAGTATATCCAAATATTATGTCATCTAATATACTTGAACTAAAATAATATCAGTTGTAGCTTTCTTAATAAAAATAGTCTTGTCAATTTTTCTCTCTCATAATTTTGAGATAAGAGAAAGTTGATAAGCCTCTCATACCATTACCTTGGAGCTTGTTTTAATCCACACAATGCTTTCTTCAACTTGTAAACATGTCTTGGAAATTTCTAATCTTGAAAACCAGAGGGATGAGTTACATGAACTTATTCATTTATAAAGTCATTCGAAAATGCACTTTTGGCATCCATTTGAAACAATTTCAATCATACATACAAGCATATGCGAGCATTAGTCCAATAACTTCAAATCTAGCTACATGGGCAAAAAACCAAATCAGTTCCTTCTTCTTGATTGTATCATTTTGCAACTAGCCTAACTTTATTTTTAGCAATTATTCATTGTTAATCCATCTTATTTCTATAAACCCATTTAGTTCCTATGACATTCATATCTTTAGTTCTAGGAATCAGTGTCCATACATTATTCCTAGTGAATTTATTTAGTTCCTCATGCATAGTTGCAATCCAGTTTTCATCACTTAAGATATCATATATAGTTCTAGGTTCAGTCTGTGAAACAAAAACCATATTTTCACAAAAATGATCAAGAGTATTTCTGGTAAAAACTCCCTTCTCTATTTGTCTAATAATGTTGTCCAGTGAAAGGTCTCATGATCTCTCCATTCTTTTGGCAATTTCGTGTCAACAATAGGTACACTAGACGCTTCTAGAGTTAACGCATTGGACGATCCTACAGTGTCTGCAATGCTTTCAGTTCTACAATTTTTGAGTTGATTTTTAGCTTCTGAAATGAATCATTTCATTCTTCTTCACCAACATTACTCTTAGAAGAACCTTGCAAATCATGATTAGTTTCACATAAAAGACAATATGTATAAATTATTCAATGGTCATGGTTTTCTTGTTGTATACTTTATATGCATGACTACATAGTATGTAACCGAGAAAGATACCCTCATCAGCCTTTGCATCAAACTTACCAAGATTTTCCTTCCCATTACTTAAGATAAAATATTTAGAACCAAAGACTTTCAAATGATTGGTATTTGACTTTCTTCCCTAATAAAGTTCATAAGGAGCTTTCTTCAAAATTGGCCTTATTAAAACTCTATTAAAAACATAACAAACAATATTTACAACATCAGTTTAAAAATATTTAGGAAGAGAAAATTTATTTAACAAAGTTTTGACCAATTCTTCCAAAGATTTAATTTTCCTTTCTACAACACATTTTGTAGTGGTGTTTTAGGTGTTGAGAAATTGTGTTTTATACCATGCTTTTCACAAAATTGTGTTAGATTTTTCATTCTGAAATCCCCCCCATGGTTACTTTTAATTGCACAGATGTTGCAGTTATTCTCATTTTGTAATACCTTATCTAGAGTATGACAAGTCCATAATAATTTCCATCAATACTCATGGTTCAAGAGGAACCAAATAGATCCATGTGAAGCAATTGTAAAGGTTTGGTTGTTGAAACAAAAATTTTATGTTTAAAAGAGTTTTTAACCTGTTTAACTTTCTGACATGCTTCAAAAATTCTATAATTTTTGAACTTGAGTTTTGATAGACTATCAACTAGATTTTCTGAAACTAATTTGTTTTGATGATGCATGTGTATATGTGCAACGCATCTATGCCACAATCATGATTCATCACTTTTAGAAATTAAACAATCCAAGTTTGATTTAATGCAACAATAGCATGTACATATTATTAACCATTTTACTAACAAGTAAAATTTTTTCTGGTTGTCGCATCTATGATTTAGCAGAACTCTGGTTCAAATATGACTTTGTATCCCTTATCGCGAAGTTGATTGATACTAAGTGGACTATAGACCTTCCACCAGTAACACATGTTTGATGATCATTGAATCTGGGTCTACTATATCACCTATGACAAGTATTCTTCCCTTGTTGCTTCATATGTAACAAATCCTTTATATTTACATTTTAAAGTCAAGTTAATAAATTTTGAAGTATCTGCAGTCATACACTTTGAACAGCCACAATCTAAGTACCACGGTTGCTTCTTGGCTGCTCTTGCAAAACATTTTAGGTAGCAAGAAGTGGTCACTTATTAACCTTGGGTCCAAAATTGTTATTTGTACCTTTAGGTACGCACCTAACTAGGTCATTTGGTAAGTCATAATTCCTAACTCTATACTTTCTAACAATATGACCCTTTCTTATACATTAGAAATATGAGACAAATGGTGAAGTTTACCTATTAGTGTGATTGAAAAAAATTTAAATTTTTTTACTTTACTTTGAAAAGTGAGTTTGTAACCATGTTTGCTTTATTAAAAACATTTGAGAACCAAGTAAAGCATTTAGATCAATTGTGCCTATTAAAAACTTTGCCACAGTTTTTATGAGATATCTTACCTTTTCCTGCAAAACTTCACAACTTTCTAAACTAGTAGGCTTACTTGACTCAACACAATTACTGAAATCTATAAATTATTTCAAGCTTTTTATAAATTAATTTGTTATTTTTAATTTTTCTTCTAATATACTAACCTTGTTTTTCAACCAATTGTTTAATCCCTTTAATATATTGTTTAAGAGGGCAATTTGTTAGTTCTTGATGTGTTTCCTTAAAAGATTCAAGCAAAGTTCTATAATTTTCACAACTCATGGAAACACTAGTACTTACATTGTTGGTTGCTGATTATACATAGTCATAAGACATAGGTATGCTTTTTCAATCTCTCTTCATGAATTGTTAGATGATATACCATTGTTTTGCTAAGCAATATATTCTCTTCTTGATTTTCCTCATTTACTATTCTTCTTCTTTGTCCTTTTAACTTTATTTGAACCCTCTTTTCAACGTCCAAAAACGTAAAGTTAGAGGAACTAGATTCATTTTTTTTATTATACCTTTTAGTTGGTTGACTCTTGTCCTCTCCTTTATTTTTTAGAAAATTTCTGAATGTTGGTCAACAAATTTAATGTCTCTATATCACTGTATTCACTTGAGTCATTTATACTATTTTCTTCCTTTTGAATAGATGTCCTAAGAGCAATTCTCTTTGTTTTTATGTCACTGTTTTCCTGCTCATTCAATCTGTTTATCTCCAACTCATGTTCCCTAAGCTTTCCAAACAGTGTGCAGTACTCATTGTAATGAGGTTTCTAGATTGTAAAATAATAGTCTTTTAACTGCTAGCTTGAATTTTTATGTTAAGCTTCTTTTTATCAAATACCTTACCAAGACCAATAAGATGATTCTCTATGTGCATGAAGCTCTTTTGCACATTAATAATAATTTCACCCTACCGCATTCTAAAGAGTTAATATTCTTGAATCAGCATGTGCTTCGTAACTCTTTTTACATCAAATGTGCCTTCATGTGTAACTTCTAAAATATCCCATAGCTCTTTTGTCGAGAAACACTGTGATACTCTGAAAAATTCTTCCAGATTTAAAGCAGATATAATTATATTCTTGGTTACACAATCATATTGAGCCTTTTTATTTTCTGTATCAAACTACTTAGACCACTATTTTTTAACAGTTTCACCATTAACAATATGCTTAGGAACATAAGGATCGTTCACAATAGCATCCTATATACCTCAATCAATTGACTCAATGAAAATCTTCATTCTTACTTTATAAAATTGATAATTCAATCCACCATACATTGATGGCCTATTAATTGAGGCTCCCTCAACAAATGGATTGTTCTCAGCCATTAAGATCAAAACTTGAATAACTATCAAGAACTAGCTCTTGATACCAATTGTACAACATTATAGGTCAAGTTAAAAAGGAGGGTGAATTGAACTATTTAAGATTTTCGCAAATTAAAAAGTTAGAATTAATCCTTTACAAAAATCAATAAATTGTAGTTGACAATTCACAAGTATTTCAAAAACAATTTATCATATTTAACTTTCAATATATTATATTTAGCGAATTACAATTTTTCATATAACCATAACCTCATAAAAACAATCAATTACACTGCACATACGATCAGATGAAAGTTCAATTAGATCAAAATGTTCGCATAACTTGAAAACAGTAAAGAGACTTGGATCAAACAAATTGTGCACACAAATTTTAAACTATTTCACTCTTTTTCGAGAGATACATCCACTTTCTTCGCCAGTCAAGCAAAAATTTCACTAAACACAACACACAATACATTTTAATTAAAAAAATTACACCATGAACTACTCTTGCATCCTACAAGAATGAAAAATCAATTGTGCAACACCCTACTACACCTCTATAACTAGAAACCCTATCTAATTAGAGAGAGAAAACCTTAACAAATAGCTAAAAATGAAAATTCAAATGAATACAACAAATTCTCAAAGTTCAGAGAGAAACTTTCTTATACAAGTTAGAAGACTCCAACACACGTACTAATTCGTCTTGTTGCTCTAAGAGTTCAATCACACAGTTTGTTGCTAAACACAAATGAGTTATTTCAATAAAAAACTCTTTTTTCGGTCAAAATGATTTCAAAAACTTCGTTCTCAACACGCTGCTTGAAACAAATATTTGTAAAAACATATTTCACTTAAATGAAATCAATTGATCATGTTGAAAATTCAAGCTATTAAAATTAGCATCAAGGTTTTTCTCAAAATTTTTTTGTAAACAAATTTTAACCAAAATATTACGTAACTGTGTGGATTAAACGCTCTTCCAATAACACATACATACACCTAAACTACTCTAAATCATGTGATCATAGATTGTTCTATACTTGTTGGATTCATCAAATATAATCAACAATAAATATACCAAAATTTAGTTTTTACATTTTAAATTAAACGATAATATTGTACAAAAGTTTTTATTACTAATATGTGCCATATAATCGTCTTACTTTTGATGAATATTGTTCCTATTAAAAAAAATACCTTTATATTAAATAAATTATTTGTATTTAAAATTCAAAAATAATCTTAAAATAAACTAATTATATTCAAAATTAATTCAAATAAAATATAAATATATTAAGACAACAGAAATGATATATTATAGAATATATAATCCGAAATACACAAGATATATTCTAAATTTTAGATCTCAGAATACATCTAACATTCTCAAATACAACTTTAAAAGAGTGGAAATGGATTTTCAAAATATATTTGGGTGCAGAATACAAAACCCACTTTAGCTACACGAATCGCATGGCTGGTCCACATCAAAAACGTTTTCATTTTACAACCTTCAAACATTGCGAACCACATTCACCTCCTCTGAATTTAACCTCATTTCATTATTTTGAAGACTAATCTCTCAAAAAATGAATTTAAAACATTAGTCTCTTGCAACATATGTCCTTCCATACTACAAAACTAAAGATCAAACTCCTATTGTGTAAGAGACAGGACTATTTGTCAGCCTTGTAACACCTTTTAAAGTTTGATTCTCATTTATAGATGACCTGTAATCAATTATTCGCTTGTAGCATTATAACACCTGAAAAATGAGGAACCGGGTTTCGGCACTATAAACATGAAAAGGTATACCTTTTTAGTTACAAGTACATAGAAGAATAACAACTGGAAATTGGAATGAACCAATAATAAATCACTAGCTTCACCTCTTTAGAGAGCTTTTGACAAAAAATTATGAATTTCCAAAAGAAGCTTCAACAAAACAAGCATCTATTCTTCATCCGAATTTGGCAATCTTTTCTGTAGTTGAATACAAAGTTCTGATATTCGGGACAGCAATTTACGCTGTTGGTCTAGGGAATCTAATGAATGAGTACTAGTTAATTTTATGGGATTATCAAGCACCTGTTGGAGTTGAAAACAGAGCTGCGTAGCTTCTGGGTCATTTATGCAAGTTTCAGATATAAGTTGCAGCAATTTAAAGGTTTGATCTTGGAACAAAGATTGATGACATGGAACTGGGGGAACTAGAAAAGGATGCCGGAGCAGCTGAGGAATTCTCCACCTTTCATTTCGATCCCATGCTAGACACCTTTTCATAAGATCCAGAAGCCAAGGATCTGAAACTGGTTCGTACGTAATTTCGTGATTTGGATCGGTTATAACTTTGAATTTGGCCCAAAATGTCTTGTAATCTGAAAACGGTGTTCTCCCATACACCATTTGATAAAGAATGCAGCCAAGGGACCAGATATCTGATGGCCGACCACATTTTATGATGTTTCCACTAGCATCACTCTCATTGCACATAAATGCTTCAGGTGACATGTAACTTAGAGTACCAACCTACAGAAGAAAGAAAACCAAATAAAAATTTAACATTTCTGATATATTTGATCTGTTAAAGCTTAAGAAAAAATATGGGCCAATCTATTCACATGACAGGTATTTCTTCTTACACCAGTAAAATTTCTTGGGTCATCTCTCATTCACTCCGGGATGGGCTTTTCGCAATCTATTTTTTAATATTTCAGAAAATCCATTACGGTGGGCCAATAATTTGGTTCGGCGGACGAAGACAAGCCCTCACATGACTTTTAAGATGTCAGAGCTTGAAGACTAGCATGCCCCATTGTTCAGCTGGTCCTATCCAACTTAACCATTGGCCTTGAGTTGGAAAACATATATAGCATGAGAAATACGAAGGGGCAGCATACGAATTACAGAAAACTAGTTATGGGAGAGCAAATATCGCACATAGTGGGAGAGGGGAGAGAAAAAAGTTAGCTTTTGCTTGTCTGTTAGGTGTGGAAAAAGGAGGGAATCTTAGTAGGAGTAATAGCTCTAGGTATTGCAGAATTCATTCTGCAGTATATTCTTGTGCACTAACAATATATATATATCTTTCTTCACTTTTTTCATTCATGAAGTTGACTATGTCCAACAAGTCTTACCCATTCCAGAGGTTGAACTCTTGTTTTCCCTGCTCCTGACAACCCTTCAAGTTCGTCTCCTATTTCAAAACCATCAAAGTCATATTTGTTGCCTATCATCACTTACCAATGCAAGCCACAAGTGACTGGTCCCATATTACATGGTGATTCATCTTCACCAAATCCTTTACAATCATCACTCAATATCATGACACCTAATAATGAAGATTTTGGTTGGCCAACTGCTCTCAAAAATGATACTCGTATTCCTCATCCTATTTACAATTTTCTAAGCTATCACTGGATATCCCCTTGCTATTTCTCATTTATTTCCGTTGTCTTCTAATTGAAATGCAGGCTCTTGAACTTAATCACACATAGGACTTAGTTCCGCTGCCACATTGGCAAAAGACATTGGTGTATACCATTGAAGTTGGACCACATGGTGAGGTTGATCGCCTTAAGGTCGGGTTGGTGGCTAAAGGCTGTACTTAGATATATGGTTTAGACTATAGTGATACCTTTTCTCCTGTAGCCAAAATGGCTATCATACGTCTCTTCTTTGCTATGACAACACTACACCGTTGGCTTCTTCATCAATTGGATATTAAGAATGTTTTTCTTCATGGTGATTTGTATGAGGACATCTACATAGAGCAACGTCTTGGTTTTATTGCTTAGTTAGGATTTGTCTGTAACTTGACATGGTCCTTTTATGGTCTCAAGCAATCTCCACGGGCTTGGTTTGGAAAGTTTAGTCATATTGTTCAAATCTTAAGGCTGAAACGAAGTGAAGTAGATCATTCATTCTTTTATTGTCATACATCTCTTAGAAAATGTTTTTTTATCTAATTGTGCATGTTGATAATATAGTTATTACAGTAAATTATGCTGCCAAAATTGCTCAACTAAAGCAACATTTGTGCAAACATTTTCAAACCAAAGATCTTTGGTGCCTCAAATACTTCCCAAGAATTGATGTGGCTCAATCCAAAAAAGGTGATGTGATTTCTTGAAAGAAGCAGGAATGGTTAACTGTAAATTGGTGGATAGTCCTATAGATCCAAATCAGAAATTAATGGCATAGCAAAGTGAGCTCTTCTAAGATCCAAAGAGATACAAAAGACTTATGAGAGATCTTGTTTATCTTACTATTACCTATCTTTTGCAGTTGGTTTCGTGAGTCAGTTTATGCAAGCTCCTTGCATTGATCACTACAATGTTATCCTTCACATTCTTAGGTAACCTAAAAAAGGCTACAAAACAAGTTCCTACTATATGAAAATAAAGGAAGCACCCAAATATTTGGATACTGTGATAGTGATTGGGTTAGGTCTCCTATAGACAAATGTTCTGCTACTGGATATTGTGTTTTTATTGGAGGAAATATTATTCCTTTTAAAAGCAAGATAAGAAAATGCAGTTGCTCGATCAAGTGTTGAAGATGAATATAGGGCATCAACATTGATCACTTGTTAACTTGTGTGGATAAAACAATTTTTACAAGATCTAAGGTTTTGTGAAATTCAACAAATGAGGATGCATTGTGATAATCAAGCAGCTCTTTACATTGCTTCAAACCCTATGTTTCATGAGAGGACAAAACCCAAAAATTGACTGTCATTTTGTTAGAGAAAAGTTGTTGTCCAGGAAAATTTGCACTGAGTTTGTTGGCTCCAAGGATTAACTTGTAGACATTTTAAACTAATCCTTGAGAGGAGCTTGAATTGAACTTATATGTTTCAAGCTTGAAACATACAATCTGTATGCTCCCGCTTGAGAGAGTGTTAGAATAGTTTATATTATCTTTTGAGCAAAAGTTATTTTGTGTTGTTCCTATCTATGGCCTAGTATCCTAGGGTTTTCCTATTTTTTCTCTTTAAGCTTTTGTTGTAAGCAATTGATCTCGTATAGATATTTGAATATGAATTAAACACTGAGATCTAAGTTAAAATCTCTTGAACACTTTTTCTCATATATTCTTTAAGTGTCTCTTGACAAACAGTCTATGAATTAAAGAGTTAGTACGTAACTCACTAGTATACAGTTATAACAAATTAACAATACCAGAGATACTTCAGTGAGGCATTGCTGGTACAATTCTAAATTTGGATAACAAAATTCAGTGAGTAACAGAACATAGAACCACAAAGACAGTGTGAAAGACATGCATTTCAATTATAGCATTTTGTACAAGTGAACAAAACGAGACAAAAGTGATAGAACATAACATGGCACCTTTTAACATGCTATAGCAGCACTATTGTGATCTAGGTTACAAAGCGTCTCTTCCTCGACTTGAACAATATTCAATAGGTTTTAGGGTAAACTTGAGATTTCTCACCCATTTTATTATGCATTTTTTGTTTCTAAAACAAATAGAATTTGGAGCATTTCTTCCTTGACCATTAAACAAAAATGATAGCTCAGTTTTACATTTGCTCCTTGAAGCTTTACCAGACTATTTTTTTTCCTGTCTACGATTCTTTCTTTGAGAGAAACTTTCTAATAAGAGAAATCTGATTTCTGAACTAACGAATCAAAGGAAGAGGCAAAGCCTTTTCCAAGTCACTGTATACTACCACTACAGCGATAGACCTCCCTCTGTAACTAACTCTCTAAGTAGGCCCTGGATATTTGGGCCTGAGGGTGCATAAAACTTATGATGCTTCCTTATGGAGATCAGGAACCTATCATTCTTCCTATGAACTTCACCATTCACATTCTGCTGGATTTTTTCTAATTTTTTACGTTCTTTCTATTAATTCACACCAATATCTTTACTTCAATACAGTAACCTTATTGCTCCTAGATTGATGGGTGTAGTACAAATTATAGGGGCTACTATATTTAAAACTGCAGTCATCCTGCTTCCTACTACAAGCAGCAACCTGAGATTGATAACCATGGTACAAGAATGAAATACCTGTGAATCACGTTGGATGTTTGTTGTATCACTCATTATTGCTTTGGCTATTCCAAAATCAATCAGTTTTAATGAACCTTTGACAAGGAGGAAGTTAGCTGGCTTCAAGTCAGAATGCACAATACGTTGTTCATGAATTGTGTTGACAGCTTGAAGAATTTGCTGAAGAAATCAACAAAACAGTTTTAGGTGTATTCCGTATTCTATCCAATAAATAATGTACATGAAGAGAAAATACCAAAATACAGCCATCATGATATCATAGCACAAGGAAAAATTATTTCATTCTTTGGAACATGATTATTAACAAAAACAAATGAGCTTTTTTGTTTGACACAACATAAAAGAGGTTGCTTCATACAGAATTTGAAACATCAAAACCAGAGCAGACTAGACACCAGAACCCGTAGAAGTTCAAAAAGGAATTGTTTCTTGCATACTTTTGGATACTCAAACACAAGATCCTGTAACCACTGAACCGAAAAGTAATTATGCAAAATGCAGGTTCACAGAAATAATAAAATATTTTCAAGATTACATTGCAAACTTAAACCTGCCAATAAAATCGAAGCCAGTTTGCGTCTATGGTCTGGTTGTTCCCATCTAGTTCCTTCCACTTTTGAGACAACATATGAGCCAAATCAATTTCCCCGTATTCAAGCACCATGTATATATATCCATCATCCTTGACTCTACCATCTTTATTACTGATGGATCCATTTATGACTCCCTCAAACAAGGCTTTGTCAGTCACCTAATTTATAAGAGTAGGTAAAAATGAATAACACTATAATACTGATGAAGTAATCAAATCCATCACAAATACAAAACCAAGAAAATAATCACAAGTAAAATATGTTACATACAAATCAACCCAAAATATGCATCACTACTGTTTCTAAATGCACATGACCTCTCAAAGATAACTGAATAACGATTATTATTTTTTAAAACATACAAAAGTCAGACCCCTAAGAAGGAGTTGATGAACAGAAGAAAGAAACTCCACCAATAAGATCTCACAAGAAAGAATCTAACCCTAGAGAGAGATTGATACAGCAGTGGGAGCCCACTGGAAGACTTGTGTGCATGGTCAACTAAATAATTTGCAACTGACCCTTTCTTTGTATGCAAGAGTGAGTGAAAGTAATGTATAACAGGAACACCCATCCAATGATCCTAATTGAGAAAGTACATTAAGCAACATTGGGTCACCTATAGCAAGTATTTATGAGGAACATTGTAAAAGCCGTGTCATCAACATGAACTAAGATAACATTTAACATATGACAATAACACGGCTTCAATACCTAATTTAGAAGAAAAAAAAAACAAACAAAAAGCGGGAGGGGATCAGCCAGGACATCCATTATAATAATCCAAAATTATTAATATGGAATTTGGTATTAGACTTGGACAATGTAGATAAGAGAAAGAAGGAAGATGCATACAGACACAGCTTTCTGACCTGTCCTTGACTGTCTAATTAATTCAACATATACTGAGGAATACTTGGAAAAGAATAGAACGTCCAGCTCCACGCAATTGGAGTGTATAAGCTTCTAAGTTATCATCTATAAGAGCAGAGGAGAACCCAAACTATTGAAACAAGACAAAGGAGGGATGTGGGACATAAAATAAAAAGATAGAATTCACTACATGGTTGGGGTAAGAGCAACACTTAAAAAGTAAGAACTGTCATGTATCATATTCATAACCGAAATAGGTTGAGAGTACCTCATAATCTATAAGCTGGATAATATTATTCTTTCCTTTCAGCCTATTTAAATACTCAATCTCTTGACAAAAGCTGTATGCAGTGGCATAATCACGACCCTTTAGCTTTATTTTTTTAAGTGCATAGATAGTACAGTCTGACGAAATCACTTTGTGCACCTCACTGCTTCCACCACTGCCTATCTTGCCAAGCCTTTGATAAAGCTTGCCATTGACTTTAAAAAACAACTCAGGGTCATAGGTCCTCTTTCGTGTGACTGAAGATCCTTTACAACTTGCCTTTTTTTCTTGCTTCTCTAACCTAGAAGATTCCTGCTTTGTATCTGAAGATGAAGTCAGAACCTGAGGCAGTATGTTGGTAACAGCTGCAGGCTCTTCCCCTTTACTTAAAATGTCATCACAACAAGATGTATATTTTGAAATACTAGTTTCTTTTAACAAACATCCTTGTTGTTCCTTAGATGGATCACTCTGCTTAAATGTCAACTCCACATCAAGTTCTGGATTATAATCTTGGATTGCACTTGCCACCTGATCAATTGACATTCTATTGGTTTCCTTCAGAGAATCATATGGTGATTTAACAGCCCCTTGTGTTATAGGATGACAATTGACATTCAGGTTATCATAAGGTTCTGCAGCCACATGCGAGTCACTATCCATACAGGAATTGGAACAATGAGTTATAGAATTCAGCATTGGAGCTGAAGTTGAATGGACTGATGTAGTTGTAGGACATGGCAATCCCACTATGGAAGATTGTGTAGCTGCTTGACTCAAAAAGTTTTTGAATTGCTGCAGATGATCCTGAGTAACTATTCTTCTCTTTGGAAGCAGAGAACTCTTGCCTCCCTCAGATAACAAACTAGTCTCAGACTCTGCCTGCTGCATATTGTGGTGTTTAACATGTTGATTGAATCCAATTGATGCCCCATCTGTCAATGCAAGTGAACTCATATGAGATGATAAGTACTCCATTTCAGTAGCTTTTGCAACATTGACCCCTGCGTGCTAAAAGAGAGGAAAAAGAATCTGTATGGCAGGGTATAATGACTGCTTTGGGATATGTATCACAACATCAGCAGTTATTTTCAATGCAACAATCCTAACAAAAAGGTTTAGGCTAGACTCAAAATCCTGGTGGGTGATATCATGAGTGCAGAAGAAATATTGGCAAATAAGGTGCATGGGAAGACTCTTACAAGGATGGGACACGCGGATGATAACAATTAAATCACAATGACCCACAAAAGTGAGAGAAAAAGAGTAACTAGCTCTAAGCTCAATGATTACGCTCGGCACATGAAGTAAATATAAAAGGAAAAAAATGGGAAATGGAGGGTGTGTCGGAAAGTGTGACTCTTTCTCCCTCTCCTGGTCCTCCCCGGGATTTTCTCTGTTCTGTTCTTATTTCGTTTTTTTCTACCATTTATGTTATTTCATATCACTGTATTCGCTATCACTACCTCGGTGTTAGCCTTTTTCATTGTAAGAAACCCATTCATGATGCATAATACAATACAAGATCTCTTTGTTCGTCAATTGTTGAGAACTTGAAGGCTTACCCGAATCCCTTACAGGTAATTATTCTTAATTTGAAGTTGAAGAATTATCGTGTAATCAATATGTAAAAAAAATGTGTGGGGGTACTTATTCTATCCACATAAAACTACCTCGCTAACTCTCTCAGACAGTCCCAAGCCTAGGTAAAGGAAGAGGGTTGTATTAGGCCTTCAACAACTAATCTAAAATTTGTCAAAACCCCAAACAAGGATCGCTCACGATCAACAGTGTGTGCTAATATTTGGTTGTTACCTGTAAGTAACCCACTGAGATAAAGCTTCTGCAATTTCGATGTAGTGTGAAAGTGAGCAACAATCTTCGTATTTTTTTTCAGTCAGATGTAGGTAAAGAAAGAAGCTAATCAAGGAAGACCAGATTAACTTTGGCACTTGGGATATGGCTAGTATTGTAGTTTTTATCATACACAAAGCTACATAAGAAAGATCTATCTTTACAAGGAGTGTTAGTGGATAAATTGTTAGTAACCACAGTAAAAACAATGCAACTTCCGGCCTCAAAATTGTAATGAAGATTTGCAATATGTAGTGATATGCAAAGCAAGCAGAAGGTAACAAAAAATTACCGTATGACTGCGAAGTGGCATTGTTGCTCTCAGTTGAAAACCGAACCTTCTTGTGCACACCAACACTCTGAGATTCGACCGGCAGAGAGGGTTCGTTCTTGCAACCTTCACCGGTGCAGGTGTCGGAAATGGAGGGATGTTCCTCCTCGGACTTGTCGGCGACGTTTCGGTGCGCCACCATGGAGCGCTTTGGGCGCAAGGTATGCGATTGCGTAGAAGCTGAAGAGGCATTAACGGAAGAAAGCGAAAGAGTTAGTAAAGGAAAAGGCGAAAGGAGAGTGGCGGTTGGAGGGGTAAATCGGGCATTTATACCGAGAGGGCGATGGCGCTTGAGAGCAGCTTGGACTTGTTTGAAGAATTCGGGAGAGGAAGGGGAAGAAGATTCGCGAAGGTTCTCTTCCATGGAATGTTGTATTTCTAACCCCGCATGGGACTTTCGTCGTGTGCGTGGTGATGTTGTTCCATTCCAGTGCCGAAGAACAGTAACGCTATGCTTCCCAGTTCAAATGGAAGACAATAGTGTTTCTTCTTACCTATGTAGTTTAACTAGTACTTGGCCGTGCAATGGAATGGTATTATTTTAAAAGTACCGTATATTTATTATATCAATTTGATATAAATGAAACAAAAAATGAAAATATATCAGGAAAATATATAAATTATGAATATCATATAAGTTAATTTTGATAACTGTTCAAAGTATAAAAAATATATATTTATAGAGAAAATTGAATTTACTTTTGAGAAAATTATTTTTGTTCCAATTTCCATTTTCATTTTGAATAAATAGATTTTGAAATATCAAAGTTATTGAGAAATTCAGATTCTATAAACTTGTTAATTTAATTGCATGCTAGTATAAACTTTTAAGTAGTAATCTCACTATAAATAATTAAACTGAATGTTGTTAATTGGTAGACTCAAATAACATACAAGACACTAAGTAATAAGAGAATAGTTGTATATATATATGGATAGGTTCTTAATGGATAAAGTTGAGAATTTCACTATAAAATAGCACAAAATAGATAATTATTTTTATATAACATTAGTTTGTATGCAGTATTTGTCAGTAATAAAGTTGTCAATTTATAAGAAAGCAAGAGTCATTCAAACTAAGAAAGATTTCAATCTGCCATTGCGTTAATTGATTGATATATAAATTTGTATTAAGAATTTTGAAGTTGTACCTCTAACCATTGGAAGAGCTAGGAATTAATAGACATGAGATAAATTTGCACTGAGAACACTAAACACGGATTCTTCATCCTTTTCACCTTAAAAAAATTAGTTCAAATTATTAGGCTATCCATCGTAAATGTGTGAATTTACAGAGTTTTATAAAGAAAAAGTAAAAACTAATAGATTCTTGACAGTGAAAGTTTTGGTATCTCTACTCTGAATGCAAACACAACTATTGTCATTTTGGTTCTCTTTTGAGTTCAAAGGCCTAAGTTGTGATGCTTTACATAAAAAAGCACTTTGCTATAATTGTTGATTTAAATCTGTCAATTGTCGATTTCAACATACACAAAATCTTTCTTTGCAGCAGGCTCCAACGTCCCAATACTTCTACAAAAATCACAACACGTTAACAACAACTCAAAAATAAATATATTGTCTTTTTCAAATAGATTTATTAACAACATCTGTCATGAATTTTGAACAGGGAATGTATTTATCATAACAATAACTTCAATCACATTCATACTGAAAGGCAGTTAAAGTAATCATACATGTACTTGGCAGATAAAGTAATCATACGTGTAATGAGTGGAAGGGTTGTTTGAAGGGGAATAGGCTAGCAAAACATCATTTCAAAAGCACATAGATAAAGCATTCAGGAATTGGAAATGCTTCAAGATTTCATTGCTTAGCTTAGGCTTAGTGTATCAAAGAAGATGTGTTCAGCTACTTGATGCATTAACCAATTTGTTTCTTCCTTTTCTATTTCAGATTAATATGGCATACCAATCTAGTGGAATTTCTCTTGTTCTTATAAACTGGAGTCTTATCTATCAAGTATGTAATGAGATTTTTGACTTTATGCTAGACCCATTAGGAAAGAGAACATATGGAAAGTGTATTGGAGGAGGCATGGGATAAGTAAGGTCATTTGTTCGGTTTTAGGTAGTCTTAGGGTGACCTATATAAATATCAATAGGGGGTTAATAGGGGGTTTTTCTTTTTGAGAAATGATACTTTGACACCACTGTTCATGTAACTCCCATTTGACACTCCGACGTGTCACATGGGTCCCATTAGCAAAAGAGAGAGAATGTGTTTGCTTTTGTTGTATACGAAAGGGTAATTTCTTCAATTTCGAAACAAGCAACTTACAAAAACCAAATAAGTGGTTTCCTCTACTCATTTATCTGGTTTGCTACGCACGTAATTTGAATACATACATAAATGCTTGAGTTGGAAAGAAGAAAATTACCATGTAACTAATAAGTGGTTTACTCCGCTGATGTATCTGGTTTGCTACACACATTATTTGAATACAAACAAGCATGTCTAATTTCAAAACAAGCAACTTACAAAAACCAAATAAGTGGTTTGTCATGTTTATATAAGTGGTTAACTGAGTATGACATCTGAATAAATAACTACATGTCAAAGTGGTTTACCATGTTCATATAAGTGGTTTGTCATGTTTATATAAGTGGTTAACTAAGTATGACATCTGAATAAATACATACATGTCTAAGTGGTTTGCCATGTTCAGATAAGTGGTTTGCCTTATTTATATAAGTGGTTAACTGAGTATGACATCTGAATAAATACGTACATGTCTAAGTGATTTACCATGTTCAGATAAGTGGTTAGCCATGTTTATATAAGTGGTTAATTGAGTATGACATCTGAAGAAATACGTACATGTCTAAGTGGTTTACCATGTTTAAATAAGTGGTTTGCCATGTTTATATAAGTGGTTAACTAAGGATAACATTTGAATAAATAAGTACATGTCTAAGTGGTTTACCATGTTCATATAAGTGGTTTGTCATGTTTATATAAGTTGTTAACTAAGTATGACATCTGAATAAATACGTACATGTCTAAGTGGTTTACCATGTTCAGATAAGTGGTTAGCCATGTTTATATAAGTGGTTAATTGAGGATGACATCTGAAGAAATAAATACATGTCTAAGTGGTTTACTATGTTCATATAAGTGGTTTGTCATGTTTATATAACTGGTTAACTGAGTATGACATCTGAATAATTACGTACATGTCTAAGTGATTTACCATGTTTAAATAAGTGGTTTGTCATGTTTATATAAGTGGTTAAATGAGTATGACATCTTAATTAATAAGTATATGTCTAAGTGGTTTGTCATGTTTATATAAGTGGTTAACTAAGGATAACATCTAAATAAATAAGTACATATCTAAGTGGTTTACCATGTTCATATAAGTGGTCTGTCATATTTATATAAGTGGTTAACTGAGTATGGCATCTGAATAAATAAATACTTGTCTAAGTGGTTAACCATGTTCGTAGAAGTGGTTTGTCATGTTTATATAAGTGGTTAACTGAGTATGACATCTGAATAAATATGTATATGTCTAAGTGGTTTACCATGTTCAGATAAGTGGTTAGCCATGTTTATATAAGCGGTTAACTGAGGATGACATCTGAAGAAATACGTCTAAGTGGTTTACCATGTTTAAATAAGTGGTTTGCCATGTTTATATAAGTGGTTAACTGAAGATATCATATGAATAAATATGTACATATCTAAGTGGTTTACCATGTTCATACAAGTGGATTGTCATGTTTATATAAGTGGTTAACTGAGTATGACATCTGAAGAAATATATACATGTCTAAGTGGTTTACCATGTTCAGATATGTGGTTAACCATGTTTGTATAAGCGGTTAACTGAGGATGACATATAAAGAAATACGTCTAAGTGGTTTACCATGTTTAAATAAGTGATTTTCCATGGGAAACCCAACAGGAAATATGGTTAGCTCTGTTGGCCTAAGTGATTAGCTCAGTAATAATTTCGCATACATGGGTTGCAATTTTGTATTTGCCGAAATTATCCTTTCGTATACAACAAAAGCAAACACATTCTCTCTCTTTCGCTGGTGGGACCCATGTGACACGTAGGAGTGTCAAATGGGGGTTACATGAACAATGGTGTCAAAGTATCATTTTCCTTTATTTTTTTTTTGGAAATTATTGTGTTTAGATAGGATGACACCTATTTGAAAGAAAACATTTTCCTTTGTAGTGTTGTAAAATCTCTATTGGCAGTCCATCAATAAAGTTTTCATTCAGTGGGGTGTGTGCTATTTGGTGGGTTACATGTTCATAATTATTGTGTGCTATTCGGTGGGATAAGGACAAAGGGTTTGTTCAAGAGATGAAACTGTGGTCGAGGAGAGTGGAATTACCCATTTTTGATGATGCTAATCCAAAGGGTAGATTTCAAGAGCTAAAAAGTTTTTTGAGGTACAAAATGTTTTGGCCAAAAAAAAATTAAAATTAGCATAGAGGAGAATGTGAATCATTGATTTAAGTTTTGGAGGCAAAAGGCTAAGAATCCTTCTTGGCGACTCTGATTAGGAGGTTTGGAGGTAGAGGAAGAAGCTCTGTATTTGAAAAATTGGCAAAAGTCCATCAAAGTGGAATGAAGAGCAAAAGATGGGTTATTTTTGGCAGGTTTACAGGTCAAGATACAAAACAGACTGAGATCACACGAAAAAAAGCCAATGGGGGCTATAGAGATTGTCGTTGATCAGGAATAGTTAATGGAGACAGAGAAGGGCAGGCGATATTTTTAGAAACTCTTTGTTCCATTTTCACGGAGGATGGGATATATACTCAAGTTGAGAGTAATAAAGGGACTAATAGTCAGATAGCGACTAACATGACTAGTCATGCAAGGGGTGAGCCTTCCACGGGAGGCAGAAAGAATCGATCAAGAATTAGCACGGGGTGGCGATGAGGATCAAAAACTCTTCCTTATCTTTTTCGGCGTAGAGAAGAGGGAGTTGTTTTCATTATGAAGGAACATACAACTTTGGCCATTTATGTCCATAAAAGAATTTGAGGATGATCATATGTGTAGAAGAGGAGGTGATGGAGCCAGGAAGGAAGATTTGAACAGATACAGATAAAGATGAAGAGCCTGAGGAGAGGGAATGGAGTCAGATGGATTTGTCCCTCTTTTCAGTTGGAGAGTTGACTCAACCTAATACAATGAAGCTACATGGAGAAGTTAATGGGAATTGGGTGTTGTTGCTTATTGATAATGGAGCAAGTCATAATTTTATTTTTACGGAAGTGGTTCAAAAATGGAGATTACATGTAGAACCTACCTCTTCATACAACGTCTAATTAGGTGATGGATTTAAAAGAAAAAATAAGTGGATGTTGCAGGGGTGTTACGGTTAAATAGGGAGAGTTTGCATTTAAGGAGAATTTCTTCTTGTTTGAATTAAGTGGGGTGGATATGATTTTAGGAGTAGCTTGGTTGGCTTCCTTGGAAGGTGAATTGGAGAACTTTGACTATGAGTTTCAGTCATTATGGGCGGTAAGTGCAAGTCTAGGGAGAACAATCATTATCCAAAACCGTGGTAACTCCACAAGCACTAAAGCAGGAAAAAAAGAAAAAAAGAAATAGAGGTTGTTACTATAGAGGAATATGTATATGTATATGCCAAATTAGGGTATCTTACTAGTCTCACATAGAAAAGTTAGGAAAGCTTCCACATCCTCTACTATGTACTCATGTAACCCTTTTGACACAAGTTGAATGAAAAGTGATTTCTAATATAAGATTTGTGTTTATTTCCTCTAAGCTCTCTCTTTTAAGAGTAAGAGGTAGTTAATATTTTTGGCTTACCCAATCAAGGCAGTCTTGACTATTCTCACCATAGTGGGGTTAGTAACCTTGCCATGATTGGTGACCAAACGATGTCTTGACATTAGTTTGGTATCAGAGCAATGTCATCTTGCTCAAGTTAAAATCACTTGATTCGTAGTAGATTCAAAATCTTTCTTTGTAAGCGATCTTGCTGTGGGTGCAGGTCTTCATTAGTGCGGTCGTCTGCTGTAGAGTTATTGGTAGTATCATTTCTTTCCTCTTTATTTTAGAAGTATCTTATTGTAGTAGCTGCAATTGGTGCATCAACATCACACCTCCTCATTATTGCATCATCTTCATCATTGTACATTATCAACACGTTATCTTTATCGTAGTGGTAGTCTTCAAATCATCATTAGCATGGAACTAAAGCATAAAAGTGTTCAGGAGATGGAGATGGAAGGACTACATCGTCAAGTTAAGGCGATGCAAGAGCAACTTGCAAGACACGAAGCTGCTCAACAAAGTCATGGTAGAACAAGCGATGAAAACAATTCTAGTGAAGAAGATGACACAAATGTTTTTCACTACTCATCCTCTTCTGATGACTCAACCAAACATGGAGCTCGAAGGAACAGTAGAGCTTATCAAGCTAAAGACATGGGAATCAAAGTTAATATTCCTGAGTTTGAAGGGAGACTCCAACTAGATGATTTCATTGATTAGCTTTGCATAGTGAAGAGGGTGTTCGAGTTAACCAAGTTTCCAGATGACAAGCATGCGAAGCTCATAGCCATCAAGTTGAAGAAGAATGTTTCAATATGGTGCGAGAAGCTCAAGCGACAGTGAGAAAGAGAAAGTCGAAGCAAGAAAAAAAGATGGGATAAAATGTGCCGTGAACTCAAGCAAAAACTCCTTCCAGAATATTACAGGCAAGAGGTCTTTATCAAGTTTAACTATTTAAAACAAGATTACTCACTATTGAAGAGTATACATTGGAATTTGAAGAGCTTCTCATGAAGTGAAATATTCAAAAACTTGAACAGAAAAATGTTGCACGTTATCTTGGAGGACTTAATGAAGAAATTACGAATGTTGTCCAACTACAATTGTTATAAGCGATAGATGATGTGACAAGACTAGCCCTAAAGGCTGAAAAGTAAATGATCCAGAGAAAGAACAATCGCTTCCCCAAAGAAAGAGTTATGAGCAATCCCTCAAAATAAAGATGGGTTACTCCATAACCCTCGAAGGTAAGTTCTTCCAAAACTCCACAAAATAATAAAGAACATATCTTGTCTTGTTCTTTTGAGTCTAACAGAAGGTGTTTCAAATGTCAAGGATTTGGACATTTTGCTGCCTATTGTCCAAATCAATGAGTTATTACTCTTATCGAGGAAGACATCAATGAAGAACCAAGCAATGAGCATGTAAAGGAAGAAGGAATTGATCGTGTGATTGAAGAGGTTCCGGCTGACTGTGGAGAAACATTAGTGGTTCGTCGTAATTTGAATACTACTATGTTGACTAAAAATGAAAGTTAGCTTTGTCATAACATCTTTCACCACAAGATACACTGCTCAAGGAAGGTATGCAAGACTATTATAGATAATGGTAGCTATGAAAATGTTGTTGCAAATTATATGGTGGAGAAATTGAAGCTTCCAACTATGGCACATCCTCATCCTTACAAACTACAGTGGCTAAGAAAAGGAAATGAAGTTAAAGTGACAAATCGATGTTGCGTTCAGTTCTCTGTTAGGAGTAAATACCAAGATGAAGTATGGTGTGATGTAATCCCAATGGACACGTGTTATTTGTTGCTAGGAAGACCTTGGCGATATGATCATCAAGCTATCCATAAGGGGTTCAAGAATAATTATTCTTTTATTAAGAATAGTATCAAGATTTATTAACTCTATTGAAACACGATGATGACAACCAAGAGAAACAAGCTGAGTCATCATACATGACAAAGAAAGATCGCAATGAAGCTCGTCTAGAGTCAAACTATGTGTCTTTTGGAAGTCTGTGAAGAGAATAAAGCATCAATACCTCTACATGAGAACGTCAAGCCATTAATAGAAGAATTCTCCAATGTTGTTCATGATGAGGTTCATGGCGATTTGCTACCAATGTGAGATATCCAACATGCCATTGATTTAGTTCCTGGTGCCGTGATTCCAAATAAACCAGCATATCGTACGAGTTCAAAGGAGCATAAAGAATTGCAATGTCAGGGGAAGCAAATTTTGGACAAGGGTCTGGTAAGAGAAAGTGTTAGTCCTTGTGTTGTTCCTGCTCTACTAGTCCCAAAGAAAGATGGTTCATGACATATGTGCACTGATAGTGGTGTTGTGAACAAGATTACCATCAAATATAGGTTTCTTATTCCTCGACTTTATGACTTGTTGGATCAACTACATGATGCTATTATTTTCTCCAAGATTGACTTAAGAAGTGGCTACATCAAATTCGAATGCGACCTGGTGATGGATGAAAAACTTCATTCAAGACCCGAGACGGATTCTATGAATGAACAATTATGTTGTTTGGCCTTTCTAATCACCAAACACTTTAATGCGCTTAATGAATCAGGTATTTCAGCCCTTCATTGGAAAACTTGTTGTTGTTTATTTTGATGATATTCTAATATATTGCAAAGGCCATGATGAACACTTGACACATTTGCAACAAGTTTTTAAAGTTCTTCGAGACCAAAAACTCTATGTTAACCTTAAAAAGTGTGATTTCTTCACCAACAAAGTTGTCTTTTAGATTATTGTCGTAACCGGGTCACGATGGGGATGGCGGATAAAAATAATTTCTTTTCATTTTCAAAACAGAGGAGTCGCCACCATAGTTTATTTTGGAAAACTATGGAAAAATTGGAAAATTGATAAAGCAAGTCTGCGAAAACCAGATTTTGGGCCTGGGAGTTGGTTACGTGTGGAGAAGGTATTAGCACCCCCACAACGCCCGTCCTAAGACAGTGCCTTTAATTAAATAAATAAAATGAGTGTAATTTTCAAAATGTTTATTTTCCTAATAAAAAATGAGACAAAAATGAAGATAAAAATGAATAAAAATATTTTTTTTTGGGAGGGGCCCGACAAGGTTTGACCTTGCTCCTACGTATCTCCATCAGGAATGGAGAATCAGGGTTACGTAGTTCTTTGTTTGAAAATTGTTTGGTTGAGAATTTGATATTTTTTAATTTTGGAAATTTTTTTGATGTTTTTATATTTATTAATTTAAAAAAATAGTGTTTTCAGAAATTAAAATTCATTTTGGATATCGTTTGACACATACAGCCCTTTGATATTCCAAATGAAATAAAAAATTTTTGAATTAAATCCCGCATAACGCGAATGGTTAATTAGGAATCTAAAAAATTATTTTCAATAAAACCTCACGTGACGTGTGTAGCTATTTAGAGATTTAATTAAAAATTTATTTAAATAAAATACTAAGGAAGAAAGAAGAAAGAAAAAAGAAAAAAGAATAATATTTAACTTTAATATATTTTTTAATAAAATATAAAATTTATTAGAAAATGAAATAAAGTAAAATAAAAAAAGTTACAACGCTACACTCATTTATAATAAACCAAATTCAATTCCAATCATTGGGTGCCAACACATCAAACTAACTTAGCTTTTTTTTGTCTGGAACCATCCACGTGCCTTATCTACCTTTTATACACTTTATTCAATTTTTTTTATTAGGCTATTAAATGCCAAAGTGGTTGAATGCTAAAACAGCCCTGCACCTATTCTTTTTCACTTCTGTTTTCAAATCAATCTCTTTTTTTAATATATTTTTATACTCAAAAGTCATGCTCCTACACTTTCCATACTTTATTCTTTTTTTTTTATCTTAATACATCAACAACTAAATTTGGTTAAGCCCAAACACCATGCTATATTTTTTCTCAATGCCCAAAAACTAAGTTTTACCCTAAGATGCGCTAAGAATAAGAGAGAAAAAGAGGGAGCAACGACACCGTGAGGTCACACTACAACAAAAGGCATGACGGAAGTGGTTGTGGATCTACTGCAAAGATATTTGACGGAGATAGGTAGAGATGGAGATAGTGGTTTTGTAGTGATTTTGCGTGAACTATTTTGAGCTGAATTTGCCTAAGTACCATTGTGGGCAGCAGCTTGAAAGTATGGCGGAGGAATGAGAAAATACCATGAAACATGGCGGTGATTGACGATTGTTATGCGGAGATGATGGTGGCAGCACCGTGAGTTTCACGACAATTTTGACTGGGTTGGAGTTCTCTTTTTTTTAATTAGGGTTTGGTTTACACCTTGACAGCGGATGTGTCTTTATGGAGGTGTTTATGGTGGAAGAATGGTGGAGGTTAAGGATCCAGAATGGGGAGAATGGAAGTTTGGCCACGGGGTCGGATGATTGATGGAAGAATGCATGGGTTGAACATGATGCATAAACGAAAATAAAGAAAACAAAATCACCCTATCAATTATCACTTACAGAGCAACATCAAACCATGACAATCATCAAGTTCCAAAAATGATACCTCGTGAACCTTCGTTCCTCCAATTATTTTTTTTTGTGTTCCTCAATCTTTCTCTTGGCAATTAGTGGCGAGTGGAACGCGTTATCTGCTTTTGTGTGGGTAAAGATAGGGGAATATGGTATGTGTTTTTTGTGATTGTAAAGAAGAGCTTAGAATAAAAATGAAATTGAAATAAGCCCTCCCTTGAAGAGAAGAATAAGGGCTACTTTTGATTAGGCAATCTCCTTGCTGGAGGGGACCAAGCCGTTATGTGCCGCAGGAGACACAATCACTTTTTTGGCATGTGAGGAACAGGGGAGCATGGTAGTGGAGGATGGTGGTACGGGATAGAGTAGTGGAGATGGGTGGAAAAGTGAGTATCTCACAATATTTTCTTAACTTTTTTCTAGAATAATAAAATGAAAACCTTTAAAACTAAAATGAGAATGATAAAGAAAATGAACATATGAAATATATACACATATTTTCTAAAAAGAGAAAGATGATAAAAAACCTAAATGTATTTAAAAATATTTTTTTGAAAATAAGAGAAAATAACAATATCAAAATTTATTATGAATTTTTTAATTTTTTTTTAAATTATTAGAAACCTTTTTTTTATATATTTTTCTTTCAAATAAAGTTTATTTATCCGGACAAAATTAGGTGTTGACAACTGCCCCTCTTTACTTAACTTTTACTGAATAACTTTGAAAATTGAAGTTTCCAAGTTATTAGAGTAAAAGCTAAGTAAAGACAGAAACAACTGATTTCGTTCGCAATGAAAAAGAAACATATTTTCAAAATTGATAACTCAAGAGAAATAAAAACGTCATAACCTTGACTTTTTGAGGATGAGAGGGTTATGTATCAAATATGGTTGAGACCTTGACTTTATACAAAGACGAGAGGGTTATATGCCATTTATTGCAAAAAAGAAAAAGTGAGATTGCAACCTTGGCCTTCTGAGGATGAGAGGGTTACAAATCTTCACTATTGCTGAAAAGTAAATGTGAGACCACAACCTTGACCTTCTCAGGACGAGAGGGTATGAATCTTCACTGTTGAAACTGCTGAGACCTTGTCCTTTTCAGAGATGAGAGGGTCGTGAGTTATCTAAAACTGCTGAGACCTTGTCCTTTTCAGAGACGAGAGGGTCATGATTTATCTAAAACTGTTGAGACATTTTCCTTTTTCAGAGACGAGAGGGTCGTGAATTATCTGAAATTACTGAGACCTTGTCCTTTTTAGAGACGAAAGGGTCATGATTTGTCATATACTCAGAGCACAGATATTGTCCAACAATGTGAGACCGAGACTTCAACCTATTGCAGAGACGAGAAAGTCGCGAATCTTTACTGGGGATCGAGATCTTGTCCACAACAGAGACGAAAAGATCATCGCTCAAGATATTCTTTGGAAAAATTAGGTTTGATGTGTTTTGTTAGAATTCTTATCTGCTGAAATGCATGAAATTTGATCTCTCTTTTTTTGAATGAAAATGCATGTTGGATGCATGAAAATTGATTTTGTTCTTTTGAAGAATGCATATATGAATGCTTGATATTTTGAGTAAATGCATATACTGATGCATGATTGAATTTTTCTTGAGAATGCATATATGAATGCATGAAATTTTGAGAAATTTTTCTTTTGAACGTATACATGTGTGAATGCATGAAACTTTGAGTAAATGCATAAATGAATGCATGTATAAAAACTTTGAATTCTTTTTTTTTAATGTATGCATGTGTAAATGCATGAAACTTTGAGAATGCATTTATGCATGCATAAAAACTTTGACTTCCTTTTTTTTTTAATGTATGTGATGTGTAAATACATGAAACTTTGAGGTTGTTTTTTTTCTTTTATGAATATATTCATGTGTGAATGAAACTTTGAGTTTGCATTTATGGAAACATGAATTTTTTGAATGTATGCATGTGATTTTTGGGAAAATGCATAATGAAATTTTTGAATGAAAATGATTTCTTGAAAGAAGAATGTAGAAATTTCAAACTTTGAGTTTTTTTTCTTTTATTTTTCCTTTCTGTCTCTTTCGTCAAAAATATGAATTAAATGTTTTTGATGCAATCATTGAATTTATTTTGAAATTGAAATTTTGATTTTTATGAAATAATGAGAAATGTAAGCAACTCTTAAAGTCTACAATTATGAATGTTGTTGATTTCTTCTTTTGCCACATTTCGCTTATGCGTGTAAGCTTGAATGGGTTAATGAATGAAAGGAATATGGAAGGAAAGTTTTTTTGGAAGAAAATCTGAAGAAAAATCCAAATGGTATTCCTCAGATAGGCAAAAATAGAAGTGCCCCAGTTTTGGGCATTCCTGAATATTTGGTTCAAACACAACACAAAGGTGAAACGTTATCTTGATACTTTTCAAATAATCTTTTGAGAAATGGATATAAACATGCCAACAAAGTTGCCCCAGTTTCAGTGTAGTGTATGACTATGTACAAATGGAATGATTTATTCACAAGGTTGGATAAACAAATGAACTGGTAAAAATTGGGGTAGTGTAATGATATATAGAGAATTGCATCTCCAAAAGGAAAAAAATTGGATAAAACAAATAGGGATTGCCCCAGTTTTAAAGTTATGGAGTCACAAAAAGGTTTGAATAATAATAATAATAAAAAGTGGCTTGGTATTGGAAACGAAAAAATAGGATAGTAATTGGGAATGATTGCCCCAAATGTTGTCTTGTTTTGATGCTTTGCTCTTAATTTTCTTTTATCCTTTTTTTTCTATTCTTCTTTTTTTTTTCATTTCATTTTTCTTTGCTTTCTTTTCTTTTTAACAGGTATTGGCAGTCATATGCCTCTGTTGCAGGGTTATTCTTTACGAAAATCATCAGCAATCACACTTCAATCAATGTGGACTTTATTCGGCTTGTAACGTGGCCAGGGGTTACAAGATTTTGAAAGAAAGGAAAATAAAAGCTCAAAAATATTTATGGGTTTTCATTTTTTTTTAAACAAGACTCATCAACCTAGTGTTGTGAAAACAATCAAGGCTTTGATTTATAAGCTTCTCATCATCATTTCCTCCTTCTTTTCTTTTCTTCATCAGTTTGTGATAACCTCATTTGTTTGTAAATCATCATCCTTTAGAATTGATGACACACTTTTGCTTTTGAATTTCCTCTTCTTCTTTTTTCTTTTGAGAGCTTTTCTTATTGTGAGCTTTTGATGTGCTCATTCTTTGATAGATCTCTTCCTAGAAAGCCTTTGAGGTGTACCTTGCACTGAATTTCAACATGTTGATGATCCTTGTTTAGGGTATTATTGAAAAGAAATATTTTTTATATTTGTCTCAAGAAGGATACAAAGAATTTTGTAACGATTTTTTTTAGGATAAAGAAACATGGCCATATATCATCTTGAATCCTGATTGCTTGATTTCCAAAGAGATTAACCCTGTAACAAATTTAATGACCTCCAACACATGTCGTTTTTTTATTTCATTTTTTCAAATGTCCTATATTTTGCTTACATTGCCCTTTGCAGGTTTTCAATCTAACGGACTTTTATTATTTTTCTCTTTTTTAATGCTCATGAACAAAGAAGATTGGAATTAGAAATTAGCCAACTGAGAGAACAAACTGTCCCAGTGTGAGTTTCTCATCATGATCTTTTAGGTGACGCTGACAACAACTGAGATAAATCCTTTCATTTTGGAAGAAGGAACCAAAGGCTAGAGGGTTTTTCAAGCCACATACATATGTAAATGTTACTTCCAAGAAAAGTCAATTTAATTCTTTATTTAAATGTCAAGCTTTAAGACATCACAACATCTTTGCCAATAAATTCAATAATTCCAAATAATTCATTTGCAACCTTTAATTTCTTATATATTTTTTTTAATTTTATTCATTTCGCGACATCCTTTAGAATTCGAAAGACTTATGTAGTCACCCCATGATGCGTACTCCTCTTAGCATAACAACATATTGAAGAAAATTTGATTTCATAATAGAATAACGCAGATATAATTTCAATGTTATTTTGGATAAAATTTGACATTCCAAAATATTACAATCTCCCGATTATGGAATTAGATTATGCATATACTTTTTTTTTTAACTGTGTCAGAGTTAACCGATAACGGTAACTCTTCCCCAACCCTTCTTGTGAGAATCAGCGCTTCTTCGGAAAAGGCTTTCTTCACGACACAAGGATCTTCATAGTTCGAAATCCATTCCTCGCGGTGATCCTTTAAATTTATATGATCTTCTTAAACCACCAAATCGCTTTCATGGAATTCTCACGGACAAAATTTTTTATCAAATGTTTTTTTTTTTTTATGTAATTGTCCATGGCATACAGCAGCCAACCTCTTCTCATCAGTGAAGCTGAGTTAATCTTATCTTGCTTGAACCCACTCAGCTTCTTCTAATTTGGTTTCCATTAATATTCTGAGAGAAAGTATTTTAACCTCTTTACTTGATGCGGTCTTACTTCTCTTGTCTCATATTCAACTAATCTCAACAATTCTGGGGAGGGTTCACAGTTTTCTTCATACTCATCATTTTCCATATTACCATCGGGGTTTGTAACATTTGGAGTGATTATTTTCAAAATATATATCATCATATCTGCATTATTCAATATTAGACAAGACAAAAATGTGAATGAAAAATACAAAATTGTATTGAAATATTGTCATTGCTAAGAGAAATGCAACACATGAAAAGAAATTGTTCAAAACCGATCAAAGGCTTTATTTTTCAAAATATCACATTGAATCATGTGCAAACACCATAGGTAAATCTACATATTCCTAATTGCCAATTTACTCATCGGAAAGACAAGGGTGCACAAGATTGAGGCTTTGATCTTCTTATTCCTGCTCGATTACGGCCACCTGATCAACATTAGCACTGGTTGAAGCATTTCCATGATTGGACAAGGGATTCGTCTCTAGACTTGGTTTCTGATCTTGAAAAGTAATCCATCCCGCATTGATCAAAGATTGCACTTTAGTTTTGAAAGCTCGACAATTCTCAATAGAATGACCGACTGCCCCAGCATGATATCCATATTGGGCGTTTGCATCGTAAGATCTGGGATACGGCGGTTGTAATGGCTTTACAGGACAGACAACCACTAGTGAATTTTTTAGCAGATCAAGTAGTAACTCTGTGTAGGTTATCAGAATGGGAGTAAAATTCACAATCCTTTCTCCTAGATTACCCCTTTGACCATAGCCTTGATTCTGAGCCTGATTGGAGTTTTGACCTCCTGCATTAGGTTGATATGCATTATTAAGTGTAAATGGTGCAGAATAACAATAGTAGATTAGATTAGATAGCATTCTCATTAGTTATGATTAAATTGTGAAATTGGAGCTTGACTAAGTGATGGATTCATATTTTATACTTCAAATATCATAAAAACATATTTATTTATTTATTTATTTTTATTAATAAAAATATTGCAAACTTTTCTAACTCCCTATTTTTTATTTATTTCGAATTATGTTTTTTACAAATTATTTTCTTTTGACATTTATTTTTATATCTTTTTTTATATCATTTTCAATTATTCACTTTTCATTTTTACAATGCATCATAGTGAAAGTTCTTATTTAATTATATAAAAACTAGTCAAAACATTTATTAAATTTAGTTTTAACACTTATCATCAAATTTTTATTTTTTATTTTAATTTTTCATAATCAAATTAATAATTATATATTTAATTATTTTTTCCTATTATTTTTATATTTCTTTCATCTTATTTTTCATTTTTCCCTAATATCTTTAATTTTTTGTTATTTAAAAAATTATATCTATCTCAATTTTTATTTTTTCTAAATATCTTTACATATCTTTAATTAAGAGTTCTCCTTTAAGATTTTATAAAAAAAAATTCAATTCAATTTATAGACTTACCATCAAATTTGTCTTCTTTTATATATTTCATCAAATTAATAATTATATAATCATAATAACTTTTTTTGCCTATTATATTTTTATTAAATTTCTTTCAACTTCTTTTTCATTTTTCTTAATATCTTTAAATTTTTATTCTTTACAAAATTATATCTATCTCATTTTTTATATTTTTAAATACTTTTACATATTTTTAATTAAATCTTAATAATACTTATTTAAGATTTTATATAAAATACTACAATTGTTTTTTAATTCAATTGGAACACATACCATACTTAACAATCAATTAAATCTTTTAAGATTGAGGCCAACACTTTATTGATAATCGGTTGATTAGATGACCCATAATCAAAACCTTTAGTTCATTGTCCAACGACTCATTTGTGTGTATAAGGGACCTTATTCACAAATGATTATGTTTCATCATTGTTTTAGAGTGGTCTTACAAAGAGTGTCGTGGATATTAGTATAATGTTTTCCACACTAAAAATGATGTAAACAACTATATATTATTTAAGCAAATCCTTTTCATCTTTAAGACTCATGTGGCTTATTAGCTTAAAAAACTTAGTTAATAAACTAAACGAGTTGTTAAGTAATTGAATCAAATTTTAAGTATAATGCTACTTATTTAACCCAATCTACTTGAATAATCCAATTGAATGTTCACATATGTGAAATTTTGTTAAAGCAAATTAAGTTAACAACTTGATTTGTGTAATGTGGAAAAATGTTACGAGACAAATTTGAGTTGAAGAAAATAAGTTTAGAAACTAGAATTTTTTAATTAAACTTTATTGGGTTAAAATTACATAAATCAAAGCCTATTTTGAGTTAGATTTATTTTATTTTATTTCATTATTTAATTTTTTTATGTTATATTATTAGAATAAGAAAATTTAAATATGTTAAATGTCATTATTTCTAATATTTTTGAAATTATTTCCTTATATGAAAAGTAAGAAAACTACAATTACACGACACAATATAAAGTAATAAGAAATAAAATAAAGAATAAAATGAAAAAATAAATAAAAATTAAACATAATTATATTGAATATTAATAATATGATATAATAAAAGTATAACACAAAATAAATTGATAATAAAATTTTTATTTATCAATATAATGTGATTGTTTGAATTGATTATAATAAAAAAATTTGTTTAATAACATAATAAGACATAATATAAAAAATATAAGTAATATATATATATATAAAATAAAAATCATGTTTGAAATAGAAATTAGCTTTGTGCAGATACATTGAAGAAGCTGAGCAGTTTGATACGGGTTTCTACATATATATTCAAAAATAGAAAAAAAAAGGTTACGTAGGCCAGAGCCCACACTATTGTTAAGCTAAGGATGCGAGGGCCAGAGCCCACGCTAATTAAGTTAGGGTTTTACGTGGACCATGGCCCACGCTAGTTAAGTTAGGGTTTTACGTGGACCATGGCCCACGCTATACATGTCTTAATCTCAGGGTTCCTTTTCACTCCCATTTCATGCGGCTCCAACATTTCACTCGACGATCTCCCATTTCACCACGCAGCTCCCACATTTCACCTCCAAGCTTCCAAAATCATCTCCATAAACATCTAATCTTCGATTGCACTTTAAAGAAGTTGGATTTGGGTGTAGACGGTCATTTTCACCGATTGGATTTTGACCTTGAGGTGTGCGTGAGCTCCGAGCTGTAGGAAGTGTTCGTGGTCGCCGGCGAGGACCTTCGACGGGGCTAAGCTCATGATTGGGTTTGGATTTATTTTGATTTTCGGTTCTCTTTCGAATGATTTTCTGTGTTGGTGGTGGGTGCAGGCATTTGGGGGTTTAGGGTTTGTGGTTGGGGAAGGCAGTTAGGGGCGGCGTGTAGCAGAATTGGAAGTGCCCTTGCTGTGTTCCAATGCTCGGAACCATCATTTTCACGTTTCCTTTTCTTCTTCTTTGTAGGGCTCCAAAATGGTGTGTATCTTCTACCTCTGTTTTTCATATTCCTGCTACAAAATTTGCTATTATCTATTAATTAAAGAAACGTGTTAATTGCTTAAGCTTTTGTATCCTCAATTGCTCATTAATCCCTAACTACTTGGCTAAATCCAATTCAACAAGGTATGCATTTTGATAAGCTCTTTGTTTTATTACTTCATAGACTAATCATATCATGCATAAAAACATTTCTTCATAAAATCTGTATAATGAAATAATTGTTAATAACATTATATTAAGTTTTTTTTTATAACTTTTTTATAGAGTAGAGTAACTTGGGCTCTTCAGGATGAGTGGCAGATCAAGAAGGTCTATCAGTCCAAAGTCAGGATTAGGCTTTGTGACATTTTGACAAAGGCAAGGGCAAAGTGCTCACGACCTACATGGATGGGTGAGGAAGCATGGGGTGGACTTTTGAGCTATTGGGATACCCCAAAGTTTAAAGGAAAATAATCTCAAAATAGAATTAATCGGTCTACAGGTCGGGGTGGAGCGTTGCACTCGTCTGAGCATAAATCACACTTGGAAATTGCACTGGGCCTGCTGAGTATTATTTTGCTAACTCTTTAGTGTAATCAAACTTTTTTCTAACAAATATTGTTTCTAATTATAAAAAGTTTTGTACGAATGTCAAAAAGGACGCCCAATTGAGCCTGATGAACTATTTATGGCCACTCACACCAACAAGAAGGGTGAATGGGTTGATACTCGCTCACGCGAGACTTATGTAAGTTTATTTTACAGTATTTTTCATATTACCTATAATTTTTTTTTTGGTAATTTGTAACATTTAAATGTCCAACTGATTGTGTAGGAAAACTACCAGTAGCGTTTGATGTCCATATAATCAGACATTTCATTAGGTTCGAATGTCGAATCTGCCCAGATAGATGCAGCAACCAAGCTTCAAGCTTGGAAGGAAGTTGCAGGAGGGAAGAGTAGAGGTCAAGTTTATGGCACTGCAAACTTGGCTGCTAACTACCGCCAGGGAGTGTCCTCCCTCACTTAGCCCTCGTCCTTTGGTTTTGCCGGCGGTTCCAACTGAAAGAGAAGAACAAATTGCTCGCCAAATTAATACAACAACAAAATAAATTTACGAGCTGGAGGACAACCTGAGGATGGTAAAGGAGAAAGTTGCTGCGATGATGGAGCAACAACATGGTGATACATCCACTGGTACAAGTCAGGTCCACCCCATTATGCTGAAAACGATGACCACCAACCCCTCTCCTGACCTTCTCACCCACAATATGTAAGTTTCATTACAATGCAATATTTTCTTATTTATATCAAATTTTATATTTTTAATAACTTTTACTGAAATAATCTTCATTTTTATGAGAGGTTTCTTTCTGCACTTGATTTGAAGAAGACTTTTTTTATTATAATGTATTTCGTTTTTAGTTTTTATGTTTTTTTTTAGTTTAAGTTTTATTTGAACTCTATTGTAAAATATTGACATTTTAAAACATTGTAGTTGGTTAAAATTATAACTTTAAATGTGTTTTAAAATTTCATTATAATTACATTTAAATATATTTATGAATGCTGAAATTTTTCTGATTTTTAGGATTGAGGATTGGGTTAGTTGACGTATTTATCTGCATTTTTTTCATATAAATTCACATTATGTGGGCCTTTGTGTGGGCCAAGCCCACACTCGTCATGTAGCCTGTTGTGTAGGTCTGGCCCACACAAGCATGTTAGTGACGGCCAAGCTTACGCAACTACCTTTCAGGTGTTTGGCTCACGCTATGTAGTTTGCATGGGCCTGACCCACGCAACAGGCTGCAGAGCTAGCGTGGGTTTGGCCCACACAAGTTGCGGCAGATTTAGCAGCACCTCAGCCGCTGCTATTTGCGTCCAGTTCCTGGCCCACATTTATTTCAAGTTACTTCTAGGATTTTAGCATCCACAGTATGATCGTCGCTTTACCCACTCAATAACGTGGATTTTTGTATTGTTGCGTGAGTTTTTGACCCACGCTAAAACTGGTATTTTTTGTAGTGTGTTAAATTAAAGTTACTTTTAGTTTTTATTATCAAAAGTAATTATTGAGAAGTTTATCAAACTAATTATTTAAACTAATTATTTGTAATTGGTTCATTTAAACATCCTTTGAAATGAACATTTATTCTTAGTAGGTGTAATCAATTTGAAGAGTTTAATTATTATAATTATCTGCAATCATGTCAAGAAGAAAACCGAAGTAAGTTTGAGATTGATTAGTCATCTAATTACTTAAGATTATGCTTGGATGAAGAATTTCAAGGAATAATTTGTACATATTTTTTATAAAACTTAAAATAGTTTATAACAAAATATATTTTTTATATTTAAAAAAAACTTATTTTCAATTTAAGTCTTTTAAAACAGTGAACATGAAATTGTCTTATCTGAATTAAGAATTTTAAATTTAAAATAAAATTGGACTTCTATATTCAAATAAACGTAAAAGATTGAAATCAAATCCATTGAAATTTGAAACCTTTAAATTTGTTGAAAATTTTAAAATATCTAATACTAATAAAATTTAATCCAAAATATTAGAAGGAAACTTCTTTCACAAATGTGACATGTTGAAACTATAGTTATTCCAAGATCCAGTTTATAGCATTATGAGCAAAATTGAAATAAAAAATATATAGATAATCGTGCCATAAGAAGCACCACTGGTATAGTTGTAGTATATTCCTAACTTGTGCAGAGGTGAAAGGTCAAACACAAGAAGATTGGAAAAAGAATTTGTTCTCATTCATAAACTCCACAAATATTAAGGAATGAGTTGCATCTTTATCAATTCTATGCTTTACTTGGAAATTCAGGAAGTTCATATTTCTTTATTTTTTTCATTCTTTAAAATTGCACCTCAACACCTTTATACTGAGTTTGCAGCAAGGTTGCTCCTAAATTCTTCTTCTTCTTCTTGACATTGTATCTGCACAAATCTTGAGGTACGTTTCTCAATTCAAATCATCAATTTAGTTAGATTTTGTTAGTCTCAATTACTCATGTTTATATCCATTTCGTTTCAATACTTAACAATATCTTGTTTATATTAATCTGACTATTTTAAAAAATTAAACTCAATCGCGATTTTCTACTTGTCATATACTTTTTAGGCTTAATCTTTTTTTTTTTTTTTTTTTTTTTTTTATTTTTTTTTTTTTTTTTTTTTTTTTTTTCTATACAAGTGTAGTTTCACTTGTTTTTTTAGTCTAGTTAAAACTCTATGTCATACATAATCTTTTAGTTAGACAATATTTCTCTAAATAATGGATTAATAGGTCAAAAGTTTATATAAAATAAAATAGATAAACAACGAAATTAAAATCACTGTGCTCAAGATATATGAGATATAAGTAGAAATATGTACGTCAAGTTTTATTGTAGTTGAACATATAGAGTGACTAGTTTATATAACGTAAACTTGCTTTTAAGGTTTAGAATAAGTTTTATGGTAATTTATTTTAAAGAATTACTCTGTAATAAATATATATGACCACTTTTTCTTCAATATGAATATAGGTTTGAAACTTTATGTTGGTCAACATATTTAATAATTTAAAAGCAAACAAATATATAATTTTGATGCATTATAAAAATAATCTAATACTAAAAATATATTTATATTTACTTAAATCAAATTTTAAACTTAAAAAACTTTTCTGAGTTGCCTAATTTTAATTTTCTAATTACATAGAAGTTTTAATCTAATTCATTTTCTGAATAAACAAATTTATATGTAAACTAGACAATTAGCCTGGGCTAGATAACTTTATTCATTTTCATCTCTTCTCTAATTCAATTACAAAAAATATTGTAGTATCAATTTCATGAATATATAAAGATGAAAGATCAACATACACCCAAAATCATTTAAAGAGAACTGTTTTTCAACGTTTTGATCGTAGTTAATTTGGCAGTTTATAAATATGAATTACTTATTATAACCATTACATAAATAAAATATAAACTCACCATACCATATTTGATTTTCAAGATATTACTCGTTTTCCACTTTAATCCTTAATGTTTTGATATATGTATCCTATTAGTCTCTTGATAAATTAAACTATTCCAAAGTTTATTTAAATTCATGTGAAACGTAAAATCAAACCTTTTTATCCCCAAATTTACTTTGATTCCTACTTCCTATTCACGTGATTATTGTGTGAAATTTTGTTTTGTGCCTCATTTTTAATAAAAAAAAGAAACTCTTTGTTTGCTTTAATGCTCCAAAATTTTAATTATTTCACTATAAATTTTACGGTGTTGGCATCATAAAAAACGTTGGAGAAAAAAGTTTTAATACTAGCCATCAACTAAGTTTACAATGGTATATACACACAAAAACAAAATGATTTTTTGAGAGGCTTTAGCAGCATTAAAAATTGAGACTTATTTTCAATATGATTTAAGCCACAATAATCCTAGCTAGATGTACAAATAAGACAATCAAATCAAGAAATAAAAAAAAAGAAAAGGTTTATTAAGAAGGCTGTCAACACATAAACATTTTATATTAACTCATTTTTAACAGTTTTATTCAATAAAAACGTCATCTTTTCTTTCACCACACCAATGGTGCTTGATTTTCTTTTCCACTCTTACTAATACAATTATATCTTATAAGCACTAAGTGATACTTTTATTGAAGAATTGCAATAAAATGAAAAATACAAAGTCAAATCATTGTTGCATTTGAAACCTTTTAATTCAATAGAGGAATAAATGGAATAAACATTTATTTTGTACTTTATATCAGTTTTCGACACTTGAAAGATATCATGTACGATAAAAGAATTAACACTTTAAAATTAAATTGGTGATTTATTTTCCTCTTATTTATATATATCCTATTTGAATTTTTAACAATTTTTTAGACCAAATAGATTTTTCACACCTCAAAATCTATAATTTTAAGTCTCATAAATCATAAAAATTATATAATATTTTCTTAGTTACATAATGAATATATATTTATATTGTATATCTTAAATATGTACAACCTAAAAGTGAGATACCTAACACAAAAGCGTTTTCGAAGACAAATATAAGTTTTTTTCATTTTATTTTTAGTTTATGTGGAATTATTTTCTCTCATAAATTTATACAATTAGTAGGATGGCAAAACATATATAGAGTGTAAGGATGAACTAATTATTCAATTAACATATAATAATTGATATTAATACATGTATAATTACACATCAAGATCATCAAAGAGTATTCATCAAATAAAAAAAAATATAAGATATATAATTATTGACTGTTTCATAAATATTAACCCTAAAAGAAAACAAAAACAAATATTTAGCGTATGTCAAAAGATGTTAACGTATATAAACTAACTAATTAATTAATGGACATTAATTTCCTGGCATCAAATTTTGAAGATTGACTCTAAGTAGTGTTAGCTTACTCAACTCTAAATAACTATAACTTAATGTTATGGTATTACCAAGTTTCAAATTGAGTTTTAATTATGCTAAATTAGTGTTAGTTTGAGTGATGCTAATGATAATTATTTTTTAAAATTTATTATTCTAAATAAATTATCTTGCAATAACTTATGTTTTCATGTTCGAAACACATATCTACGATCATAAAATTATCAACAAGTTTCAAGAATAGACTAACAAAAACTTGAGTAAACCAATGTTGACCTTGTTGCAAAGTATATGATAAGTGATATGAATATGTTCAGTTGTTTCATGAGAAACCTGATCAAAGACAATTTGAATGAAAAATCGGTTGTTATAGTTTAGAATGACAGGTTGGATGAAGGGATCTTTTAAAATGTTAGTGGCACTAGAGTTCACATGTAGTGGATGTTACAACAAGATATTCAACTCAGATAAGATCTAATAAACTATAGTCTACTTCCTTGAACACCATGAGATGAGAGAACAATTAAGATACACAAAGAAGTTGGTGATGGAATGACAATAATTGAAACATCTAGCCTTATAAGAATCTCTAAATGCTTGGATTTGGATAATTTATTTCTAAGTAAGAAAATAGAGTCTGAAGCACCTTTAAGATAATAGAGAATAAGAAAAACAACCTATGAATGAGTAGTAGTAGAGTGTGACAGGAATTGACTAAGGTGTTGGACATTGTAAGTGATGTTAAGATGAGTAGTAGTATGATAAATTACTCATCCAATTAATCTTCTATTAGATAAAGGGTTCCTGAGGTTGAATTCAAATGAGTGGAATATTTAGGATGAGAAACGAGCATGACAATATTCGAAACTATTTCAAGTGTGTACTTGTGTTGAAATATGTGGATGTCAAAATTGTTATATGCAACCTCGAGATCAAGGAAGTAATTTAAATTTTTGAGACCTTTAGTATTGAAAGTGTGATCAAGAAGGGCAATAACATGTTGTATTTTAGATGAGTTGTTCCCTATTGGAACAATGCCATCAATGTAGATTAGAGGAGCTATAATAATGTCGCCAACAAAAATTGAGGAAGAGAGTTATCAAAAAGAGATTGTCGATAGTTATACGAGATGATGAAAGATATTTGGATAGAGCAACTTGGTAATACAACTTGCAATAAAGATGTTAAGCAAGCAAACCATTTACAAATGGTTTGTTTGAGCCCATGTGTCGATTTTTGAAGAGAACATACCTTATCAAGAGGAGCAATATGAAAACTAATAAAGATCTGCATACATACGTCCTCATGAAGATCATCACATAAGAATGCATTATGAACATCAAGTTACTTTATACGTTAGTTGTTAATGCAAGAAACAATGATGGTGAGCATAACCACATTTTAGAAAATGTCAAGAAAATTTTGCCCTTCCATTTATGTATAACCATTTATAATTAGATGAGGTTTTTGACGCTTGATGGTCCATCAGATCTGTATTTAAATTTGTATACCTAGTGGCATCCAATGACAGTTTCGTGAGGTGGTAGTGTTATAAGAGTCCAAGTGTGATTTGTTTGAAGAGCATGTAGTTCAAATTGCATAACTTTAATCCACAATCAAGTTATAAAGCCTCAACAAGACAGTGGATTTAATGGTGAAAGATAAATACATTATAAGGTGAATGATATGATGAAGAGAGACGAGAATAAGCCAAAACATAATGAAGGGGATAAAAAATGTTTAACAAAAGGATACAATAGTTGTTGTAAAAACATTATGGTAATCTTGATGGTAAGAGAAAGGTTATCAAATACATGTTGAGCAATATAAGTTAGAAAGAGAGAAAATATTGGTAAGGATTAAGGTGGGAGTAGTAGAAGGTGAAGTATTGGTAAGTTATGTATTATCATATGAGAATGGAAGAGGATAAAGAGAGGAGAAAGTAGTGATGTTAGTACAAACTATGAGAAACTATTTTCATAAACAAAAGTTATGTTACTTGGGATAGTGAGAGTGTGAGAATGGAGATTAAACAAAAAATACTCTTTTGTGTGGGTATGAAGCTAAAGAATACATAGGGATGAGCTCATGGGTCAAGTTTTTTTATATGTGTTGTTAAAGTGTTGATATAACAGGCATCCAAAAATTAAGAGTAGAAGTATCATATGGGTTGCCATGTTTTCATAAGGGGAGGTGTTATTTAAAAAAGGTGTTGAAATATAGTTAATTAAATATACAATGTGAGCTAGTTTAAAACACTACAAAGTTTGTGGGATATTTGATTGAAGAAAAAGTTTGTGTAAGTTTAAGCAATGTTGATGTTTATGTTCAATAATGCTAGTATATTTCAGATTTTCAATGCAAAAAGTTTGATGAGTTATTCCTTTAGAAGCAAGGAAATTATGCATGATAAATTCATATTCATTATTGATGTGAATGATTTTAATATTTTTTTTTAAAATTGGGTTTCACTATATGTTTTGAGTTTAAAACAATAACTAGAATGAAGCAAAAATAACAAGATTGAAAGAAAGAACTTTATTAACACTAGAAGGTTTTATGCATAAGGACTCTATCACTGTACAATGTACCATTTATACTTATAACGATCGGTATATATAAAATCTAAACTAAAGGAATAACATAAAATCATTGAGAGAGCTAAGCATAATAAATGTTTGCACTAGAAGATTTATAACACCATTGCTAAACGATCTTCTACTCCCTTCCATCAAATGATTTAGTTCATCTAATTAAGCTCTCTATCAAATAGTGTGTTGAATAGGATTTAGAGCAATCATCACAATTCTCCACCTTGAATCGTTTGAATCTCGTCCTGGCAAGGATTTCCTAAACACATATGTGGAATTCTTCTCCAAGGCTATCTTCTTAATCTTGTCCTCCCCAGACTCAACAACATCTATCATGAAGTATTTCATCCTCTTATGGTAGATTTGATGATCAGCTAGATGTATGGAACTTTGACTATCACAATGAATAGTCACACAATCCTTCATTATACTCAATTCCCAATCATCCCCTTCAACCATATTGCCTCCTTTTTCCCCTCTGTAAGCCCGATATACTCTACCTAGGTAGTAGATAAAGCCACCATCAATTGCAAATTGGATTTCTAGCAAATTTCGTTTCCAAACAATATAAAAACATACCCAGAAAATGATTTTCTTGTATCAGCATTCTCTCAATAATTAATGTCTATAATCAATGCTCCTTACTTCATTGGAATATGAAGTAATCTTCATCTCCCTACCCTCTTCCTTTGAGTTAAGAGCTTGGGTAATTGAAAACTTCGTTTGAAGTATAAAAGGTGTTTCCATAGGTATAAATTCATGCTTCCTAAACCTCTCAACCGCCTTCTACAAGTATTCCTTTTGAGATAAATGTCGAATGCCAATTGTCTAATCCTATTGTATGTCCATCCTCAATAGTCGCCTCACGAGACCAACATTTCAAAACTCTGAGCTTAATTTTTCTTTGAGCTCTTTCAATTCATTTTCATACTAGTTGGTCATCAAAGTATGGTCTACATATAAGAGCAAGAACAACATATACCCTTCTCTTTTGAGGATATAGATGTAGTTATCATAAATGCTCCTCTAGAAGCTTGTATGCCTTAGAAAATCATCAAATCTCTTGTATCACTTCATGAGACTTTGTTTCAAGCCATATAATGATTTTTTCAAGAGACGCATTTTTTCCTATTCTTCAACAAACCCTTTAGGTTGCTGCATGTAGATGGTCTCCTCTAGATTTCCATGTAGAAAGTTATCCTCATGTCCAATTGTTCTAACGCTAGACTGTACCAGTTAACAATAAACATCAAAATCATTATTGAACAATGATTTACCAAAGGTGAGATGATCTCATTATAGTCTATCCTTTCCACTTGTGTAAACCCTTTCACCACCAGTCTAGTCTTGAACCTCTATTCCTCTACACTTAGTATTCCCTCATCCTTCTTAAATAACCACTTGCATCTTACCACCTTCTGGTTTCTTGGTAGATCAATAAGCATCAATGTGTGGTTCTTCCTCAAAGATTCAATCTCCTCCTCCATGGGAACCTGCCACTACTGACCTTTCATACCCTCATAGTCTCCTAAAAGCTCCTAGGCTTTGAAGTTATATATCATTAGTTGTTGTCAAAAGATAGTTGATGAGGGTAGTATATCTAAACCTTTGTATAGGTTTGATTGTTCTCCTCTCAATATCACGCGTAAGTTGATAGTTAGGGTCAACTTTTGCACATGTTGACCTTCTCATGTAAGAGGTAAAAGGTTGGTCTACATCGTCTGAAACCTTTAGATGGTCTGCTCCATCACTAGAAGGCTCCACCTTAACATGAACTTTCTCCTTATCATACTCTAGATCTCCACATACAATAGTCATTAGAGTTTCATCGACTGTGGCATCCCTACTCACAAAGCATCTAGCCCCTCCAAGCACTATTCTCCACAACTTATACCCCTTCACACCTTCTATGTATCCAATGAAGATGTTCTTCTAGTTTATCCTTCTTTACATGTGCAAATTCCAAGGCCCCAAACACCCTCAGATTCTCATAATCCACAGGTCTTCCACTCCATACTTTCATAGGAGTCTTGTAGTTTAGAGCAGACAATGAGACAATGAACTTGCATTTATCAAGTAGACAATGTATGCAGCTTCTCCCTAAAAGGACTCAGACAATCCAACCATTTTTGTTATTTTGTACATGTAATTGTCTTATGCCTCTATATTCCTTCCACCTTGCAAAATTCATTGAACTCCACTGAAACAAACTCCAATTCATTGTCTTTCCTAAGCAATTTCAATTTGGTCCCTTATTGCTCACCATGGTGTGTTACACTCTAAATCTATAAATTCTCTCAATCTTACTTTTCAAGATATAAATTTATACCCTTATTGAGTAATCGTTTACGGTAGCAAAGAAATATGACCTCCACCACAAGTTTGAGCACACGTTGGACCTCGTAGGTCTATATGATCACACTCAAAAAGTCTACTAGACACATGTTTACCAATCTCAAACTTCAATATGAGATTTTTTTTTAGTAAACAATGATCACAAAACTCTGAGTCCTCCAACCTATCTCCTTATAGTAGGTTTACTTCCCCATCTCCACCAAATTGTTCTCACTGATGTGTCCCAACCGTAGATGTCACAACTTCATATATTTTGCATTGTTTGACTCGCAATAAACTTGTTTGTGATTACTCTTCAACTATCTAAGATATAAAAATTATTTTTTCACTCCCCTTAACAACTGTAGACACTCTCCTTAGAATCTTTATGTATTCAATCTTAGTTGTTAAACCAATATGATTAAACATATGATAAAATAATTCTTTTCATCTTTGAAACATACCTCACTTCTTGCAACAACATCTCCTAGTCATCAAATATCTTTAATATCATAGACGTTATTCCTTATAGCTTATATAAGCTTTATTGTTACTAAAAACTACTAATCCACCTTTTAGTTCCAAGGTATCCAATATTATCTAGAAGTCGTATCACATGTTCTTTTTATATTAATTTATTGGTTGAAAGAATATAATAAAGTTATTTTAGTTAATATAATTACATAATTATATATAAAAATTAGTTGTCTCGTAAATTTGAAAGATAAGAATCTTAATTTCTTTTGAAAAATGAAGACAAATAATTATAGTAATGAAATATGAAAATAATAAATGTGTCATTATTTACATATTTTCAACTATGATTTAATTGACTTTTTTGAAAGGCCAAAATGCACGTGATAGTATTCTCAATCATTTCCTAATTTGTTTGGGTAACAAGTCAATTTATATTTTGTTATAAATAGTTAGTGCATTTTACAAGTACCATGTATATAACACAAGTAGTCCTCTATGCATATCGCTAATACTAGTTTTTGCTTAGATCAAAATAAGGTATTCAACCTGCAACAACGACTGCTTTTCTCTCAGTTTGTGATATAACAACATCTATCAAAGGTATTATAACACATTTTTTATTTTATTTTATTTTCTCTTACTTGCATAATCTCTTGCTAGAATACATGATATAATAATATTTCGTAGCTAATTAAAGAGTGATGAACTCATTCATGTTTAGGGACTTTGTCAATTCAAATGGAGGACTTTTTTCTTTCCATCGCAGCAAAGATTGCAGAACATGCAGTGCTTCCAATTTTACACCATGCTCAATACTTGTGTTGTTTCCACAAATTTGCTTTGAATCTTCAAAATGTCAAAGAGAAACTGGAATTAACTCGAAGTAGTTTGAAGGAGCGAATTAGAGAAGCCACCAATAGGACTGAAAACGTTGAGCCAACTGTCGAGAAGTGGCTGAAAGATGTTGAGAAAGTCTTAGATGAAGTGAAACTACTGGAAGAAAGAGTATCAAATGTAAACAAGAGTTATTTCAAAAGACAATGTCAATATTCTCTTGCAAAAGAAATTGCAAGAAAAACAACTAAAATGATTCAGCTCGATCTTAATAGCAAGTTTGAACCGTTTTCCACAAAGAGTGAACTTCCAGGCGTGAAGTACTATTCTTCTAAGGATTTCATTATGTTTAAATCTACAGAAGCATCGTACAACAAGCTTCTAGAAGCATTAAAGAATAAAAGTTCTTCTATGATTGGTTTAGTTGGATTAGGAGGCTCTGGGAAAACTACTTTGGCAAAAGAAGTGGGTAAAAATGCTGAAGAGATGAAACTCTTTGAGAAGGTTGTCATGGCAACGGTGTCTCAACCTCCAAATATTAGAGGTATCCAAGATCAGATTGCTGACCAAATGACGTTCGAGTTAACGGAAGCATCAGATCTAGGTAGAGCACAAAGACTATCAAAGAGATTAAGGAACAATACAACTCTTCTAATCTTGGATGATGTATGGGAAAAGCTAGACTTTGAAGCTTTAGGTATTCCATTTGATGAAAATGGTAAGACTTGTTGTATACTCATAACAACTCGTAGTACAGAAGTTTGCAGTTCTATGCAATGCCAAAGTATAATTGAACTTAATCTCTTGAGTGACGAAGAAGCTTGGACTTTGTTCACACGTCATGCAAACATAACTGATGCCTCTTCAGAAGGCTTGAAAGGTGTGGCAAGAAAAATTATTAATGAATGTAAGGGATTGCCCATTGCAATTGTGACTGTGGGAAGCACACTAAAGGACAAAACTATTGAAGATTTTGAGTTAGCATTGTCAAGGCTAGAAAATTCTAAGCCACTAGATATTCCAAAAGGCTTAAGAAGTCCTTATGTTTGTCTTGAATTAAGTTACAATAACTTGACAAACCAATTAGCACAATTCTTATTACAGTTGTGTTCTATGTTTCCAGAGGATTGTGAAATAGATTTGGAAGATTTATTTCGATTTGGAAAAGGATTTGGCACAATTGGGACGTTTGGAACAATGGAGAATGCAAGGAGGGAGATGCATGTGGCTATTAACATCCTGAAGAATTCTTGCTTGTTGATGCATGCCGAAACAAAAGAAAGGGTGAAGATGCATGACTTGGTTCGTGATGTGGCCTTGTGGATTGCATCTAAAAGTGGTCAAGCAATTTTTACATGTACTGAAGTGGATCCAAGTGTGTTGGTAGATGATGAAATCATGAAAGATAAGAAAGCATTAGCTATATGGGATTTGAAATGTCATCTTGGTGATTATAAAATAAACTGTCCAACACTTGAAATTCTTCTGCTTTGTTATAGAGCGGATGGTAGAGAAGTATTATATGTGTATCCTCAAAGCTTGGAAAAGCTTAAAACCTTAGCAATCATAAATTTAAAGAAGTGGTATAGAGTTGTTTTGCCTTTGTCGGAGTCATTAAAGTCAATGAAAAATCTTCAAACACTGTGCTTGAGAGGTCACAATTTGGGTGACATATCTTTTGTGGAAAGACTGCAAGCACTTGAGATTCTTGACTTGAAAGGCTCTTCTTTTGAAGGATTTCCTGTTGGGATTGTAGAATTAAAGAAGCTGAAGCTTCTGGATTTGTACAAATGTCGAATTAAGAAAAATAAAGAGGAAGCTTACAAAGTTATAGGAAAGTGTTTGCAGTTAGAGGAATTGTATTTGTACTTGGTCAATTACATGAAGAACTTTCCACATTATATATCTCTCTCCAAATTACAAAGGTATGTTATAATATGTTCCAAATATTATAAAAACTTTCATAATACTACAATGAAAAAATACGCACAGTCAAGAAGTTTATTTATAGATAGGTTTGATGTGACTGCTCAAAATTTTATATCATTACCAATAAGGGATCTCTTTATAAGAGCTGAGTTCCTTAATTTGGGGAACCTTCGGGGAGATTATAAAAATATAATCCCATCCATGGATCCACAAGGCATGAATCAGTTGACTGCCCTAGAACTCCGACAATGTGAAAAGATAAAATGCCTCGTTGATAGCACTATCAATACCAACATCAGTGTTGATTTTCTTCAAACTGAAGTTGTATTCTCTAAACTTGAATACTTAAGGCTGGAAAGTTTATGTAGCCTTCAAGAGGTGTTTTGTGATCCCTCTTTGCGATGTTCTCTCAAAAATCTACAAGAGCTCTTGATATTAAATTGCAGTAAATTGAACAGCATATCCTTTCCAAGGAAGTCTAAGCTATGCAATTTGAAGGTCCTTTCAATATGGAAATGCCCTATGCTAACTTCTCTCTTCGTGCCATCCATTGTCCAATCTTTGGTGTTGTTAGAGGTACTAAAAATACATTCCTGCAACACATTGAGGCACATTATAGAAGAAGTGAAAGAAGGGAATGTTGTTCTTTCAAGCACTCAAAGTCATTCTTCTTTGATGCTCCCAAAATTAACGATTCTTCAGATTGAAAAATGCGACAATTTGGAATATATATTCCCTGTGTGTTTAGCAGAAAGGCTAATAAGTTTGGAAAGTTTGGAGATCACTAACAACTTGAAGTTGAAGTATGTGTTTGGCAGTGAAAGGGAACGAAATCTTGCAGTGTATCCGAGTGTCCAACAGACTGATTCCAAAAGTTTGTCTAATTTGAATACTGTAGAGTTGATGGATTTACCAAGTGTGATTGACATTTGGCCTGACTATTGTCCCCCACATCTCCCGAATCTTGAAAGCTTATATTGCACTTATTGTCCTAAATTGCTTGACTCTTCTATAATTAAGATGGTGACTGCTTCAAATCTCCAACAAGAAACAATTTCAATGGTAATATATTATTTCAAAATAATGATTTCTTTAATTAAACATAACTAGATTAGTTTTCATATATAAACACAATTATAATTTATTATTTCATAAAATTTATTAAAATTAATTAATTTTAAACGTAAATTATGTTTATGTTGTGTATACAGGAGAGTGAAATACTATGGTTGATTACCAACACATTCAACCAATTGGACAATATATTGTTTCATCCCAACCTTAAAGTTGTCCTCAAATTTAGACATCTTTACTTGTCTCATCTTGGAGTAAAAGGTCTTTTGCAATTCCAAATGGGAGAACAAGGGTCCACTAGAGAACTGGTTCCCCTAAACTTGGATATAGCTCATCTACAATTGATGAACCTACCTGAGCTTAACTTCATATGGAAGGGTCCCACAGGTTTTCTAAGCCTCCAAAAGCTTTACTCTGTTTACATAAATGAATGTCCAAAATTGAAAACAATCTTCTCCTCCACTGTTGTTAGAAGTTTGCCAATGCTGAGCAGTTTGTATATACATAACTGTGATGAATTGGAACAAATATTTGATTTAGGTGATGCACAGGAACTTAATAGTCTATATTATTCCCAACAAGTGTGCTTCCCAGCACTCTCTTCAATTGAGGTTACAAAGTGCAATAAGTTGAAATATCTTTTCTATAATCTCTCGGCCAGTCATTTTACCCGTCTAACAGATTTGGAAATAGATGAGTGCTCTCAGTTGCACAAGGCTTTTGGTTTTGATCATGAAGTTGATGATGGTGGTGAAGAAGAGATGGCTAAAAAAGGAGAACAAGTACCACTACAGGACTTGACATGTATAACACTCAAAAATTTGCCAAACTTCGAAGAGATTCACCACGGATTTAAGTTACAAGAAGATGTTGAACATACCATAGAAGAATGTCCTAATTATTCTCCAAGTTTATATCTACATCCAGGTAAAGTTCACATGTCCTTTTTTCTAGACACAATTACAATGTCTTTGGATTATGATGTTGTTAAGTGAATAAAAAGTTTTTTGTTAAACTTTGTTGGATGATGAAATCCTGTCACAAAGCACTAAGGATGGTATTAATAATAAAAATAATTTCTATTTTCATTTTTTACCGTAACGGTTGCGATTTTCATCTATCTTAGGGCCAGCTCCTTTTACCCACAACTCATGAATGATATATTTTGTACTTTGTTTACGCATTTTACATATATATTTTTGTTTAGCAGATATGTAAATGAATGTTGCAATTAAGCATGCAAATGATCTCCATGCGCTGCAATAAAATGGTCAGGTAACTTTTTTTTTGCTATTTTAACAACATAATCATGTGGATAATATTTCAGCCTATTTTACTCTGTAATCAAAAGAGGAAGTGCTACTTAAATATGTGTTGTACAAATATGCAAGTTTGATCATATTTGAAATTAATATAACACATTTCAGGTAAGTCCACAAAAATGTCTTTAGTAGTAAGGCATGCTGAAATTTTTGTTTTTTGGCTTTAGTTTACAAACAATTTTTTTAATCCAACCACAAAGGCTAGAAAAGAAAAACTTTTGTATGAAATATGTGCAACAATTATAACATCTAAAAAAATTCATTGGGTTAGTTACTCTTACATAATCCATTCAGAGGACATGTTTTAATATAACCCATGTTTGGTCTAGCTATCACTATTTTCTATGATTTGATAGTCCTTGCACGAACACCTTTTAATTTTTGTAATTGACAGTATTTTTTCTGTTAGCACGAGTGAGTTGCTGTGAAGATTTGATGAAGCCAACCATGTGAAGAAGTTCAAGACCATGTGATCATATGTGGACTGCATAAAGATTTCACGAAGATTGAAAGGCTCAGTCTAGAACTTAGGATTGTGTGTGTGAGGCAAGTTTGATTCAATTCAGCAATATAAGCATTTTCAATCAAGGATAAGCTCCATGTTTTCAAATCTGATTTAAATAAGGTTTTGAGAAATTACTAAAATCAGATTTTGAGTTTTGAACAACGGTTTTAACTAACTGGAGAAAAATAGTCGACTATTTGACAAAACAATTGACTGAATTTTAAATGACAATTGTCTATAAATAGTTGGCACGAAACTTTGGAACATAATAAAATCATTGTGAATCATTTTTAAAATCAAGTGTTCTAAGTTTTCCAAGAGAGAGAAAAAGTGCCTCAATAGTTTTTGTGATCAAGATCATTCGAAAAGCTCTTCAAGAATTGTTTCCTCAATACTGTTGAAGCTTTGAATTGTCTGCTTCTGCTATACTACTGATCTGATCATTCTGAATAAGCCTTTTATACTATTGCTTTTATTACTTTTGCAATATGTTCTTGTATAGAAGTACTTGTGCCATTGTGGTTATCTGAATTTTTTCATTGCATTGGATTTTATTCTGGTGTGAGTTACCTAGTATGGTAATTCTGTTTGTGCAGTAGGTTCTGTACAAGTTGTAACTTGCTGAGGAGATCAGTAAAGGGTTTTCTGGGTTATACAATGGATACTGTATAGTTCTTGATCTGCTGTAGGTTTTAGCAGATTGTTTTCTACGGGGAGCAGTGTATTATTGCGGGTAGCAAGTGGTTGAATTTCTATAAACTAATATGGTTTGATCCTTTTATAGTGGAAATCCTTGCTGTGGAGTAAGGGACTGGACGTAGCCCTTGAGAAAGGGTGAACCAGGATAAATCCTTGTGTTCTTGTTCTCTCTTGCACTCTCTTGATACTTCTTGATATATCTTGTTTACTTTCTAGATTTTTCAGAATCTATTAAAAACTTGTGAACTAAACTGCTTGGTTAATATTCTGATAATACCTAAGTATTTTTGAAAAACATATATCTCACTTGAATACAGTTTACTCGTGTTAATTCTGGAACTGAATCATTTTCTAATTTACTGAGTTTACTGTTCATTAGTCAGTTTTTCCAGAAAAGTTGATTTGTCACAATTATTGGTTAAAAATAGATTTCATACATTGAACATAACTTGTGTTGTTTGATAAAAGGTTTTTTAATTCGTAATTCATTTCAAACCTGAATTTGATATAATTCTTTGACTTCTTGAATTAATCTTTAAATACTGCTTTTACTACACACTGTATTTTTCTAAAACTTGCTTAACAGTCTACTGGTTTTCCAGAATTAAAATTTGTCTTCAGTTTACTGATTCTATGTGATTGCCTTTATTCTGGAATTTGTTTTGAACCTTTGCTGATTGCAATTTATATCATCTTAAATAGTTTCTTTTAAAGATTTTTCATTCCTCTCATTGAAAAATACATTTGCGAAAATTTTTAAAGGAGTTCAATTCACTCCCCCTCTTGAACTTGGCCAAAACATATTTTATAATTGGCATCAGAGCTAAGACTTGAATCCTAGTCAAGTTTTTTGATCCATGGTCGAGTCTTTTGCTGAGGGAGCCTCTATACACGGGCCACCCATGTTTTTTGTTGTTAATTACCAATTTTGGAAAGTGAGAATGAAGATTTTTATTGAATCTATTGACTGAGGTATATGGAATGCAATAGTAAATGGACCTTACATTTTAGTTTCTTTTGTGAATGGAATATCTGTTGCAAAGTCATATGATGAATTGACTGAAGTTGAAAAATAAATGTGTTTAGTATGATTGTGTAGCCAAGAACATAATCACTTCAGCTTTAAATCTGGATGAGTTTTTCAGAGTCTCACAGTGCAATTCTGCAAAGGAGATGTGAGAGATTCTTGAAGTCACTCATGAAGGTACTACTGATGTCAAACGGGCTAGAAAGCATGCGCTGATTCAGGAATATGAATTATTCAGAATGCAGCAAGGAGAGTCAACTGCTGATGTGCAAAAGAGATTCACTCATATAGTAAATCACTTGATCGGGCATGGAAAACAATTTGACAAGGAGGAGCTGAATATAAATATTCTCAAATGCTTGGATAGAAGTTGGTAGCCCAAAGTGACAACAATCTCCGAAACCAGAGATTTGACAACTCTCACTACAACAACACTCTTTGGAAAGTTGAGAGAGCATGAACTAGAAATGACGAGGGTGAAAGAGATGGAATATGCTGAGAAGAAAACTAAAAACCTCGCACTCAAATCAAAGGCAGCTGAAGTTGAAACTAGTGAGGACAGCTCTGAAGAAGATAGTGATACTGAGAACCTCAATCCGCTAACAAAGAAATTCCAAAAATTCATCAAGCTGAAGAGCAGGACAAAGAATCAACAAACTAAAAGGTATAATAGAAAATCTTATTCAAATTCAAATAAGTTAACCTATTTTGGTTGTGGCAAACAGGGACATATAAAAACAGACTGTCCAAATCTGGTTAACAAAGAAAAGACCATTGAAAAGAAAAATTACAAAGTTGGAAAGGGAAGAAAGGCATATACTTGTATGGGAAGACAATGCATCTTCCTCCAGCAGCTCTTCACAGGAAGATATTGAAGCAAATCGATGTCTCATGGCTGGAAAGAATTCTGATGTTAGTAGCGAAAATTCCAGCAATTCGTTTAACAGCGCAAATTACAGTTCACTGCTTCAAGCTTTTCATGAAACCCATGAAGAAGCAAACAGACTGGCCTTATCTAACAATAGACTGAAAGGTCTGAATAATTGGTTGGAAGGCAGAGTTAAACAACTGGAAGATGAAATTCTGGAACTGAAAACTAATTTTGATCATTTGGAAATGATTTACAAAGCTTCCAGTAGTCTTGACTCTAGTCAGCCAGTTAACTGTGAAAACTTTGAAGCTCTGCAGAATAAAGTGAATTACTTAATTACTATTGCTTCTAGACATTCAATGGGTACTGCAAACTTAAATGCAATTTTGGGTTCTGAAAACTGTGTTTTTGAAAAAGTTGGCATTGGTTATCAAACTGGTTTTCAAAGAAAACAGAAGTACAGTAGTTTTTTTAAAATAGATGCACAACAGTTTTCACCTCCATTGACCTGTTTCTATTGTATGAGAAAAGGCCACTCTATGAAGAACTGTAAAATTAGAAAGTTTGATGTTCCTAAAAGACTAGTTAGGTGGGTGCCCAAAAGCACATCTAACACAGCTGGACCCAAGTTTAACTGGGTACCAAAACCTCAAACCTAATCTATTTTGCAGGTCTATTTGGCTTTCAGTAATTTACTGCGGTATCTGAACAGTGGATGATCCAAACATATGAGTGGTGATGCTTTCCAGTTAACTAATCTGAAACTGAGACCTGCTGGATATGTCACCTATGGAGATAACAATCGTGGTAGGATTCTTAGAGTGGGTGACATTGGAGAAAATGACAAAGTGATCATCAAAGATGTACTCTTAGTGGAAGGATTAAAGCACAACTTGCTGAGCATCAGTTAACTGTGTGACAAGGGATACAAGATCACCTTTGAGCCTAATCTTTGCCTCATAACAGATTCAAAATCGACTGAAATTGTCCTAGTAGGTAAAAGGGTAAATAATGTTTATCTGCTTAATGTTTCTTGCATAACATCTAGCATGAATTGCCTACTAACTAGGAATGATGAATCTTGGTTGTGGCATAGAAGGTTAGCTCATATTCAGATGCATCATCTAAATAGAATTGCATCAAAAGAGCTTGTAGTTGGTCTTCCTAAGCTCAAGTTTGAAAGAGATAAACTGTGTAAAGCATGCCAAAAGGGTAAACAAACAAAAAGCACTTTCAAACCTTTAAATGTTATTTCTACTTCTAAACCATTGGAGTTGCTGCACATGGATTTATTCGGTCCCTCTAGAACTATGAGCCTAGGAGGGAATTACTATGGTCTTGTTATTGTTGATGACCATTCTAGGTTCACTTGGACATTTTTCATTGCCACCAACGATGAAACTTATCATGTTTTTAAAAGATTTGTCAAAGTTGTTCAGAATGAGAAGGACTGTAGTATTTCATCCATTAAATCTGATAATGGGAGAGAATTTCAAAATGAGAAGTTTGACTGATTCTGTAGTAAACTGGGTATTAAACACAACTTCTCAGCACCAAGAACTCCACAGCAAAATGGAGTTGTAGAAAAGAAGAATCGGTCTTTGGAGGAACTTGCTTAAACAATGCTGAATGAGACTGAATTGCCAAAGTATTTCTGGGCAGATGCAGTGAGCACAACTTGCTATGTGCTGAATCGGGTACTCATCAGACCAATATTGAAGAAAACACCCTATGAGTTGTTTAAAGGAAGAAAGCCCAATGTATCTCATCTAAAAGTGTTTGGTTGTAAGTGTTTTATTTTGAACAATGGTAAGGATAACTTGGGCAAATTTGATTCAAAATCTGATGAGGGTATTTTCCTTGGCTATTCACTTCATGGTCATGCATATAGGGCATTTAATAAAAGAACCATGTTAGTAGAGGAATCCATGCATATAGCATTTAATGAAACTAACCAGAATATGCAGGAAAATTCTAAGACAGGTGCAAATGATGAGTTTCTAAACATTCAACAAGCTGATACTGGTCTGGAAAATAAATTAGAAGATACCAGTAAACTGCCAGAGGTTCAATCAGATGATCAGGGAGTTCAATCAACTGAATATGGAGTTGGTACTGGTGCAGTTAATTCTAAACTTCCAAGAGAGTGGAGAGTTCCCAGAAATCTATCCTTAGGTAATGTGATTGGTCAAGTGCATAAAGGAGTTTCAACCAGAAGTACACTGAATCAATTCTGTGAACATATGGCATTTGTTTCACAAACTGAACCAAAGTTGCTGATGCACTGGAAGACAACAATTGGATAACTACTATGCATGAAGAACTGAACCAATTTGCTAGGAATGAGGTCTGGACACTTGTCCCAAGAACAAATCAGATGAATGTCATTGGCACTAAGTGGGTGTTCAAAAACAAGTTAGATGAACAAGGTGTTATTGTGAGAAACAAAGCTAGACTAGTTGCTAAGGGTTACAATCAAGAAGAAGGAATTGATTATGTGGAAACCTATGCACCAGTAGCAAGACTTGAAGTTGTTAGATTGCTCTTAGCATATGCTTGCATGAATGGATTCAAACTTCACCAAATAGATGTCAAAAATGTTTTCCTTAATAGGTATATTGATGAAGAAGTTTATGTTTGTCAACCTCCTGGATTTGAAGATCGTAAACATCCAGATTATGTCTTCAAACTAAAGAAGGCTTTATATGGTTTGAAACAAGCCCCAAGACAGTGGTATGAGAGGTTGAGCAACTTCTTGCTATCTCATGCATATGAGAGAGGCAAAACAGATAAGACATTGTTTATTAAGAAAACATTCAATGATATTATTTTGGTTCAAGTATATGTTGATGATAATATATTTGGATCCACTAATCAAAATTTGTGTGAGCAGTTTGTTGTAACTATGCAGGGAGAATTTGAGATGTCCATGATGGGAGAACTTAACTATTTTCTTGGACTACAGATCAAACAATTAAATCATGGGACATTCCTTAGTCAAACCAAGTATTGCAAAGAGTTATTGAAGAGGTTTGACATGAAAAATTGTAAAGAGATTTCAACACCTATGGCCACTAACTGTTACTTGGATTCGGATGGAAAAGGAACTAGTATGGATCAAACCAAGTACAGAGGCTTAATCGGTTCACTGTTGTATCTCACTGCTAGCAGGCCAAACATCATGTTCAATGTTTGTCTTTGTGCCAGATTTCAATCCAATCCTAAGGAATCACACTTCACTATAGCAAAGAGAATTCTGAAATACTTGCAAAGAACTATAAGTGTTGGGCTATGGTATCCAAGTGAGGTATCTCTGAATTTAGTAGGCTATTCTGATTCTGATTTTGTAGGTTACAAAATTGACAGAAAGAGCACCAGTGGAACATGCCATATGTTAGGATCAAGTTTAATATCCTTGTATAGTAAGAAACAAGCATGTGTTGCATTATCTACTACTGAAGCCGAGTATATTGTAGTTGGTAGTTGTTGTGCACAAAGCTTATGGATCAAGCAACAGTTAAGTAATTTCGGCCTTAACTTGTCTAAAATTACATTATTATGTGACAATACCAGTGCCATTAATCTTACCAAGAAATCCAGTTCAACATTCAAGGACTAAGTATATTGAAATTCGCCATCACTTCATTAGAGACCATGTCAATAATGGTGATTGTGAAATTCAGTTTGTTAGTACTGAAAATCAGCTTGCTGATCTTTTTACAAAACCACTTAATAAAGAAAGGTTTAACTTCCTTCGAAATGAAATTGGGATTATTGATTTCAAATTTGTGAAATAAATCAGTTTATGTTCAATGAATTACTGGCTGATTTGATTGCATGACAGTTTTAAAAATTTCTATATTAATTTCTAAACAATTTACTGGATCAGTTTTAGTTTTAAAATTAGTAATGTATCAGGTTCACATGACTTTTCACTATTTCTGAATCAGTCTTAAAATCTGATTAATAACAATGTTAAAACTAACTGGATATTGATATCTGATTAAAACTTAATTTTGTATGCATGTGAAACTATGTTGGAGTTACAATGCAACTGAAGTGAAGTTGTGTAACTGAAAGAATTCGAACAGAACCAAGCAGAGTGGAACCCAGCTAGTTGAAGGGTTGAATAAGACAAAGCAATTCAATATTCATGTTTCGCATGTTAAGAGAGAGACAGCTCAAGGTGCCACTTGGCGCTGCAGCAGTGGAGAGTCAACTAGTCAGAAAGCTGTTTTTGAGATTTTTTGCAGCTAAGTATAACCTGCTCTAAATTGATTACTTGAGGAATCTCAACAAATTGCAAAAGTTGTTTACGTTTTGAATTGTCAATCAATGTGTTGTTTTCTATAGAATTATTTTTCATTAAGTAGAGGGTTGAGTATGCATTCACTTGCACACTACCTCACTGCCTTCCCTCTATTCGTTCTGAGTGCAAAGTCCAGTTTTCCTACAACCCATTATTCTCAAAGAAATGGCTTCTTCCTCCAACCCAAGAAAAAGAACCAAAAGAGCTATGGTTAAAAATGCTGGTTCAGATAGTGACAACAACGAACCTGATTACCCGTGATAGGTGATTTGTTGGGAACCAAGAGAGCATTGAAGAGTATTACAAGCTGTATAGCAGAAAGATCATCATTACTCCCAAGGTGCTAAGCCTTAAGAGGCTTAAGGAGGAGAAACTTGACGAGGTCCGTGACATGCTCAAGTTTCAAAAGCTGGACAGGTTCTTGAAGCTGACTGGGAATACATACCCAGACTTGGTTAGGGTGTTCTTGACGAACATGTGGTACGACGAGGAGAACTTGTACTCACAGGTGAAAGGCACTCACATAGCAATCAATGAGGAGGTTTGGCTTAGTGTCACTGGCCTGAGAAACGATGGTGCTACTGTGAGTAGAGGGAACACAACAGAACTGGGAAACTTTAACAAAGTTCAGTTCTACAAATCATGTTTGAGGAACCAAGAGTCTGCCTCGATAATGTTCAATGTAGGAGGACTTGCTACTACACCGAGAATCCTGGCATATATTGTGATTTGGCTACTGACACCCCGTGGTTTCAACCATGCAATATTGACTAAAGAGGATCTTATCCTCATGAATAAGATCAAGGTCAACTAGGTTAATGTGATCCGTGAGCATCTGTTCAAAGTAGGGAAGAAACTGGAATATCGCATTCCATATGTGATATTGTTGTCACAGTTCATTGAATATTTTGAAATAGATGTGGAAAGTGAAATAGTTGAAGAAATTAAGGCTCTGAATCATATTACCACAGCAAATCTCACCAAGATTGGTCTGAAAAAGCTGAAGAATAAGAGATGGATTTGCAAGGCTGATGAAGAATCGGTTGGAGATGATAAGAAAGAAGAAGAGAAATCCACTGATGATGATGATGATGAGGATGATGAAGATGAGGACAAAAATATGAATTTTGATCAAGTTGAACCACAACCAGAAACGCCTACTGCTCCTGGTCAAGACTCCTTCTCAAGGCTTGAACAACTCATGATGAATCAGTTCAACCACTTCGAAGACCAGAACCGTAGTCATCACCAGTACTGTGAAACACACTTCCAGTTTATTGAAACACAAGTTGAAGATATTCAATCCAAGATGAGGACTTTGTTCTTTCACCAGACCAATAGGACATTTACATTGCATATCTAATGGTAGTTTCTCTTCCATTTGATGAAGTCAATGGGGGAGAATTAGGAGTGTTGAGAATAGGAAGTGTTGTGGTTGTGGTCTAGGAGTCTAGGTTTATGTTGCTAGGTTCAGTTTATTGCCTGTTTGGTGTTTGTTATATTTTCTACTGCTGCTGTTTGTTGTTTCATGTTTTCTATTGTTGCTGTTACTACTCTGATTTGCTGGTTTATCCAGCCATAGTCCAAATTTCAGTCTGTTATGCTTAATCAGTTATGGTGCATGAATTATACTGATCAATGAATACCATATGTACTCGTGCTTATTATCAATGAACTTGTTTATCCTTTGTGTTACTTATTACTTCACTATGTTCTGTGAAATTTTATTAACAGGATATCAAATTATGGGGAGCTTTGTGAAAGCCAGTAAATTGATTTAAAGAAGAACAAACATGTATTTCAACTTAAAACACCATTGTTTTTCTTCATCAAATCAGGGAGATTGTTAGCACCAGTGAGTTGCTGTGAAGATTTGATGAAGCCAACCATGTGAAAAAGTTCAAGACCATGTGATTATATGTAGAATGCATGAAGATTTCATGAAGATTGAAAGGCTCGGTCTAGAACTTACGATTGTGTGTGTGAGGCAAGTTTGATTGAATTCAGCAATATAAGTATTCTCAATCAAGGATAAGCTCAACGTTTTCAAATCTGATTTAAATAAGGTTTTGAGAAATTACTAAAAAATCAGATTTTGAGTTTTTAACAACGGTTTTAACTAACTGGAGAAAAACAATCGACTATTTGACAAAACAATCGACTGAATTTTAAATGACAGTTTCTATAAATAGTTGGCGCAAAATTTTGGAACATAACGAAATTGTTCTGAATCATTTTTAAAATCAAGTGGTTTGAGTTTTCCAAGAGAGAGAAAAAGTGCCTCAATAGTTTTTGTGATCAAGATCATTCGAAAAGCTCTTCAAGAACTGTTTTCTCAATACTGCTTGAGCTTTGAATTGATTGTTTCTGCTATACTACTAATATGATCATTCTGAATAAGCCTTTTATACTTTTGCTTTTATTACTTTTGCAATTTGTTCTTATATAGAAGTGCTTGTGCCATTGTGGTTATCTGAATTTTTCCATTGTACTGGATTCTATTCTGGTGTGAGTTACCTGGTGTGGTAATTCTGTTTGTACGGTGGGTTCTGTACAGGTTGTAACTTGCTGAGGAGATCAATAAGGGGTTTTCTGGGTTATACAGTGGATATTGTATAGTTCTTGATCTACTGTAGGTTTCAGTGGATTGTTTTCTGTGGGGAGCAGTGTATTCTTGCGGGTAGCAAGTGGTTGAATTTCTATAAATTGATATGGTTTGATCCTTTTACAGTGGAAATCCTTAATGTGGAGTAAGGGATTGGATGTAGCCTTTGAGGAAGGGTGAACCAAAGTAAAAACTTGTGTTATTGTTCTCTCTTGCACTCTCTTGATACTTCTTGATATATCTTGTTGACTTTCTTGATTTTTCAGAATCTATTAAAAACTTATGAATTGAACTGTTTGCTTAATATTCTGATAATAGCCTAAGTATTTTGGAAAAACATATATCTCACTTGAATATATTTTACTCGTGTTAATTCTGGAACTGAATCATTTTCTAATTCATCAGTCAGTTTTTCCAGAAAAGTTGATTTGTCACAATTATTGGTTAAGAATAAATTTCATACATTGAATATAATTTGTGTTGTTTGATAAAAGGTTCTTTAATCCGTAATTCATTTCAAACCTGAATTTGATCTAACTCTTTGACTTCTTGAATTAATCTTTAAATATTGTTTTTACTGCACACTGTATTTTTTCAGAACTTGCTTAACAGTATACTGGTTTTCCATAATTAAAATCTGTCTTCAGTTTTCTGATTCTGTGTGATTGCCTTTATTCTGGAATTTGTTTTGAACCTTTGTTAATTGCAATTTATATCATCTTGAATAGTTTCTTTAAAGATTTTTCATTCCTCACATTGAAAAATACATTTGAGAAAATTTTTAAAGGAGTTCAATTCACCCCCTCTTGAACTTGGCCAAAACATATTTTACATTTTCCTTAACATATTTTGATGTTTTTCAAATAAAAAAACATTCTTTGAAATAACTAATGCTAAATCACAGGCCCCACCAGTCTCATGTCACTCATTATGGAGATGGAGAATCATATGAAAACATTGATACCGTATAATTATTTTGTAGGGAGACAATTGCTGAAGGAAAGAAGAGTGTAGTGATGAGTTGAAGGTGTGGGGGTAATATTAGAATTTGTATATAAAAAGACAGTTCTTTTGCTATCGTATACATTGTCCAACCTCGTTAAATATTTATCTGTGAGTGTTTATTTTCTTGTTTAGGATTCAAGAATTTGATAGGGAATTGGATATTGTGAGATGTTTAGGTCTTAGGTGGTGTTTGATTCTTCCCTCTTTGAATTAATTTTTGAGAGTGATTATCCAAATATCATTGGAGCGAGTTAGCAAATCCCAGTAAGAACCAGGAAGTCAAGAATTTGAAATCCTGGAATGCGCCATCATAAACTAATCTCTGTCACTGTTACAAAATTTATTAACTATAACTAACTAGCCAATCCTATGTCAATTTATCATACAAGTAGCACAAAAAGAATAAATGAAAATTAGTAAATTTGGTTTTATTGTCCAATTCACAAGTACTAGTTAACATCCTCAGATTCAATCAACTATTTTTCCTAAAGAAAGATATAATTTTTCAACTTGTATCTTGGCTTGATGGTTGGTACAGTTCCACTGACAAGGTCACTACCAGACACATCTCCTGAAAATAAAAGGAGTCTTTATAGTAGATGATGAAGGTAGTGAACTGAATATTGTACCAGATGAATCACTTGTAACATATTCAGCTTCTTGGAATCTGACTTAAGTAGCATAGAACATATGTATTTAAGCTTTCTAGCCACTTCTGTCATTTTAGGTCTCTCATCTGTTGAATCTTTGCAACACTTTAAGGCTAAAGTGTTACGTTCCATGTTACTTGACTACTTCTTTCATATAAATACTTTAGCCACCGATCCCGTAGAATACAGATGTTTTAAAGTAATAAAATCTTCATATTTGTTGAGACGATCTTCTACCACATTTTGACAACTTCTTGATAGGAGAAGCCTTTGGGATGTACTGACCAAGTATTTGTTTCGTTGACATACATCACAGGCTGCCACAAATTTTGTAATATCTTTCTTCATGCCAACCCAATACAAGGATTGAGTTATTTTCCTGTAGGTACAGAAAACCCCGAATGCCCACCAATAGTTAGTATAAAATTCTTTCATTAGCTTAGTAATCCAATCTAACCCGACAATTTTGACAACACCATTTTACCTTTATAATGTAACCTTCCATTCTCCAACGTGTGCCCATTAGATTCTGGGTTTTCTTTTAACTCGGTAATTATCCTTTATAATACCGGATCATTTTTTACTTCCTCTTCTATACTCTTCATGTTAGACCAATAAGGTTTAGTTATGAGGTTCACCTCTGTGCCCTCTCCTTCTTCTTGATTCATGGAGCGAGATAACCTATCAACCACTTTATTAGATGTTCCTGGTTTATATACAGTATCAAATTCATAGCCTAACAATTTGGCTAACAAATCTTGACTTTGTTTTTTATGCTCCAAAAGATACCATAGACTCCTTTGATCCGTGAACACCGTGAATCTTCTTTCCAACAATTAAAAAGTCTTCAATGTTGAATAGCTAGTATGATGTTAGAACATCTTTTGGTCACTAATTGTGACGAGATTACTAATCCCTTACTAATCTCATTACAATGAAAATAGTAAAAGAAAAAAACCCACCTTGATTGTCTAACTAAGGATATTAACTAGGTTTTACTCTTAAAATAGGAGCTTAAAGAAAATAAGTACAAAACTTATATTAAAAAAACTTATATCTTTTCCTTCAATACTTCAAAGCTTTCTTTCACGTTCATGTTCCATGTAAAAACATCTTCTATGTAAAAGCATCTTGTCTAAGACATTGAGTGAGAGGGTAGCAATGGAGCTAAAATTCTTGATGAATCGACGATAGAATGAAGCTAACCCACGAAAGCTCCTAATGTCATGCAATGTTTTCGGAGTAGGCCAATTCATAATGACGTCAACTTTGCTATGATTGACTTCAATGCCTTGACTTCAAACAACATAATTGTCAACACCTAATTTTGTCCGAATAAATAAATTTTATTTGAAAGAAAAATATATAAAAAAAGATTTCTAATAATTTAAAAAAATTAAAAAATTCATAATAAATTTTGATATTGTTATTTTCTCTTATTTTCAAAAGAAATATTTTTAAATACATTTAGGTTTTTTATCATCTTTCTCTTTTTAGAAAACATGTGTATATATTTCATATGTTCATTTTTTTTATCATTCTCATTTTAGTTTTAAAGGTTTTCATTTTATTATTCTAGAAAAAAGTTAAAAAAATATTGTGAGATACTTACTTTTCCACCCATCTCCACTACTCTATCCTGTACCACCATCCTCCACTACCCTGCTCCCCTGTCCCTCACACGCCAAAAAAGTGATTGGGTCTCCTGCAGCACATAACGGCTTGGTCCCCTCTAGCAAGGAGGCTGCCTAATCAAAAGTAGCCCTTATTTTTCTCATCAAGGGAGGGCTTATTTCAATTTCATTTTTATTCTAAGCTCTTCTTTACAATCACAGAAAACACATACCATATTCCCCTATCTTTACCCACACCAAAACAGATAATGCGTTCCACTCTCCACTAATTGCCAAGAGAAAGATTGAGGAACACAAAACAAAATAATTGGAGGAACGAAGGTTCACGAGGTATCATTTTTGGAACTTGATGACTGTCATGGTTTGATGTTGCTCTGTGAGTGATAATTGATAGGGTGATTTTGTTTTCTTTATTTTCGTTTCTGCATCATGTTCAACCCATGCATTCTTCCATCAATCATTCGGCCCTGTGGCCAAACTTCCATTCTCCCCATTCTGGATCCTTAACCTCCACCATTCTTCCACCATAAACACCTCCATAAAGACACATCCGCTGTCAAGGTGTAAACCAAACCCTAATTAAAAGAAAGAGAACTCCAACCCAGTCAAAACTGTCTGGAACTCACGGTGCTACCACCATCATCTCCGCACAACAACCGTCAATCACCGCCATGTTTCATGGTATTTTCTCATTCCTCCGCCATACTTTCAAGCTGTTGCCTACAATGGTACTTAGGCAAATTCAGCTCAAAATAGTTCATGCAAAATCACTACAAAACCACTATCTCCATCTCTACCTATCTTCGTCAAATATCTTTGCAGTAGATCCACAACCACTTCCGTCATGCCTTTTGTTGTAGTGTGACCTCACGATGCCGTTGCTCCCTCTTTTTCTCTCTTATTCTTAGCGCATCTTAAAGTAAAACTTAGTTTTTGGGCATTGAGAAAAAATATAGCATGGTGTTTGGGCTTAACCCAATTTAGTTGTTGATGTATTAAGATAAAAAAAAAAAGGAATAAAGTATGGAAAGTGTAGGAGCATGACTTTTGAGTAAAAATTATATTAAAAAAAGAGATTGATTTCAAAGCAAAAGTGAAAAATAATAGGTGCAGGGCTGTTTTAGCATTCAACCACTTTGGCATTTAATAGCCTAATAAAAAAATTGAATAAAGTGTATAAAATGTAGATAAGGCACGTGGATGGTTCTAGACAAAAAAAAGGTAAGTTAGTTTGATGTGTTGGCACCCAATGATTCGAATTGAATTTGGTTTATTATAAATGAGTGTAGCGTTGTAATTTTTTTTATTTTACTTTATTTCATATTCTAATAAATTTTATATTTTATTAAAAAATATATTAAAGTTAAATATTATTCTTTCTTCTTTCTTTTTTCTTCCGTAGTATTTTATTTAAATAAATTTTTGATTAAATCTCTAAATGGCTACACACGTCACGTGAGGTTTTATTGAAAATAATTTTTTAGATTCTTAATTAACCATTCGCGTTATGTGGGATTTAATTCGAAAAATTTTAATTTTATTTGGAATATCAAAGGGCCGTATGCGCCAAACGATATCTAAAATGAAGTTTAATTTTCAAAAACACTAATTTTTGTTTAAATTAATAAATGTAAAAACATAAAAAATTTCCAAAATTAAAAAGTATCAAATTCTCAAACAAACAATTTTCAAACAAAGAACTACGTAACTCTGATTCTCCATTCCATTCCTGATGGAGATACGTAGGAGCAAGGTCAAACCTTGTCGGACTCCTTCCAAAAAAAATATTTTTATTTGATTTTATCTTCATTTTTGTCTCTTTTTTTTTTGGGAAAATAAAATTTTGAAAATTACACTCATTTTATTTATTTAATTAAAGGCACCGTCTTAGGACGGGCGTTGTAGGGGTGATAATACCTTCTCCACACATAACCGACTCCCGGACCCAAAATCTAGTTTTCACAGACTTGCTTTATCAATTTTCTGATTTTTCCATAGTTTTCAACAATAAACTATGGTGACGACTCCTCTGTTTTGAAAATGAAAATAAATTATTTTTATCCGCCATCCCCGTCGTGACCCCAGTTGCGACAGATGGCGACTCTGCTAGGGACGTGAATAGAGAGTCAGGTCAATTTAATTGAATAAGTAAAATGAGTATGTTGTTTTTAAATGTTTATCTTTCACTTTGCTCTTTTGTATATATGATTGATATTTTTTTATTGTTGGAGTATTGAGCCCTAGGTTAGACTATATGCCTTATCTGTTATATTTGTTATATATCTGCCTAGGAACTTTTCTGATTATTTTGCAGGTGGGGGTTGGGTGCATTTTCTCTCTTCACACACCTTTACTTTTAAACATATCATGAGTGGGGCCCTATACCTGGGTCTGAGTGAACTTAGAGATAGAAAGGGGTTGTGTAGCAATACTGACAGGATGTACTTCCTTTCTCAGTTTTTGAGAGAACCCCAACTAGAGTTTGTTTACTTTACTTACATGCTCAAAAGCAAGTTGTTTACCAGTTGCTGTTAGTAATGTGGGAAAGTGAGCCATAGCTCTAGTGGCCTTATACCTTTAGGGATTAGGAGTCATCCCATGTGAGTATGTTAAACCTGATTTAGGGCATAAAGGGAGATTTTTTTGCATTCCTCTTCCCTCACCATTTGTACACACTAATCAGTCTTTCACATTTGCATACACATATGATGAAATAAGTACCTCTTTAGGTATAAGTATTTGCATGGTATTTCATTTATTCTAAGTCATGTTGCATATCATTTAATCAAGCATTGTTCATATAATCATACATTCACCTTTTATCTTTATTCATGCATCCATAATAGCATATAATTATCATGTCATTTTGCACCATACACAACTCACATACATGCATTAGTTTTTTTTAGATGCATTGTACATACAATCATACATTACATATTTAGATATTCATATCATATCCAAACATACATTCATTATATAGACATACATTGCATCGTGCATCTTAGACATGCATTAAGCATTTAGACTTGTAATATACATCTAAACATTTGTTACACATATCAGCATGCATGTGTTTTCATTTTTCATATAATTTTCATTTTTGCATTTTCATCTAATCAATTCATTGAATAAATTAACAGAAATGTAATAACTACAAATATTTCACGACATCCCTAGAGAACTCGTGCTAACAGTAAGAAAATGGAGAAATTGGGTGAAGTGCAAGAAAGTATGAAAGCCGACGTTGACCAACTTAAGAATCAAATGGGTCAAATGTTTGAGATGGTGGTGGCTTTAAAAGATACAATTGTTGTTCGAAATGAAGAGGCAGTCTTCACAACAAGAGACATTACAGACCCAAAATCCTAATCATGGGAATAAAGCAAGTTAGGAGTTCCCTCTTACCTCTAAACTGTGAGCCGTCATACGAAGAATATGAGGAGTAAGAAACTATACCACCAGTTGTTAATGCTACAAGCACTAAAGGTCAACCAAAGTTTACTCAAGTACCACCTGCTAGTAATGTTGAAAAGGGGGTAGTTAATAAAGTTCACTCTACTACTCAGCCACGAGTTCTGCAAGTTCTTACTCGTGAAGCATTTCCGACAAGGGATAATATTCCTGAGGGTATTCAAACTGTGTTGATTAATGCTGATATGACCAATTTCAAATTAAGAGTCTCTTTTGCATCATTAAATGAAGAGTCTATTATGTTATGTTACTATGTACATTCACTAACCATGTCTTCATCTTCCTTCTCTTACCAAATTGCAAAACTCAATCCATTACAACATTTCTAACCTACTTTCTTTTATTGCTCTTATTTATTTATTTTTTGACAAAAATATTATAACATATATTTGGGAAAATATAACATATTCATACCTTCATAACTAATACACATACTAAATTGTATTTTAACAAATTAAGAATCATTTACCATATTATATTTTATATTCACTCATATTTTATATTTCAACTATCATATTTTATGTTTCAACTATCATTTATTTATATTTTATTATTCAACTATCATTCATTTATGTTTCCTGATTCAATATCATTCATTTAAATTATAAAAGTTAAGATCAAATATATTTTTTATTTATTCCATCAAATTATTAATAAATAATCATAAAAACTTTTCATCGGTTATTTATTTACTACATAACTTTCATCACATTGTAATTTTTTTATTACTTTGATATTTTTCTTCTATACTAATTATAATAAAAAAATACTACAAAAAATTTAAAATATCATTAAATTCATAATTTTTTTCTAATTTATTTAATAATAAATTTCATAAATACTTTTTAACTTATTCTTTTGTTTATAAACTTATATCTATCTTATCTTTCTTACATTTTCCATTACTTTTACATCTTACTAATATACTAATAATACTCATTTCATATTATATTTCCTAAATTTTACTTTTTCTACATTCAATTTAATTATAGTATATTTTTTAACTTTTTCTGTTGCCTCCTCAACAAAGACACAAGGGAAAATTTTTTATGAAAAGATCATGTGGGCTAGACTCACACTAAATCTAGCGTAGGCCAGACCCATGCTATATTTATTGGGGCCAAACCCACGCTACTCTTAGCGTGGGCTAGGCTGTAGCAAAATATATTTTCTTTTACTTTTTTTTTTTCATTTTCGTGGCTCAGACCCACGCAAGTATTTTTATTTAAAAAGAAAATTAGCTGCGATTTTTGCGTGAGCCAAACCATCACAGATCAAAAGCCCACGCTATTTGCATCGACCTATTGGCTCACGCAAAAAAATTAATGCTAATCAAGCATTTTCTTGTAGTGACATTAGTTACGTATAATTTAACTTTTGTGAAAGTTATTTTCTTTTAAATTTTTTAAAACTTGAATTTTTAACTCATAGTTAACTTATAAAATAATTAACTTTTTTTTTGTTTAAAAAATACTTATAAAAACATTACTACCTCCAAAATTTTCTAAAACTTTCTATTATTTATAATTTTACTCGTTGAGTTTTATAGCACCTTCAATATATAAAAGAAAATATAAATTACGGATGAGAAAACTCTAGGAATATATACATGTGATCAAGACTCTATCCAGATAATTTTATATTTATAATAAAAAAATTCAAATTCATATTATATTGTTTAATATAATAGTTCATTGTGGTTCTGAGTGGTTCAGATGCTTCATTGTGGATGACGTTGATGCAAGATGTAGAGGTTATTCATAGAAATAAGACAAGGAAGCTTGTTGAACTTCTAAAACGTTGAAAAGCAATTGGTTGCAAATGGCTCTATAAGATGAAACAGGATGAAAATGATCAAGTGGATCGATATCAAGCAAGATTGGTAGTAAAAGGATATGCTTAGAAAAAGACAATGACTTTAGTGAGATATTCTTTCCAGTTGTTGGATTGAAACAATTAGAGTTGTTTTAGCCTTGGGTGCTGCATTTAGTTTACATCTTAAGCAATTGGATGTAAAAACTACTTTTTATTCATGAAGAACTTGAAGAGTTATATATATATATATATATATATATATATATATATATATATATATATATATATATATATATATGCTCTAACCAAAAGACTTTAAAAAATCAGAAAACTTAGTTTGCAGGTTAGCAAATCTATAATTATAACATTTGTAGGGAGCACAAATAGAAAAAGACTTGCCACGTGTCACTCTCGCAAAAATTGCAAAAAATTAATTAAAAAAAATTACTAGAAAAAGTAAAAATGACACGTGTCGGCACAGTAAATATGAGGTGTGGCTGCCTCTTTATGCAACACGTGTCCCTCTTTTTTCTACACCTATCGCACCTCCCTCATTCTCTCTCACACTCTCTCTTCTGTGCCTACATCATTCTCTCTCACTTCACTCTCTCACATTTTCAAATTTCAAATTCACAACCCTAATTTCAAAAACCCTAATTCCACACCTCTCTCATACTCACTACCACAACACTCCGCTCTCTCATTCTCACTGCCACTTCCGCTCTCCAATTCTCACTGCCAAAACACTCCACTCTCTCATTCTCATTCTGCTCCATGCCAGATTCAAGCCTTGCCCATTGCTTTGACTAGGTTTCATGGCCCATATATATGGTGGTTCTTCTTCAAAAAAGGTTAAACCTTTCTACTCTTTCTCTTATTCCTTTTCTTTCATCTCTGTTTTTTTTTCTTTTCCATTTTCAATCTAAATTTTGGCTTGATGTCTCTTTTCCGGTAGAGAACGAACGGAACTTCTTGATATCACTCATGGTGGTTGGGGACTGAGGTGATGCTGGAAATATATGTCGCAACAATCGAGGCAGATGACAGATGATTAAGAAAGAATGGTGGCTCATGGCGACGACTGTGACGACGGAGAAGGGTGAAGGTTGATGGAAACTTGTCGGAGGTTCACTTTACAACAAAAGGTTCGACCCTTTCTCTACTTTTCTTCTTTTTTTTTCATTTTCACTTCTTTTATATGTCTATTTTGACTTCCATTCTCATCTAAGAGGTTTTCTCTTTTGGATTTTTGTAGCTCACCAACAGAGTTCAATCACCTTGCTACAGAGGTTTCCTCCTAAAAGTATAATTTTTCATCTCTTTTCTTCTTTTCTTTATTTTATCTTAGTTTTTTATATGTTCTGTTTGCAACTCTAATCTCGAGTTTTTTTTTATGTTCGTAGGTCTTGTGGAGAAGGCATAATGCCTCACAAGCGGAGCTTTAATGGAGCTCACAGCGGAGCTAAACAGCATCCAACATACCTTGAAGGTAGCAATCTTTCACAGTCTCTCTTTTCTGTTGAATGTCTTGATTTCAGTTTTGATTCATCATTGTTACCATAAAAAATAGTTCAGATATGAGATTCAAAAGTTGCCATAAAAAAACAGGTCAGAAGCCTGTTGAATAGAATGTGAGTTTAAGAATTGAAATTTATTTCAAGAGATTAAACTTTGATGCCTTTTATTTATCTGCAGAGATTTCTTAGCACCATGAGAGCAGTGGAAGAGGTAATGATAGTGGCATCAAGCATACAAATTATTTTGGGTTTTAGTCAATTGTAGGCCATTTGTTCTAGGTAAGATCTTATAGGTGAAATACTTATATTCTCTATTCCACACATGAAATACTTATATTCTTCTTACTTTATTTAACAGGTTTTTCAGCCCACTTAGAATGGTTCCAGTAATTGCATTAGTTGGTTTTGGGTTATTTGACTGAAGCCTTACTGTGGTATAACACTAACCTACGTGCTAATTATACAATTTATATGTGATTCAACTTAAAGAATTTAATCCATATCTCCTTGGCTCTTACTTTACCATTGTTTTTGGAATTTTTTCAGGTTGGTCATTGCATTGAAATTGAAATTCCCATGTTAATTTTGTTTATAGCCTTCTCTCAGGTGTTAAGCAAATTCAAACTTATGTGAAGTAAGCTGATTAAATTAATGAATATTTCAAATATCTTTAGTGCTTCACTCTGAAATGAAGTACTTTTAACAGAAACATTCTTTAGTGTTGTGACTTCGAACTTGAAATCTTACATGATAATTATGTGATGAGGGCCACAGAAGGGTCTTTATTGTGCATGTCAAATGTTTGTTGATGTTTCTCTATTGTTAATACAATAATTTATGACAATGTTACACCACTTAATTTTCTACTAATATCAACCACAGTGATATGGGCATATGCACATCTCTTAACAGCAAGTGGAGCATACAAGCACCGTCCTGACTTAACCCAACATAACTGCAAAACAGACCGGGCCAACCTCATTTCTTCTGCTCTATGGTTGGTACCAATAACATCTCTTAAAATAGTTGAGTTTTTAATCATAATTTAGGTGCATGCTGCACTTTTGAGCTGTTGCCATTGACTCTTGAACATGTTGCCACAGGATAAAGATCTCATACCCTCTTGAGTGGAGTGCTCTAACATTTGATACTAGTTATGCTTTTGGAATGATGGTTGTCGTTTTAGTGTCCTTAATTGAGGTCAATGCCTACCAGTTACACAGTCTTTGACATTCTTCTACTAACACATTATGTATTATTAGTTAATAATTATTCAGAGTTATAGGTCCTAGAAGGGGATGACAAAGAGGAATATTTGCTGAACTCGCATGGGAACAATGAGAAAGATTCAAAAAATGGAGAAAACATTGATGATGAAGTGTATCCAAGTTCAAGTACCGAGTTACACCTGAGTCTTACTTTACTTGGTGTGGAAGATGTGAATACGTCGCAAACTAGCATTGAGCTTAGTTATAGTGAACACTTGAAAGAACAATGGAGCAGCATCAAGTTTCAATTAGTTTTGTTGAATCCTAAGTTCCTAACCTTTTTCTTTATTGTTGGTTCATACATGTACAATTACGTTAAAAAAAAAATAATTAACACAGGATATAAAGGATCAGCACCCTTGATGAGGTGGTTTGTAGATGTAGAATGACAATTTTGTTTTCAATTTATCCCAAGTATAATGTACTAAATTTTGGTTTTATGGATACATCTTAGGCAATGGTTGAAATATGCGATGATTATTTCGCTTACTCAGTTACATATGTTTTGACCCAAACCGACCATAATTCGTAAAAAAATATAAATTTCAACCAACTATAACTTATGTGATATGATCATTATGTTTAAAATTTGAACCAACAAAATTAATTTCCCACTGCTAACCAATCAAGGTTTGCTTTCTCTTTGTTTAAGAATAAATTTAAATTTTATATACTTTTTATATATTATGATATCACGGGTGTTTTTGTACAAATGGCATAATTTCTCTTTTTAAATTAAAGAAAAGGGTATTTTTAATTATAGAAATCAATTATTTTGGATTATTTTTAGTACATGATTTCTTTATAATATTTGGTTGTTGTTAAGAGCTCAAAATAATTCAAAACAACGTTCTTATTATGAGAATGAAGTTAGAAATTTTTCCATATAAATAAAAATAAATTATTTTGGAAATATTTATTTTTTTTTATTTAAAAACAGAAACAAGAGAGGATAATTAGAAAGCAAATAATAGGGTTGGGTTGGGCAAAAAAAACAGTGGAAGGTGCAGACAAGGAGATGTTAAGTTTTAGGATGAAGAGAACTAAGGAGAGCTATTGTGTAACGATCGTACCACACCATACCTAGCATCAATCAGGAGCAGCAGGTGTGCCAGAACTAAACCACTCACCCTTACCCCAATCCACACCTCACCTTAGGTCAAATCATTGTGCTTAACTAATCTAACAAAATTTATTTTTCAATTTTTTACTTTTTCAAACTTAATAATTAACGACAATTTCTGGCTTCAAATGAAAAGAAAATGAATAGTAATAAAGAGAAGTAATAGGGAGGCATAGGGTGCAGGGTAGAAGTAGATAGGTACAAGTATACCATTTGTAGCAAAGGATGAAGCATAGACTCTACATACCTATTCTATATAATCTCATATACATAATCATATCGAATCCTTCCGTGCTCCCAAGATTTCCTCATTTCTCACACCACTCCACTAATTCCTAATTCCTTCCTTCTTCACCTTCTTCTTCTCAATCTCACCTATTTACCCTCATTTTTCACCATAAATTTGCAAACCACTTTTTTATCTCTTTCCCATCAATTCACCTTTCTACCTCACAAAGTATTATATATAATTTTTGTCTTTTTGGATTCATTTATCCGTCCTCTTTAAATATTTTTTTTATCTTTATAGGTTTACCAATATGTAATATTATTTTTATAAAATTTGGTTACATATTTAATATTAATCTTACAAAATTGAACAATTTCAATTATAAGTTGATATATTATTTAAATGTTAAAAAATTGTTGATATATAATAACTTATTCTCCTACAAACTTATTAAAAAATAACAATTTTAACACATTATATTCTTATCTGAGGAACTTTCGAACAAATTTATTAACATTTCGTATAACGTATTAACAGTATATTGAAACTTGAGAACTAAATGTAAAATTAAATATATATATATATATATATATATATATATATATATATATATATATATAATTATATATATATATATATATATATATATATATATATATATATATTAATAAATCTATTAATAAAAAGTGTTTTTCTAATGTTTGTAATTTTTGTTTTCGTAATTCGAACATGATTTGAGAAAAAATTTATCTATGATTATTGCATTTTATTATTTTTGTATATTGTGTTATTTATTTGAAACATTAACCAAACTTTTAATATCTGTATCCAAAATGTTGTTTTTTTTATTTGATCAATTTTGATCATTTTCTATTATTTTTATCATCCACGATTATTTTATTTTTTTAACTTAAAATAAAAAATAATTTGAGAAAAAAAATACTATGTATTACTTTAGTTTATCCACTATTATTGCATTTTATTATTATTTTATGTAAAAATGATCCACTTTTTTCATATTATTATATTTATTTCAATTTAAAGAATACAATTATAATTAGGTTAATCTGTTTTTGCATTCGAATTGGGATTTTGGTTTTATGAATACCTAACCGACTTCAGTTTTAATATTGTTTTATGAAAACAAATATATATTTTACATGGAGATGCAATCCAGGCTCTAAAGATTGTAATTTTTGTTGTGCTCAAACAGGACATGGAATGGTGTATGTGTCAAGTTAAGTGACACTTATGTCTGTGAATGCCTTCTGTAATATTTATTATCAAGATCGAAAAAGGGCTTTCATTTGGATGTTCCAATTGTCATAATTTGTCATCTTTATCAATCAGGACAGTGGCTAACTGTTGGTCGCACGCCATGACTCTGATACCAATTTGATATCAGAGGATAAAGGATATTTTACTTTTCTTCTTGAAGAGAGGAAAAAAATGAGAGTGCAACGAACTTTTGTTTTGAATAATATAACTTTATTATATTGCTCATTTGCTCTAATTTCTTATAAAACATTAAGTACAATATATAATCTCATGATAGATTCTTCAAATTCATCTCTCTACTCATAACAATTATGTTATAATTAACATTAAAAATAAAATTAAAAATAATAACTACATATTAGGAATGGACACTCGTGAATAAAATTAATTTATTTTAGTTTAATGACAAGATATGGTTCGCCACAGCACACAAGCAACAATTTGGCGATAGCACAAGCAATGAAAATGGAAGAGTTAGGATCCATGAACCCAAGGTCAATCCCATGCAAAGTCAGACCCATGTTAGTAATAGCATACAAAATGAAAAATGACGTTATCTTCCAGTGCCCCTTTCTCAATCAGAGCCTAAACACCGTCGGAAAACACCGTTAAGCCTCTCATTCCTGTTCCCAAAAGAACACCAGCACGCTCCTTATCAATCTTGTTGAGGTTTTCCGCGGCGAGGTCGGCGTTTTCGAGGGCCTTCTTGCCGGCAACAATGCAATAACAGAGTTAGTCATCGAGGTGGCAGTCGTTCTTGCCATCGATGTAGCCCTCAGACGGATAAGCCACGGATCTGTCCATCGAAGCAGGTGGGGAACTTGATTGTGGATGCGTTTGGCGGTGGCGTCGTAGGCTCTTGCAAATCTTTGGCAACTGACAGGGTGAGTACCTAAATGGAGCTATTGTCTCTGGATGCGGAAGGTGAAGGCAGTGCTTGGATCAAAGCAGCTTGTAGGGTGAGGCGCGTGAGCATGGTGGTTCTAGCGAGGAATTGGAAGATGAAAACGGTTGTGCTGGCATCAGTTGTGTGTGTTGGGTGCGAGAGGCCACATTGTTTTTTTTCCTGGTGAATTCCAAATCGAAATGAATGCATTTCTTTGCATAAACCCTGAACCCTAAGCTAACAAAAATCATTAAAATTATGATTTGAGAAAAGTTTTACCCAAACTTCACATTAGGTGCCAAATGTTCTGACTAAAATTAGACTAGAACCTTCCTAGTTTGACTATGGTTGATTTTAGGAGTTCAACCTTGACCAAGTTGAATCTTCGCCCATAACTTGATATATATTATACGGAGTATGCTAAAATTCCAATCCAAATTTAATATCAATCTAAATAATTTGACTATGATAAATTTCAATTTCATATTTTTGTAAAAAAAGAGTTTAAATTTTTATAGACTGAAAGTTCAAATAGTTGAAAAAATATAATGTTCAGATATATGTATGTACATATGGGTTTCGTAAAAAGGCACCTCACACTAAAATTTATTATTTTTATTTATTATATCATATCATATCACCTATCAATTACATACAATTACATGAATTTAATAAATGTTATTAATTTTCTTTTTAACTTAAAGACCTTCGAAATAAAATATAACAATTTAATTTTATATATATATATATATATATATATATATATATATATATATATATATATATTACAATTAGAATCAGATGGCGAATAGTTTTTTTTATGAAAAACTATAAAAAAAAGACTAAGAAAAAGGAAACGGTTTGCAAAAATCATATCAATGTTCAAGAGTTTATTACGTATAAGAAATGTATTACGTGTAAGAAATGTATTAGCACCCTACAACTCCTGTCCTAAGACGGTTTAGTTAAATAAGTGAAATGAATGTGATTTTTTAAAATATTTATTTTTCTAGAAAAAGAAACAAAAATACAAGTAAAAAAACAAACATTCTTCTTTTCTATTTTCATTCATAATAGAAAATCAGAGATCTCTAGTTCTAGAGAGAAAACTTGTTTGTTAGGTTGATGTTTTTAATTTTTAAAATTTTCATATTTTGATTTTTAGAGAAAAAGAAATGTTTTTTATTTTACAATTTTGTATTTTTTAATTTTTGAAAATTTGATTTTTAAAAAAGTTTATATTTATTTTCAAAGTTTCATATTAATATCACATGATACGTGTATTTGATATCTAGATGAAAATATCTGGAATAATAAAATTAAATACTAGATGACGCGTAGCCTTTCAAGTATCTAAAATTATTTAGAACATGATATCCCACAAATGTTATTTCCAAAGTATCGTATTAAATAAACATGACATGTACAACCATTTGATATCTTAAAAAAAAACATTTAGAAAAATAAAATTAAATACCGGATGATGCGTGTGGTCATGCAAGTATCTAAAATTATTTAGAATATGGTATCTCAAAGATTATTTTCAAAATTTTATATTAAATATTGCATGATGCGTGCTGTCATTGATATCTAAAAAAAATATTTTGAATAATACAATTAAATACTAGATGAGGTGTAAATATTTAAAAGATATAATATTTGTGAGATTATTGTATAAAAAAATAATTATTGTATAAAGACATAAAAGATCATAATGGTGTATTTATAAAAATAATACAAAACATTTAATAAAATTATTGGATAAAATGTATAAGTCCAATTATTATTATTTTCATTAAGAAAAAAAACAAGGAAACGAAGGCCCAAAACTTTCATGATTAAAATATAATATGCAAACAAAGGTAATTCTATACATAAGTGGCATAGAGAAAATGTGGACCGTGGATATTTTTCTCATCTTTGATTTCTAATTTGCATGGAAATTCTAATAAATCAAATTCAATCCCACTTAGCTTTTTCAAAATTCAAGTTCTCCTAATTCACATATTATGAGGAAAAAAAAGACTACAATCCAATTGCAAATTGCAGGTAAAGAAACAAAAAGTAGGCCCTCAACTAAAAAAATAAATTTCTATCAAACAATGGGGTACATGGGCCCACTTCAAATGATGAATTCTTCTTGCACCTTCATGATCATAAAATCTGAAATACCAGGAATATCCTTATGAAAATGACGAAAAAGGGTATGGCATGTTCTGATATAAAATAAGGCAAATAAGAGCATAGGTTTGAATCGTTTTGGAGAAATTGATCGTTGACGGTGGTGTTCTATAAGGTTGAGTGTGTGATTAAACGGTGGAGAAGGCTTTCCCATTGGTGGCGGGTGTGGAATGGCAACGAGAAACGATGGCGATGTAAGATTTTTGGTTTTCGTCGATTTTGAATAACTTATTTTGAAATCTGTCAGATCACCGGACGAAGTCATCCGATATATAATTTCTTTTTAAAACGTATACCGGATGAGTTATGGTCCGGTATTCAAAATATAAACCAGATCATATATGGGGGGTTCATTCCGGCATGTAATTTGTAAACCGAACCATAACTCATCCGGTATACGTTTTAAAAAAAATTGCATACCAGATGGCCAATGGGTGGACAGGATCCGGTATGCAATTTTGTATATCGGATCCGATATACAAAATTGCATACCGGATCCTGTCCACCCATTGGCCATCCGATATTCAATTTTTTTTTTTTATTTTTGTGTACCGAATGGGGTGGGGTCCGATATATAAAAAACTAGAATGCATACCGGATGACCTTCAAATTCGATATACATTTCGCCTAAATTTGTGTAAATTATTTTTTTTTTGTGCTGAGTTGTTGATATGTTATGGTACAGATATGGATAGACTTTCTAAATATTCAGAGGAATTAGATGAGATGTTTGATATAAACCAAGTACATGAAAGTGGTTTAGTGGTTCGGGAAGAAGAATGCACCATTAATTTTACAATAGATGAGGTAAAACGATTTTTATTTGTTTATATTTAAGAAATGTAAATTAATTACATTATAATGTGATATATTTTATAGGTGTTTGATACACGAGATGAGTTACTTCAATGGGTTCGTAAGGTTGCATTTGGACTTGGCTTTGTGGTTGTCATATTTAGATCTTGCAAAGCATTTAGAGCACAAGGCAAGAAGATATTCATCTTGTTGGGGTGTTGAAGAAGTGGAAAATATAGAAAATACAAAACAGATTTAGAGGTGACTATAACAGACACAAGGAAGTGTGATTGTCCATTCAGATTGCGTAGCAAACCAATAAAAAATGGAGAAGGTTGGGTTTTGAAAGTTATATGTGAGTTACATAATCATGAATTAGCTGAGACATTGGTTGGTCACCCTTATGATGGTAGATTACGACCCGATAAACACGCGTTAGTTGTGGACATGACAAAGAGTCGAGTGAAACCATTAAACATATTGCTTACATTGAAAGAGAACAATGAAGGCAATGTGACGACAATCAAATTATATAATACCAGATATACATATAAGAGATCAGTTAGAGGATCAAGAATTGAATTGCAGCAGCTGATGATGTTGTTGGAGTGTGACAAATATATTCATTGGAATAGGTGTCATGAGTCCTCCCAAGTTGTGAGTGATATATTTTGGACTTATCCTGATTCATTGAAGTTGTTAAACGCATTTAGCATTGTCTTGTTGATGGATAACACATACAAGACCAATAAATATAGGCTTCCACTACTTGAAATAGTAGGTGTGAACAGGTTTAACTTTCTCAGCTGCCTTTATTCTGATGTCAAGTGAACGTGAGAACAATTTCATTTGGGATTTACAAAGATTACGAGGGTTGTTTTTAAGAGGAGATGTGTACCCTGAAGTTATTGTTAGTGATAGGGACCTTGCTCTGATGAATACAATTAAGCTTGTTTTTATAGAAGCTTGTAACTTACTATGTAGGTTGCACATAAATAATAATGTAAAGGCCAAGTGTAAAATGCTTGTTCATCCCAAGGATGCGTGGGATGTTGTTATGGAAGCACGGGCAAGTGTGATTGATTGTTGGGATTGTGGGGCATTTCCTAAATGTGTCGAACGATTTGAATGTGCTTGTTTGGCATGACCTTTATTTTTGGAGTATGTGCAAAAGACCTGGATTAAGCCCCACGAGGAAAAATTTGAGACGGCATGGACAGATGCATATGAGCAATACAACATCAAATAGGTATGTTGTTATATTTTTTTGTTTATTTATATGTTAATGAGAGTTGTGTTATTTGGAGTAATTTTGTGTTCTCTATGTCGGGTTGAACAAGCTCATGGGAATTTGAAGCGAATTTACAAACTATCATGGGATCTATTCATCTAGGAGTGGGCCTCACACCATTATAGTTGAAAGTAAAAAGGTAAGGCTGAGACCATTCCCTAGGAGTAGGCCTCAAACTGTTACATTTGAAAAGAAAAGGTGAAGTTGAGACCATTCCCTAGGAGCGGGCCTCACACCATTAGAGTTGAAAAGAAAAATTAAGGTTGAGACCATTCCCTAGGAGTGGGCCTCACACTGTCATAGCTGAAAAGAAAATGTGAGGTTGAGACAATTTCCTAGGAGCAAGCTTCACAACATCATAACTATATGAAAAATGAGCTTAGGCCAAATCTGAGAGGAAGGCCTATATGACAAGACAAAGTAAGATATGCAGATGAACACCATATGAACGTTGAAATGAATTTTGTAGTAACTAAGAATGTATGTGTTAACAAAGAATGTATGTCTTAATGTGGGTACATGGATAAATGCATGAAACTGACTCTCTTTACATTTGTTCTGATGTTGACATTTAGAATAACACGAAATGTTTGTGTCAATGAAGATGAATACATGAGACTCGTTCTTTTATTTTTCCTAATGTTGACATTCAAAATCAATTGTCCTCTTTGAAATCGTTGAATTTGTGTAAATTTGATATCAATATTTTGCTCTTGAAAGTGAGAGATGCTACCAATCTTGAGATTAATGTCAAAATTGAGATATTGTTGACTTTTTCTTTTGAAAAATTGCTTTGATTCATGTATGCTTGAATTTACATGTGGATGATAAGGAGAGATAGTTGAAGGTAACTAGGATTTGAAGGAAGTTGTTGTTGCACAACACCAAATATATTATCCTTTGCATGTTCCTCTGAATGGAGAATCTATGCAAGGTACGGGTGTAAAACAAAATTTGTACCAACTTTAATGTATTGGGTTAGCCAGGTAATGCTTGAGTGGCTTACTTGCAGGGTAACTTTATGAAACGGGGTTATAGGATGAATGAACAATCAGATTCAATGAAAAATGGGCTAGTACAACATGATATTTAGAAAATTGCATCACTGAAAGGGAAGAATTAGTACGAAACAAATGAAAGTTGCCCCAGTTTTGATGTATAAGGGTAAGGATGAAGTTTAGATGAAAGATGATTTATTTATGTTTTCGTATGGTGGACAAAAAGGATTGCAACATGCCATAGATAAAATTGTATCCCTGAGAGGGAAGGATCTGTATGAAATAAATAGAAGTTGCACTTGTTTTGATGTACAATGAGTAAAAATGAGGTTTGGATGAAAGTTGACTTTTTTTTTTTTTTTGCAGTGTGGTGGACAGATAGGATTGCCCCAGTGTAACTTTCTCACTAAGCTTATGATGAAAGTTGAAATTCTTGACGTACACTTTGAGCTTACTTTCAAGGTAGTGATGATCCTTGTTTCGGGGTATTTTGAAACGAAATATTTATTTTTAGCTCAAAGAGGGTGCAAGGAATTCATATATTTTTACTTTTAGGATAAAGAAACATGGTCATATATCATTTTGACTCATTGATTGTTTTATTTTCAAAAAGACTAACCTAGAAATAAAATTTAATAACTTGCAACACATGCCATTTTTTTTTATTTTGTCCTTTTCTTTACTTAGGCCGCCCTTGTGGATTTTCAGTATAACAGACCCTTTATTAATTTTTTAAATTATTTTATTTTCTCCTTATAAAGTGGGGATCAATACCCAACCAGTCAAGAGAACCCATCATTTCTATTCCAGTGTGATATTCTTATTTTGATATTTCAAACAATGGTGACATATATTAGGGCAAAATCCTTTCATTTTGGGAATGCAGAAAGGCTAAAAGATTTGAAGCAACATACATACAAATGTGTTAGTAGAAAATAAACATTGAATCATGAAAGAGCTTAACATTCTCATCTTTTATTTTTCACAATAACATGAATTCAAAGATAATATATATAAAACAATAACTCAATCATGTGATCACTTTTTTACCCCTTTTGTTTTTTTTTTTTTTTCCAAAA
>Ga0209700_100164_pt1 | contig 103605 bp, 52 predicted proteins | sample SiratroredBW_FD_187528 | JGI IMG/M metagenome (GOLD analysis project Ga0209700, IMG submission 187528) | Root nodule microbial communities of legume samples collected from California, USA - Siratro red BW (SPAdes) (version 2) | ecosystem: Host-associated > Plants > Roots > Nodule | place: USA...
CAAATGCTTCTACGGTTTCTACAAACCGTAGAACATTTTTTTTGTCTACGGTTTGTAGAAGCCGTAAGAAGTAAAAGGGATGGTGGAGGGTATAATGGGATATGAAATATTTTAAAAAGGGTTAAATGGTAAATTTGCCTAGAGTATGGAGGTGCAGGAAGATGATATGGAGGTGCAGGAAGAAGCAGTCTTGGCTCATGAGTTTGGAACTTGAAGAAAGAGAAATGAAATTGAGGACATGATGGCTGCACGTTTGAGTTGCTGTGTTTATGCCACACGGTCTGGGGCATTTCCTTGGTATTAATACACATGATCCTGGAAGCTATTTAAAGAGCCTAGAAAAGGTGAATGAATTAAAAAAAAAAAGAGAATAAATGAAATAAAAAAAGGTGCAGGGAGTGACTTGAGTTTTTTTTCTTCTTTTGGAATTCGGATTTATCCAAATATTCATAAATAAATAAAAAGAATAAATGAAATAAAAAGTGGAGGAAGTGACGTTTGGAATTTAGATTTGATCCAAATAACTATAGATTAAAAAATAATTAAATAAAATAAAGAAGGTTATTTTTTTCATTCTTTTCTTTATTTAGATTTAAAACCATTTTTTTATTTTTTTTATGTTTCTAATAAATTTTATAAAGAATATATTAAAGTTAAATATTGTTTTCTTGGTGTTTCATTTAAAAATAATTTAATTTAATTTTTAAATGACAGTACGAGTTGTGGTCGAGATTTATTTTAAAAAATAAATTTTTGATTAAATATCTAAATGGTCATACGTCATATAGTATTTAATTCGAAAAGTTTTAATTTGAAAAGTTTTAACTTGGTGTGAAATATCAAAAGGTCATACACATCAAGCGATATCTAAAAATGAAGTTTAATTTTCAAAAATAATAAAAATATAAAAATTCAAAAATAAAAATATTAAGTTTCTCAAAACAACTCATCTATTCTCCATAACTACGTATGTCCTGATTCTCCATTTATTTTAATGGAGATATCTAGGAGCGAAGTCAAACCTTGTCAGGTCCTCTTTAATTTAAAATTCATTTTTGCTATTTTATTTTAAATTCTTTTTGTTGTATTTTTGGGTGTTCCTGCTTTACTTGTTTTGGTACTATTACTTTTAGAAATTTAGACATTCTAAAAACCATATTTGTTATTCATTTTGATTAAAAATACTATCTTTGGACAGATATTTATAGAGGTACTAATACCTTTTCTACGGATAACCGACTCCCTAACCCATTTTTCAATTCGCAGACCACCTTTTCCTATTCTTTAGTTTTTCTATAGGTGTCAACTTCATCTCATTTTTCACTCATTTTCATTTTTAAAAATTTTTCCATTTTCAGATTGTCATCAGACCGACCGACAGTCAACTAGGTCACCACAAGAACTAAAGGAACATTCTAATTTACAGTGAACAACAATGTGGAACACCTCATTCATCTAAACATGACCATATTGTTTATTACATTAATGGTTTAATTTGTTCTCGAAAATAAGTTCAACCAACATTTTGACCTTATTTTCGAGAACAAATTGGATTAAGGTTGTTGGGGATCATTGGATGTATCTTTATTTATGTTCGTTTATGTGGGTCAAAGACAAAAGAATGAGAAAGTGAGATATAAATACATGAAAATAATATTATATCCACAATTGGTAAACTTTATCACATAAGAAATATTGATTTTGTGAATCTCTTCTCTCTCATCGACCTATGGTGGGGATTTGGAACTCCAGTGACCGACGAACGTTGAACGACTGTTTAAACTATGGAATATTACGACGTTTTTCTTCTCTCACTTTTCGAATAACTTTGGGAAACGTGAGATGTGGAATATTTTTCAGAGATGGGGTAGACTGGCGGAAGTGTTCATCTCATCGAAGCTTAACTGGAGGGGTAATAGATTTGAATTTGTAAGATTTTATGACGTGAGAAATGCGGCTAAATTGGAGAATGAGCTAGATGTTATGAGAATCGGTGCAATGAAGTTGTTTGTCAACCTTCCGAAGTACCGCAAGAATGCTAATAAAAATTTATCAAATGCTATCACCAAGCCTGTCATGACTAAAGTTAAAGATGAAAGGAGTAGGGTGGTTAAACAATGGAGGGTCAACAAAGCAAGTGAAGCTCAAAACGGCCAAATGAGGAGCATAAAATAGGAGCTTAAGAACAGAAATTTGGAAAAGGTAACGACGATGAATGGCGAGGGCGACGAATCAAATCGCAGTTGTTAAAACTCCCTTGGTTGGAAAAGAGTTGGGTTGGCACCTCCTTTGAGTACGTAACCTTGGAGGAGATTAATAAAGATCTTGTAAAAGCATTACTGTGATGCATTAAAACCAGGTATTTGGGAGACAAAGAGTTCTTACTTACTGGCCAGGATGGAGTGAATATGCCTCAACTTATCAAAGAGAATTGTGAATGCTTGGCAAAGGTGTTTGAATTTATCAAACCATGGGGAGAAGGTGTTCAGGTAGGGAATAAGGTGGTTTAGACCAAGTGTAGGGGTATCCCACTGCAGTGCTGGACTATTGAATGTTTCAAAAAGATAGTTAACCCAGTGGGTACGCTTATTGAGGTGGATGCAGCAACAACAGCCTAGGAGCAGTTAGAGTATGCGAGGTTGAAAGTGAAAACTGCTATTTCATTTAAGGTTGACATGGTGGAGGATATAATGATCAACGACAGAGTGTGTCAAGTTAGGATCCAAGAGGAAAATGCTAGTACTGAGAACAATATAATTAATGGTGGGTACTTTCATGATGGTAGTTCTAGTGCGTGTTCCTCTACGGAGACATGGGTGAGTAATACTCTGCAATCCGTCGATTCTGTTCACTTGAACGACGTTGGGATCTGTTTCGGTGATCAAAATGCTATACCGGAAGATTATGGCATATAGGAACCTACCATTGATGGTGGCCGGCGAGAGATGGACGGTGATGTGGGAATAAGCAAAAAATAACAAAAGTTAACTTGTTAGAGGAATGTCAGGGAAACACAGTGTGAGCAGGGCATGCAAAAGGTAGGTATTACAAAAACTTACCTTAACAGGGATACCGTGATGGTGCCAGAAAAAAGCCAAAATGTTGTGTAGGAAGATGATATATTAATGGCAATGTTGCAACGGGAAGAAATTAATATGGAAGGACACGTGTTGGTATCTAATTTGACATTCTAAGAGGAAGTTTTGCGGGGTTACTGGCGTGAAGATGAGCTCAGAACGTATGTGACTGTTGGGCCTAAGGCCCAACAAGTGAATTTGCAATTGGGGCCAAATAATAGCCCAATCTTCAATACTCTCATGGTTTCCAACAAACCACCTATCAAGATAATCGGGTTCATTGTTGTCACTGTCTGATCCATCATGTTTAACCATAGTCCTTTTGGTTCTTTTTCGTGGGTTGGAGGAAGACGCCATTTCGGTGGAAGAGTAAGAGAACTATGTTTTTCACACAGAACGAATAAGGCAGTGAAGTAGTGTGGGAGTGAATGCATGCTCAGTCTTCTACTTAATGAAAAACAATTCTATAAAAAACAGCACATTGATTGACAATTTAAAAACGCAAAACAGCTTTTGCAGTTTGTTGAGATTCTACAAGTAATCAATTCAGAATAGGTTATACTTAGATGCAGAAAATCTTAGAAACAACTTTTTGACTAGTTGACTCTCCACTGTTGCAGCGCCATGTGGCATCTCGAGTTGTCTCTCTATTCACATGCTAAACATGAATATTGAGTTGCTTTGTCTTATTTAGCTCTTTAGCTAGCTGGGTTCAACTGTGCTTGGTTCTATTCGCATTCTTTCAGTTACACAGCTTCACTTTAGTTGCATTGTAACTCTAACACAGTTTCACATGCATCCAGAATTAACATTTAATCAAATACCAATATCCAGTCAATTTTAACACTGACTTAAAAATTTAAAACTGATCTAGAAATAGTGAATAGTCATGTGAATCTGATACAGTAAAAGAAAAGAAATTGAAACGATCTAGTGATAAAAAAATTTAAACCTGATACAGTAGTTGTAAAACTAAAAACTGATACAGTAAAAAAATAGAAACTGGTCAAGTAATCTGTAAAACTAAAAACTGATCCAGTAAACTGTTCAGAAATGAAATTAATACAAAAATTTGTAAAACTACCATGTAATAACATCAGCCAATAATCCATTCAGCATAAACTGATTTATTTCACAAATTTGAAATCAATAATCCCAAGTTCATTCTGAAGGAAGTTAAATCTCTCTTTATAAGTGGTTTTGTAAAAAGATCAACAAGCTGATTTTCAGTACTAACAAACTGAATTTCACAATCACCATTATTGACATGATCTCTAATGAAGTGATGGCGAATTTCAATATGTTTAGTCCTTGAATGTTGAACTGAATTCTTTGTAAGATTAATGACACTGGTATTGTCACATAATAATGAAATTTTAGACAAGTTAAGGCCGAAATCACTTAACTGCTATTTAATCCATAAGCTTTGTGCATAACAGCTACCAGCTGCAATGTATTCAGCTTCAGCAGTGGATAGTGCAACACATGCTTGTTTCTTACTTTGCCAAGATATCAAGCTTGATCCTAACAGATGACATGTTCCACTAGTGCTTTTTTTGTCAATTTTGCAACCTAAAAAATCAAAATCAGAATAGCCTACTAAATCCAGAGATACCTCACTTGGATACCATAGTCCAATAGTTGTAGTTCCCTGCAGGTATTTCAGAATTCTCTTTGCTGTAGTGAAATGTGATTCCTTCGGATTGGATTGAAATTTGGCACAGAGACACACACTAATCCTCTGTACTTGGTTTGATCCACACTAGTTCTTTTCTCATCCGAGTCCAAGTAACACTTAGTGGCCATAGGTGTTGAAATCTCTTTGCAGTTTTCCATGTCAAACTTCTTCAATAACTCTTTGCAGTACTTGGTTTGACTAAGGAATGTCCCATGATTTAATTGCTTGATTTGTAGTCCAAGAAAGTAGTTAAGTTCACCCATCATGGACATCTCAGATTCTCCTTGCATGGCTGCAACAAACTGCTCACACAAATTTTGATTAGTGAATCCAAATATAATATCATCAACATATACTTGAACCAAAATAATATCATTGAATGCTTTCTTAATAAATAATGTCTTATCTATTTTGCCTCCCTCACATGCCTGAGATAGCAAGAAGTTGCTCAACCTCTCATACCACTGTCTTGGGGCTTGCTTCAAACCGTATAGAGCTTTCTTCAGTTTGAAGACATAATCTGGATGTTTATGATCTTCAAATCCAGGAGGTTGACAAACATAAACTTCTTCATCAATATACCCATTAAGGAAAGCACTTTTGACATCCATTTGGTGAAGCTTGAACCCATTCATGCAAGCATATGTTAAGAGCAGTCTAACAACTTCAAGTCTTGCTACTAGTGCATAGGTTTCCCCATAATCGACTCCTTCTTCTTGATTGTAACCCTTGGCAACCAGTCTAGCTTTGTTTCTCACAATAACACCTTGTTCATCTAACTTGTTCTTGAACACCCACTTGGTGCCAATGACATTCATCTCACTGGTTCTTGGAACAAGTGTCCAGACCTCATTCCTAACAAATTGGTTCAGTTCTTCATGTATAGCAGTTATCCAATTGTTGTCTTCCAGTGCATCAACTACAATCTTTGGTTCAGTTTGTGAAACAAATGCCATATGTTCACAGAATTGATTCAATGTACTCCTGGTTGAAACTCCTTTATGCACTTGTCCAATAACATTATCTAAGAACAAATTTCTGGGAACTCTTCACTCTCTTGGAAGTCCAGAATTAACTGTACCAATACCAGCTCCAGATTTAGTTGATTGAACTCCCTGATCATCTGATTGAACCTTTGGCATTTTACTAGTATCTTCTGATTTATTTTCCAAACCAGTATCAGTTTGTTGAATGTTTGGAAACTCATCATATGCACCTGTCTTAGAATTTTCCTACATATTCTGGTTAGTTTCATCAAAAGCAATATGCATGGATTACTCTACTAACATGGTTCTTTTATTAAATGCCCTATATGCATGACCATGAAGTGAATAGCCAAGGAAAATATCCTCATCAAATTTTGAATCAAATTTGCCGAAGTTATCCTTACCATTATTCAAGATAAAACACTTACAACCAAATACTTTTAGATGAGACATATTAGGCTTTCTTTCTTTAAACAGTTCATAGGGTGTTTTCTTCAATATTGGTCTGATGAGTACCCGATTTAGCACATAGCAAGTTGTGCTTACTGCATCTGCTCGGAAATACTTTGGCAATTCAGTCTCATTCAACATTGTTCTAGCAAGCTTCTCCAAAGACCGATTCTTCCTTTCTACAACTCCATTCTGCTGTGGAGTTCTTGGTGCTGAGAAGTTGTGTTTAATACCCAGTTTACTGCAAAATCTGTCAAACTTCTCATTATGAAATTCTCTCCTATTGTCAGATTTAATGGATGAAATACTGCAGTCCTTCTCATTGTGAACAACTTTGACAAATCTTTTAAAGACATGGTAAGTTTCATCTTTGGCGGCTATGAAAAATGTCCAAGTGAACCTAGAATAGTCATCAACAATAACAAGATCATAGTAGTTCCCTCCTAGGCTCATAGTTCTAGAGGGACCAAATAAATCCATGTGCAGCAGCTCCAATGGTTTAGAAGTAGAAATAACATTTAAGGGTTTGAAAGTACTTTTTGTTTGTTTACCCTTTTGGCATGCTTCACACAGTTTATATCTTTCAAACTTGGGCTTAGGAAGTCCAACTACAAGCTCTTTTGATGCAATCCTACTTAGATGATGCATATGAATGTGAGCTAATCTTCTATGCCACAACCAAGATTCATCATTCCTAGTGGGTAGGCAGTTCGTGCTAGATGTTATGCAAGAAACATTAAGCATATTATTTACCCTTTTACCTACTAGGACAGTTTCAGTCGATTTTGAATCTGTTATGAGACAAAGATTTGGTTCAAAAGTGATCTTGTACCCCTTGTCACACAGTTGACTGATACTCAGCAGACTGTGCTTTAAACCTTCCACTAAGAGTACATCCTTTATGATCACTTTGTCAATTTCTCCAATTTCACCAACTCCAAGAATCCTACCACGGTTGTTATCTCCATAGGTGACATATCCAGCAGGTCTCAGTTTCAGATTAGTTAACTGGGAAGCATCATCAGTCATATGTTTGGAATATCCACTGTCCAGATACCACAGTGAGTTGTTGGATGCCAAATAGACCTACAAAACAAATTAGATTTGAGGTTTTGGTGCCCAGCTAAACTTGGGTCCAACAGCGTTAGATGTGCTTTTGGGAACCCACCTATCTAGTCCTTTTGGCATATCAAACTTTCTAATTTTACAGTTCTTCACAGAGTGACCTTTTCTCATACAATAAAAACAAGTCAGTGGTGATGAAAGCTGTTGTGCATCTGTTTTAAAAAAGCTATTGTACTTCTTCTGTTTTCTTTGAAAACCTATTTGATAACCTATGCCAGCTTTTTCAAAAACACAGTTTTGAGAACCCAAAATGACATTTAAGTTTGCAGTACCCATTGAAAGTTTAGAAGCAGTAGTAATTAAGTAATTCACTTGTTTTACAGAGCTTCACAGTTTTCACAGTTAATTGGCTGACTGGAGTCAAGACTGCTAGAAGCTTTGTAAATCATTTCCAAATGTTTAAAATCAGTTTTTAGTTCTAAAATTTCGTCTTCCAGTTGTTTGACTCTGCCTTCTAACCACTTATTCAAACCTTTCAGTCTATTGTTAGATAAGGCCCGTCTATTTGCTTCTTCATGGGTTTCATGAAAAGCTTGAAGTAGTAAACTGTAATTTGCACTATTAAATGAAGTGTTGGAATCTTCACTACTAACCTTAGAATTCTTTTCAGCCATGAAACACAGATTTGCTTTAGTGTCTTCCTGTGAAGAACTGCTGGATGAAGATGCATTGTCTTCCCATGCAATGTATACCTTTCTTCCCTTTCCAGCTTTGTAATTCTTCTTTTCAATGGTCTTTATTTGTTAGCCAGATTTGGACAGTCTGCTTTCATATGTCCCTAAGCCACAACCAAAACAGGTTAGCTTATTTGAATTTGAATCAGAGTTTCTAGTATACCTTTTAGATTGCTGATTCTTTGCCCTGCTCTTTATCTTGGTGAATTTCTGGAATTTCTTTGTCAACAGACTGAAGTTCTCAGTATCACTATCTTCCTCTGAGTTGTCTTCATCGGTTTCAACTTCAGCAGCCTTCGATTTGAGTGTGAGACTTCTTGTTTTCTTCTCAGCAGATTCCATCTCTTTCAACCTCATCATTTCCAGTTCATGTTCTCTCAATTTTCCAAAGAGTGTTGCTGTGGTGAGAGTTGTCAAATCTCTGCTCTCTGAAATTGTAGTAACCTTGGGCTGCCAACTTTTGTCCAAGCATTTGAGGATCTTGATATTCAGCTCCTTCTTGTCAAACTGCTTACCAAGTCTGATCAAGTGATTGACTATATTAGTGAATCTTTTATACACATCAACAATTGACTCTCCTTGTTGCATTTTGAATAATTCATATTCTTGAATCAGCGCATGCTTTCTAGCCCGTTTGATGTCAGTAGTGCCTTCATGAGTAACCTCAAGTATATCCCACATCTCCTTTGTAGAACTGCACTGTGAGACTCTGAAAAACTCATCTAGGTTCAAAGTTGAAGTTATTATGTTCTTAGCTACACAATCATACTGAACAAATTTATTTTCAACTTCAATCAATTCATCAAATGGCTTTGCAACAGATATTTCATTCACAATAGAAACTGGAATGTAAGGACCATTCACGATTGCATTTCATATACCTTGGTTAATAGATTCAATAAAAATCTTCATTCTCACTTTCCAAAATTGGTAATTAACCCTAGAAAACATGGGTGGCCTGTGTATAGAGGCTCCCTCAGCAAAAGGCAACTTGTTCTCAGGCATGAATCGAAAAACTTGACCAAGATTAAAGTCCTAGCTCTGATGCCAATTGTAAAATATATTTTGGCCAAGTTCAAAAGGGGGGTGAATTGAACACTTGAAAACTTTTTGCAAACTGTTTGGAGAATGAATAATTTTTATAGAAAATTATTCAAGAAGATATGTTAAGCAAACAATAAAGGTTCAACAAACAGTTTCAGCACAATATCAATCAACCAGATACAATAAACTATAACCAGAAAACAGTTCTTAAAAATATAGTATACTGTAAAAGCAATTCTTGAAAAATTGAATCAAGAAATCAAAGAATTAGATTAACTTCAAGTTTATAATGATTTACTGATTAAAGAATTTTTTGTCAAACAATACAAACTATGTTATGTGTATGAAAACAGACTTTAATCAACAACTGTGAAAGATTAAGTTTTCTGGAAAACACACTGATGAACAGTTAACCCAGTCAGTTACAAACACAGTAGATTTACAGAAAATTGATATACTGGTTATTAACAGATTCAAAACTTGTTAAGAGTAAACTGTGTTTAATCAGCTTATATGTTTTCAGAAGTTATTAAAGGTTTTCAGAAAGTTGATGATATTATTCAATTAGCAAGATTCAGTAGATTCTGAAAATTCAAGAAACACAACAAGATTTAATAAGAACAGTCAAGAGAGAGCAAGAGAGATTCAAGACACAGCAGATTTATTCTGGTTCACCCTTCCACAAGGGCTACGTCCAGTCCCTTACTCCACAGTAAGGATTTCCACTATAAAAAAAATCAAATTAGACCAGTTTACAGAAAAACCACAACTTGCTCCCCGCAGCAAACAATATGCTGAACATACAGCAGAACCCAGAACTATACAGACTCCACTGTATATTCCAGAAAACCCCTTGTTGATCCCCTCAGCAAGTTACAACCTGTACAAAACCCACTATACAAAACAGAATTACCAACCCAAGTAACTCACACCAGAATAACCTTCAATACAGTGAGAGAATTATCACAGTCTCAGCAATACAAGCACTTCTATACAACAGATTACAAAAGTAATAAAGAAATGGTATAGAAGGCTTAGTCTGATGATCAAATCAGTAAAGAAACTGTCTTAATCAACTTCAAAGCTCTAGTAGTAGTTCGAGAAAATAGTTCTTGATGAAAACGTTGATTGATCTTGATCACTAGACACGAAGGCGTTTTTTCTCTCTTTGAAAACTCAAATGTTCTTGCTCAGAAAATGTTTTGAATGATTTCAATTATGTTTTCAAAAACCGCGCCAAATATTTATAGACAACTATCTTAAAAATTCAATAGATTGTTTTGACAAACAATCTATTATCTTTCTCGAGTTAGTTAAAACAGTTAGTCAAAATGTAATTTTTTATTTTAATGATTTCTCAAATCTTTTGTTAATTCAGAAAATACTTATGGAGCTTATCCTTGATTAAGATTGCATGCATTACTGATTTGAACTCAAACTTACCCCACAACACACACTCCTAGGTTCTATACCGAATCCTTCAATCTTCATGAAATCTTCATGCATTCTACATATGCTCATATGGTCTTGAACTTCTTCACTTGGTTGGCTTCATCAAATCATCACAGTAGCCCACTAGTGCTAACATATATATATATATATATTAATGACTGGGGTTTGAAAAAAAGTCAGTGAGAACAGGTTATAGGGATTAACCTTGTCATATGAGGATGATTGATTCATATGGTGTATGTGATTGTATTGATTTCACATATGGAGGATAGTATGTGAGGTGTAGACCTTTGAGTCTTCCAGAAATAGAGTGTGTATGTATGTTATATTAGTTAGTATATACTTTGATGTGACTAACATTGATTATCAATTAATTATATACACGTGACTGATTATTACTAAATAATTTATGAAAATTGGTTTTTTATTATATTGATAGTAAGTTACAATTATATTAAAAATATTTTAAATTATTAGCTTATCCTAATTTCTACGTTGTATTTATTTTAAAATATGTGAGGATAGTATATTACATGAAAGCATATGAGATGACATACGGTAGAATCCAATCATAAAAGGGGAAAATTTTCTATTTTTATCTCTTTATGATACAATCATAAGAAATGTAACTGGGAAGATTATACTTATAAATAACAATATATACGTATATATACATTTTAAAATAATTATATAAAATGAAAATGAATATCAATATTAAATTTAACCTATTGAAATAAGATTATATAACAAAAATACACACTCAAGTAGTATAATAAAATTATTTGATAGAAATATTAAATTACAAATATGATAAAGTTAATAGCAAGATTTATTTTTCATTTTCAAATATTTGTAAGATAATATTGATAAAATATAAATTGGTCAATTAGACAAAATAGATTTCAAGATCTATTAATCATGTTCATGGTTAATAAAAAAAAAATTGGTGAAAAAAAAAGTAAACGTAATAAATATTCATTTATTATATTCAGACTGAATCAAATATATAAATAAAATATTAATATGGTAAATAAAATAAAAAATATCGAAAAGTCTAATTATCTGAAAAAATATGAAATGGGTATATATGATAAAAAAAGATGGCAAAAAAAGATATCAATATTCAGATTCCATAAAATAAAATTGGTAAAATATTAAATCGGCCAATAAGATAAAATATAAAATACCTGCGAATATTTTATTTATTTTCTCCGAGTCAATGAGAATATTAACGAAATTAAATTGATCAATAATATAATTAAGATACGAGATATATTAATTACATTCATATACAATAAAATAAAATATCTATATATCATATTTAGAATCAATAAAATATTAATTTGGTAAAGGAAAAAACATACGGAGAAAGATTTATTTATCATACTCAGAATCAATAAGATAATATTGGTAAAGATGAAACTGGTAAATAAGTTAAAATAAATAACACGATCTATTTATTATTTCTAGAACCAATAAGATTGAATAGATCACAAGATCTATAATCGTGATTAGATAAGCTGTCTATTTATCCTGGTGTCAATAAGATAGATTACTAAAAGATTACATTAGTAAATAATATAAAAATACATAGGAATATTTATTTATTATTGTCAGAGTCAATAGGACAATATCAATATAATTAAATTGGTATAATATATAATGAGAATTATCTCATTGATCTACTCAATTTTTTTATTTTGTATAGTCCCAATAAAAAATTAAAATGAAAGATAACCATTTAAAAATTTTAAAAAGGATATGGTAGAATGAAAAAGGAAAAAAAAAACTAAAAAATGACAATAAAATCATCCATAGGGAGATTTGAAAAACAAGTAACCATCCACCTAGTAATTAGCTATAAATGTTTAGGGTGATTGATTCTATATAATTAAAACCTTTTTATAACAACTTCAATAAGACGTATAATAAATAAATATTTAATAATTTTTTTCATATAATAAATAAATATACATCAAATAAAAAGTATATATGTATATATATGTGTGTTTATTTAAAAATGCATAAAATTAAAATTAAAAAATGCTGAACGTCACGTTTTTTTTTATTATTATAAGATAAAATAGTTAGTGATATATATTCAAATTCAATAAAATATGATAGGTGGAAGCAGTTATACCCGTAAATACAATGAAATAATATTTATAAAATATTAAATTACAAAAAAAGGTTAAACTGGTAAATAAAATTAAATATATAGAAAGATTTGATTAGTTACTATATTTATAATTGATTAGATTAGTAAAATATTATATTAGTAGGTAATATAAGATAAAATTATAATCATATTTAGAGTCAATAAAATAAATTTGTTAAAAAGATTATATCAAGAATATATTTATCATATTCTTGATATCCAAAACATCTCATTTAAACCTTCTAAAACATGAATAACCTCTCCTATAAATACATACACAATACCCACACAGTGAATCATTCAATCCTTAATAGCATACAAACTTTTAAGTTTTTGTTGAGTATTCAAATTTTGTATCTCAATATCACACAGAGATGACTACTTCAAAATTAGTGAGTAAGGCAGCATACAATAAGAGGCAACATGATGAAAGGAATGAGTCTGCTTCTTTGATTCTAATAGAATCACTTCCAAGAAACAAGAGGCAACACACTAATAATAATGAGTCTACTTTGATTCCAATAAAATCACTTCCTCAAGATTTGTTAGTTAATGTGATTGCAAGGGTAAGCTCTGAATCTTACATTGATCATTACAACATGAAGGTATGTTGCAGAGATTTTTTTCATGCTTCAAAAGACAACTACATGTGGCAACAAGTTTCTTTGGAAAAGTTTCCTTTGTTTTCATGGTTACATGAACCGGTGTTTGATCATTTTTTGCAAAGTTGTAAGGAAAGTGGAAATATTGAAGCTTTATATAGAGATGGATTACGACAACTGTCTGGTTATAAAGGAAATATAGAAAAAGGCATCAAAGACTTGAAGATGGCTGCTGAAAAGGGTCACCTGGAAGCAAAATATGTATATGGTTTGATTTTATTATGTTCCTACGATGATGATATGAGAAAACAAGGAGTTGAGTATATGCAATTTTTGAGGAATACCAAGTGTGTTGTGAATTGCAGAAATAAGATAATGACATTATTTATGAGCATATGGAGAAAACATAGAGAAATACTAAAGCGCAATCCAACCCCTTTATGTTGCAAGAAACCATGCAAAGGTTGGAGTCTAAAGAAAGGCACGTGGGAGCCAAAAGACAATGAAGATGATGATGATAGTATTCAAAATTCATGTGAAAATTGTAGGTGGGATGTGGAGCTTGATTTTTTCTATGATGTTCTATTTTTTTAATTTTCAAATAATGGAATTTTTGAGTTTTTGAGTTTGAGTTTTACATTTTATGTATTATTCTTTAGAATATAAAATTTTAATGAAAATATGAAAATTTAACTTTTCTAGATGATATCAAGTTGGTATTGTTAAATCATTTTAATTTATCAATATTTATATATTTTATAAAAATTACTAATGAAAGGAAGATATTTACTTTTTCACTTTTAAACCTGATTAATCTCTAATATTTATCATTTTTTATCAAATTTCATTAGGTTATTTTTCTCATTCAATCGAATATACTGTAAAAATAAAAGATGATTATATATATATGATAAGGAGAAAATATTTTTTTAATTTTATTATTTTTCTTGAATTAAATAATTAATATATAAATTTAATTATTTTTACGTGAAGGTTATTAATTTTCACCAACTAAAAATTGCAATTTTTATTCGTTACTAGTTAATAACAAGTAAAAAATATAAAATTGTATTGTATTATTTAAAATTAATATCAAAATTGATTAAATGGTGATACTTTTATTTTTGTGAATTATAAAAATAATTAAAAAAGGAACATCATAATCTTATTTTCTTGTGAATCATATACCATATTTATTTATAATAATTATAAAGAAGTCTTCTCTATCCTATTAAAATATTATATTTAATATATATATATATATATATATATATATATATATATATATTTTATTTTTTTAGATTATACGTTTTGGAATATATTTTGGTATTTTGGAATGTATTCCGGAACATAGAATCCAAAAATATAAAATATGTATATTCTGATTGTATTCATGGAGGTGCACAATGCAATGTCCTAAGACCTCGTGGCCTCAAATTCTTGGCCAGTCTATGCATTTTATCAAACAATTTGGAGGCATCATTGAAGGTCTATGGCCAAGTTCAAGAAGAAATGCAAAACTCAAGGATATGGACCCTGTCAGATTGCAGTATATTATACATATAAAACCAAATGTAGATCCCATTATCTTAGTTGTAGATTCATGTTCAAAGAACCATGGGAGTGGTAGCCGAGGATAAGATTTTGAACGTTATTCCACTATGGAAGACTTTAGAAAGGGTTTAAGAAAAAGGGACTGTGAATGGAGGTCGGTTTGGATTGGGTGGAGATGGGTTTGGGTAACAAAAAGCTCAGTGTAAAAGTTGTACCTTCCAGATAACGAACCTCTACAAAAGCACACAATACTGTAAAATGAAACTATACAAAAGCACGCACCTTTATATATATATATCATGAACACAAGAAAGCAAGAAAGTGAACCTCAAATTTGTCTTGACAATGCCCTCATATATCATCTACGAGACTACGATATACATTACATGGCACTTGATAAAGTTCAGGAGTGACAAATGTTTGACGAAGCCTAATTGTATAGTCTGCCAGAAGAAAAAATCAGGCAAATGAATCAGAAAAAATAAATCAAGAGCTCAATGGAAAACCACTTCCTCTTTGCTGTTTATGACATAAAATTGTGTATCTGGCAGAAAAAGCAGGCTTATAAGCCAGGAGCAGCATTAGAATCATCACCACTGCCGGCTTTACCATTGCCACTGTCTGGATAGTCCAACTTGCTGTTAAATTCCAAGCCATATACGTGACCCATTTTCACACGTTTGGTCTCTAAGTATCTCTTGTTCTCTTTTGTGACAAGTGATAACAATGGTATCCTACCGGAAATTGTCAAACCATAACCTTTGAGCCCCACATATTTTGCCGGATTGTTTGTCATTAGCTTCATAGAACGAACACCCAAGTCCCTCAAAATCTGCAAAATGCAATTTCAAATTCCAACCTTTTGACTCAATACAAAAAACAAATAGTATGAAATTATACGTTGCACCAGATATAGCATGCCAATGAACTTTCATCTCATTGCAAACTTCTACATTCCAATCACAAAATGATATACACAGTAAATTTTTTGTAAAAACTATTTTAAAAGTCAGATCTCCCATAATTTCTAATTAGTTAACCAAGTCCAACTTTTTACCCTCGGTGCAAAGAAATTAAACTCCAATGTAAATCACCAAGAAGTTAGACTGTAAAAGAATCCAAAGGAGTTACCAAGTATTTTTACTATAATTACCTGTGCACCAATTCCATACTCCCTTGAGTCAACAGGCAATCCCAACTCTTCATTAGCCTCTACAGTGTCCCGTCCATCATCCTGTAGGTTATAGGCACGAAGTTTGTGGCCCAACCCAATGCCCCTTCCTTCATGTCCACGAAGATAGACCAATACACCTCTACCAGCACTCTCAATCTGTTGCATTGCAAGAGAAAGCTGATTTCCACAGTCACATCTGGCAGATCCAAATATGTCTCCAGTGAGACACTCTGAGTGTACCCTGACAAGTACATCATGTCCATCACCAATGTCACCCTGTCAAGCTATAGACAGTCAAAACCACGACATTGGCTAAAAGTTTACTATTAAGCAATTCAATTTTCTAACATGGAAAAAAGTTCAACATAATTTGAGCAAATTCTATTTTGCAAATGCTTCAGGCTTATAAACTTACCAGCAAACACCTTGAACGCAAAATAATGAAAAAAAAAGCTAAACATCAATTTATCCCCATAGAAAAACAAAATACTATGACAGTGTTAGTTTAAATGATAACAGGCTTACATACATTTGTAATTCCTAAAGTTTACCTCGATTATCACCTCTATACTTAAAGAGGTCGTCCTTAATCCCAATAGTTAAGATAATTAGCTAAATTAATCACTTATTTAATAAGCTTTCATCACATGAGATCTTATGCCATGAATTCAACCATGAAACTTATATGCTAAAAAGGGTGTATTTTCATAATTCTCACAAAGACACTTGTTGAACTAAGCTTAAAAGAACTTATGAGTCGTAAGTCATTTTAATTTTTCAGACAGAAATTTGGAAATCAATTTGCCCTTAAAAAAAAGGTTGGATTTAAGCATAGCAATAAAAATATATTGCTGGGCAGTGTAGTATGGTTAACGAAGCTGCCTGGTGATTTTGATTCATGTTGTTCTACGATACTGGCATCCTTTCTATTTTCACATTTTTCCGTTGTTATTTATTTAAAATTTTCAGTCCAACTATGAACACTGTTCACACATGTTGCTACAAATAATAGTCCAACATAAACACAGGTATTGCTCACCTTAACCATTGTAATATGCTCAATGCCATCTAAAAGCGACCTATAGCAGTTAGCTGTAAATGGCCCCCACATTGTTGGTATTACTGCAGAACCAGCAGGCTCTACTAGTTTATCTCTCTTCCTTCTATATCTGCAATAAAAACAGTTGTCAATCTCTCGAGTATTCAAAGAAAAGTATCCAGTCAGCAAAAACCAGGGAAAAGAGACTTATGTAAGGAAAAAAGAAATAAAAGCACAAAATCGAATAAGCATTGAGAAAATTCTAACTGTTCATACATATAATTTTTGTTCAATGGCACTCTAATTCTGGTACACATAATGAAATAAAAACAAAATAGAATTTCTGTTTGTATAATGTTATTTGAAAAATCCATGATTGTAAATAAAATTAAATCAAATACACTTCATAAGCGCAGTGACCTCAAAAGTCAGAAGTATCACAGAAAGACAACTTTCGGTATTTAAATTATAATATCTTCAGCAGTTGAAACTTACTTAAAAGATATCATAAACATGCATATAGTGAATGTTTCATGAAATATAAACACATACCTTATTAAGTCAGCAATAGAAACAATTTTTAAATTTTCACGCTCTGCAAACTGGCGAAGCTTAGGTAATCTAGCCATTGAACCATCATCATCCACAATCTCACACAGAACTGCCGCAGGATTCAGACCAGCAAGTATGGCAAGATCAACTGAAGCTTCTGTATGTCCAGCTCTCTTCAGCACACCACCCTCCCTGTATTTTAGTGGGAAAATATGGCCAGGTCGGTTGAAATCACTTGGTTTTGAATCTTTGGATGCAAGGGCAAGTACTGTTGTAGCCCTATCACGAGCTGACACCCCTGTGGTAGTACCATGTTTAGCATCCTACAAGTATAAGGTAAAGTGTTAAAGTATAGAAAAATGCATTATCGTAGAGACACAGAACAACTACATACGTATAATGCATGCACCAAATTGTACATACCACTGTTACAGTGAACGCTGTCTTAAGTTTCTCGTCATTATACTGACTGTTTACCATCAAAGGAAGTTCCAATCTCTCCAAATCTTCCTCCTTCATGCTTATACACACTATCCCAGTTCCATGCTTCACAATAAAAGCCATGGCCTCAGGTGTAGCCAACTCCGCAGCCATTATCAGGTCTCCTTCATTTTCCCTATCCTCGTCATCCACAACCACTACCATCTGAAGCACAAATTTAGTTCATAAATGCAAAACCAAAACCTTTGACACTATAAACCTCCCCTTCACAAAACAGAAAAAGACAGATCCCATAAACAGATAAGGCAACAACCTTTCCATTCCTAATGTCTTCAATGGCCTCAGGTACAGAAGCAAAACCTTCTGTTGGAGTGTCGAAGTCACACTCCTCATCATCATCAGAAAAACCACTGCCTGCTGGCACCGCCGTGTCTATTCCCGGAGTTCCAAATGCTGCGACATCACGTTGCCCCTCAGTTCCACCATAGCTGTTTGGATAAGATCCCAATCCAGAGGTGAATGTAGCTTTAATTCTAAAAGTAGCACTGGAGACACTGGAGTTGAGTTGAACAAAGGCCAAATCCGACCCATGTCCACTAACTGAAAACTTGTGCAACCCAGTGAACAATTTCAATTGTTTGCATACGCTACATCACACAGGGGAGCAACCAAAAGATAAAATTAACAATTTTGACATCCAAACTGCGTTATCACATACACAACATCTGCATATAAATGATATATAAAACCCCCAGCTCCAGAAATTAAACATGTTTGATTGAATCCACCTCAGTTAAATTCACAAAATGGACATCCATAATTCAGAACTGAAAGTTAATCCAATCTTAATTTCGTTTCAAGTGAGATGCTAAACCAGAGTTATATTGAAACATCAAAATTATGACCAACACGGGTTAAACTAATCCAAACGAGAACCAAACATTCATAAAGTAAATTTCCAAAAAAGAGGGGAAATGGTGTATGAAGTGTTGGAATGGGAGATGGAAACAAACAAACCTAGGGCGGTAGAAAGGAGTTGAGAGACTGATAGAAGAGGCCATTTGTGTGTTGAAAGGTTTATCGAACTTGTTTGCGTTCCGCAATTTGAATATCCCAAAAAGTCACACCCTCCTTACCTTTTTCTCTTTCGTCAATTCATCCACTTTAAGCCTGGATATGTGGACGCTCCGACCCGTTTAAGGTCCGCTTTTAAACGGACAGATAAGTCCCAACCCACGAAATAAACGGATTTTTTCTACCAAAAGATCTCAGACAGCACCGATTCGCCGGTTCAAATAATTACAGGTAAAAAAAATAATTCAAACAGCGGATCTTCTTCGCGGAGGCGCCACCGTGTGTTTGCACCGGCGAAGCTGCGACGTCGCACTGAAGTCGGCAGGTCTTAAAAATGGGTCCGCAAACAGTACGCGGATCCGAATCCGTTTTACCTACCTCTAATGAACACACATAAACGTGGAGTGACCACTGTAACTGTAACGATGGACCTCAATAATTAAATGTGTGGATATTTTCGATTTTTCTTCCAATTTTATTTATTGAATCTTCTTCACAATTCTAACAAATAATGAAATTAATGGATGGTCCACTGATAGTGGAAAGCCTGCTGTGAGAAAAAGAGCATTAATTTCAATGGTAAGATTAATTACAGCACACCATGCTCTTTTGAAACTGTGGGCACTTCCTTCATACTTGTATTAAATAATATTTAGCAGATGTGAAATTAAAAAAAAAAATCTTACTCTTTGTTAATATCATTACCATTAAAATATTAAAACTCTAAATTTTTCTACTCAATTCCAGTAATAAAAAATTGACACAGATAATTCATGAAAAATGTGAAGGTGTAAATAGTTACTATTACATGCTAACATTTCTTCAATCTATGTCCACATTCTACTTGTTCTTGTTCTGCAGAACCAAGAAGTACCATATGGAGATATCAGCACATGAAGTTCTGCATAATATATCATCTGGGCACACTTGTTTCAGAGGAGAAAATTTGCTTACTTACTAATTCTCCCATTATAAAAGATACACAGTTTATCTTACAAATGATAATTCAGTCACCAGAATCCCTGTATTCAGGAGGAGGACGTTTGATTCTCTCAAATATCTCATCAAGGGAATCAGATGGAGAGTCTGAGATTTTAATTGACTGGTGAGTATTAGCTAAAGGGAGGAATCTCTTGGAGTCAATGTTAGATCTCAAACTTTGAAATCCATGCATCATTGATTCCCAACTTGAGGCTAACACTGATGATGAAGGTGCTGAACTTGTTGTGTTCTGAGAATCATTACCATTACTTGAAAAGGAGGAAGAAACTCCTTCTTGGGTCAAATCTTTTCTAGACACTTCCTCGTTGAGGTTTGTCCTCAATGCTGCATATTTTCTGCTGCCAAATTTTCTACTCAGGTCATTGGCTTCATTTTCCTCTTCCATTGTGTTGGTAGTGGCAATCTCACCCTGAGCCTGAAGAAGAAATATAAGGAGAGGAGGGAGAGTTTAGTTACAATAGTTAATTAGTAGCACAAGATATTGCATGTGAGGCTTCTTCTACAAGTCTTTGTTCAGTTGCTTATCAGATTTTCTTGGTTCAGTGAGACATACAAGCTTAAGAATTTGAGCTAGTTTAAAATAGGCACACATTCTAAGATTTTGAAAAGAAAAATGATCATGCCTAGTGGTTTTAGATGCATACCATGTTCTTGCTGGTTGATTCAACATCCATACTTATGCTGAAACTCCTTGCCAGAGGGAAAACAAGTTCACCAACTTTGTGTCCTTGCTGGAGTAGAGAACGTTCTGAGGAAAGGTAATGGATTAGATGCAATGGAGTTACTCCTCCAAAAATAAGGATGTTGTAGTAACTGAAAAGGTTTGAACTCACCTCTCTGCAAGATTATTACCCCGGATGGGTCAAATCCATCCATGTCTTCTGCATCATCATTTAACTTAAATATTTTCCAATTCCCACAATACTTGATCACCCGGTCAAAAATATTTCCTGCTATTAGTGAAGTGTATATAACCATGATTAGGGGGTAAATTTTGTTGAATCCTTTTCCAAAAAAGGGAACAGCGTCATTGATTCTTCCCATTTTCTGCACAACAAATAGAGTATTGCAACAATATTAGGGAAGAGGTCAGGAATCTAATTACAATGATCAGGTGAAGCTATCTTAAACAACATGCAGTGACAGATTGGATGTTAATTCATTGCATAAAATTTCATGTTACCATTCTTATGTTTGTTTGATGGAAACAACTTTACTAAACTTCTTACTATGGTTGTTTGCCCCCCAAAGTGTGTCCTCCTTGTCAATCTATGTTATTAATTTTTTGAACATATGAAACTATCATAAAATAAGGATTAAAACAGAGAATAAAATTTGTTTTTATAAGAGCTAGAATACATAGTTTCTGTAGGTATGAATTAAAAGAAAAGTTAGGATAAGTATAGAGATCAAAAGATTACTTTAACCATTTTTTTTCATTTGTGATTAAACATAAATAATTCAACCAATCCACTCCTTTATTTTAAAGTGTATACTATGATCTTAACTTAGTAAGCTTTAAGTATTGAAGCACACTTACTCAATATAGCAGAGACAAGATTATTTTAAAGGAACCATATATGAATGTTATGGTTTTGTTGGCATAAGCCATAAGGGCAGATGTTTAGAACACAAAAGTTTAAAAGTTTTTATTGAAATATAAAATGCAAAAGTAATTTATTTTAACTTTTTTCAATAAAACCTAACTCAGTAATAGTAGGCAAACACGCTACCTAAGAACACCAATTATTAAAGACAAGATCATGATTTTAGAACAATAACAAATTAAGCACCAGTAAATAGTAAAATACTTTCTCAAAAATGGTTTTTCTATCCCCTCCAATATTTATGAGATTGAGAAAGTTGTATGAAATGGGTGCGGCATATCTTGCAATCATCCTACACAAAAGAAAAATTACATGCAGAGGCAAAGAATTTAGAATAAATATATTCACACAAATGATGAAAAAATAGTATATTTAAAGAAAGTGACTTACGAGCATATCATAAGCAAGCTTACTGAGCTTGTTTGCTTTGGAGTCAGTGAGTAAAACATCATCGCTCCCATTTTAAACAATGAAAAATATGTACAAATACACATATACATCAAGGGGATGAAAGCAGCTAACTGGAAAAAATTCAAACAGTCATTTATCAGGAAAATGAACAAAGAAAACTATTAATTTCATGCATGAGTCTACTTAAGCTGCAGGTAGATGGCTAAACTGCAACATTTAGAAATGTTTCATCTTTCAGGTCTTTTCTAAACAAAATTATCTTGTAGGAACTATTTATTATTATTTCTTCTAAATTTAATTTTTAATTTATGGACAAACCAATTTTTTTAAAATATTTAGGAAAAAGTTTCCTACCCTGAATATGCATAACCCTTCTGCAATGAATATCAATAATTTGAACTCACAAAAATCCAATGGAAGCAGCAAGTGAAACAATCTTGATTATCAGATCTAAGGAAAAACTATACCCTTGACAGAAAAAAAAAATTAAGAGGAAAATTAATTTATTTCAAATAAAAGTATATTGGAACAAGTCTACAAGAATTACCTGCACAAGCACTTCTTGTTCTCCAGCAGCATGTACTAGGATAGAGAAAAGGGATAAATCAACTCCACTGGTTAGTATGGTAGCCTCTGCTAATAGAATTGCAAATGACATGCAGCCCAAAATAACAGCCAATGATTTCTCAAGATGTTTCCATAATATACATCTCCATAGAAACTCTGGTAAATTTACAATCAAAGAAATTTTTGTGAAGATCCAAACTCTAATATTTCTGTAAAAGAAAAGAAAATGTTTATGGTGATGATAGATAGCTTTTATATTTGGTGACAGAGATTTAATTTCCAACTTTAATACCATAAGGTATAACTAGTGAGTCTATAGGTGACATCCTACTTTTTCTTCCATGCATGGAGAAAACAATACATAAATTTATCAGAAAAAGAGTAGAAAGAGCACATAAATTTAATAAGCGGCAAGTACCAATTGTTTCCAAAAATGCACCTACTTTGCCTGTGCGTTCAGGCCTCAAGCATGAAGTATATTTCCTGCAACAGTGAAAAAAATACCTTCAAATATATCTTTAGTCTCAAAATAAATAACATAGATATTCTCTCCCTATATTGCTCTCAAATTTGTTTTCTAGAAGAACCCTTTTGTCTAAGATATGTCGGATTATTTTACGTACATTCAAGAACCAACTATTGGAATCATATAAGCTCACAAAGTTTGCTTACTAGTGGCATAATTTGTTCACTGTCAAAAGAACACGATGATGAGACTGAAAAATGAGAAAAAGTGGAGGTTAAGACAAACCATCCTGTAGTCTCACGACGCTCATAATTCTTTATGGTATCCTCCAGCTCAAGGGCTTCTATGACAAATTTTGTATATTCACTTCAAAAACATAATAATAATAAAAATAATAGTAAGATATCCATAACACAGATTTTCTTAGGACATGCAGAGAATATGTAGCTAGTGAAAATAAGAGTAATTCAATGAAGCATTATGGTACGTTGTATCAAATGGCATTTCAGAAACACAGACATTACATAATCATATAAACATAAGAGTGTATAGCACAAGAGGACATACATATACAAAATTTCACTCATTAACCTATATTTTCCAAGCCATGTTGCATTCGTTTGTCAAGATTTCATGCAGTTTCAAGCTATTTCAATGAGGCAAAGGATTTTCTTAAAGGAGCAAAATCACTCCTACAAGTGATTAGAGGCTACCTTCTATATCGGTAGTATTGCTCACGAGCTCTCTTAAGACGACGTCTTAGTGATGCCATAGATTTGTCATCTCTGTCGTAATCCATGTCACTTTCTCCTAGTCTTCCTCCCTGTGGTTTGAAGGAGGGGTCTTCCTTCAACTGGAAAAGGCAGTTATATGAACATGTATATATCAATAGAACATTTTGAATCAAAATACCAGCATGTATAAAAAGATTTTACCATCTGAAGCAACATTTTGTCAATTATATTCATGTAGGGTCTCAAAGAATCCCGCTTGGACATTTGCTTTGATGTTGCCTGTGTGATCTGACAATGGCACACCATGAAAAATCATATCTGCAAAGAATAAAGGATAAAAAAGAAAGCATTTCTCTTTATCATTGCAATGCAGATTTAGTTTGATCCACTATATATACACACCAAATTTTTCAATCAAGTGAACGTTACTCATCAAGATGAAAGAATGGCAAATTTTCTACAGTTTTATTGCAGTCCTCAAATTGAAATTGGATCAATAACAAACAAGAGTATTAATATTGCAGGGCAGGATACTTCAAATTACATGACAGCCATCCCACTTTCAGGAAAAGAGACAATAAATGCAAATTCAGCAGACTTTACACAAAATGCAAATTTAATTGTTAGAGGGTCATTGTAGACAAATGGTATGAATAGCTTACAACAATAGCATTTGAAAAATTACGATGAGCATCATCTAATTGGACTGCCATTTTTGCAACTTTATGTGAAAGAACTTTTTGCTCAATGCTCCAATCTGCCTTTAACCAAATGCCCTTTGGAATTTCACTCAAACCAAATCCAAGTAGAAATGCACCAGTAACCAGTCCAAATGTATTGGAGCAAGCCATGGCAAAACCCGAAATATTACCACTCCTGAAAATTATGTAACATAAAATCAGTAGAGGTTTAGCTTGCAATGATTTAAAGGTTTGGCAGTGAACAGAAAATTTGAAAGTTGGATATAAAATTAATTGGCAGATAACTAGAAGAAAGGTTCACATCCAACGATTCAAGTACATAAATGAAAGACAATAGAAATATCAAAGAAAGAAGCAGACCAATAATTTTTGTGTAAAGAAATTAGTAAGATCACTCCAAAGAGTGCCACAGAGCCGAGAGACAGATAGAAAACAAGGTTTCCGTGTAAGCTGGTCCTCAATCTTGCTTTCACTGTAAAGTCTCCAGCATCTTCATAACCCTGAATAGTGGGAACCACAGCCCTGTTTAGAGAAATAATTTAATACAGAACTATGAGTGTGTATTTCTATTCACCTAGCTGCCATAAACATTGCACACAATTTCATATCAACTAGGATAACTCATGAACAAATCAAAATGCTGTCAATTATAAAAGTAATGGAAATATTCTCATGCTCAGTTTTCTAGCTGCTGCTGCTTGTTTCCTCTATGAGTGTGAGTATATTTGTATATTTAACATGTTATGACTAACAAGGAAACAAAAGGGTAGCTTAAAAACAATTTGAATTTGTGTAGAAGACTTGATTGAAGCATAAGTAACACCATATAAAGCTATTAAATTTCAGAGGAATTAGTCAAGTGGAACCAGATTACAGGGAAGCAGCTTACCATGTAAGTAAGAAGGTACTCCAATATGACGTACTCCACAAGAAGGAAATTGCTCCACTTTCATCATTATTCAGTGCCTATGAATGAAGGGAAATGACTTGACCAAGTTGCAGTGAATCAAATACCAGAAAGTAAAATATCCGTTAATGAAAGAAATAAACTCTAACTTCATTCTATTTCTTTATTGATTAGCACACATTTTGAGAACAAACTATACTCAACTAGAAAGCAATTTTCCGTTGAATGTTTAACCGTATTTCTCGTCTCATGTAATATGTACAAAACAACAAAAACCATAGAAAACTGAAATATATGTGTATGCACTGACAAATTAGTATAGAAATACCGTCCAAATATCTGCAGGGACAAGGATGATGATGGAGACGGAGCAGAACCAGGTGTATGCAACGGTGAAGAACACGTATTTGGGTACATCAGGCCCAGAGAAATAATTCAAAGTGATAATGACCATGCCAATAGCCACGGGCAATGAGAACATATAGAACACCCACATTTTAATGTTACACTGTCTTATGTTTCACGTTATACATGCATGCATGTCCCTTTTTTTGCATGTACAATAGTTTCCTCTCCTTTTCCAATCTGGAAAACAATACAGAGAAGATGGGAAATTGAGAAAAGGAGTTTATCTTAGGACCTAAGTTGAAGAAGAAGGAGAACCGGTCAAAAGGACCCCTTTTTTGCTCTTCACTACCTCATTTAGCATGCTACTTTCCCCATGTGTCATCTCATTTGTAAATGTTATATGGATATATGGTTTGGATCCAACCCATAACCCTAAATGCTAATAAATCCAAGGTAAAAGTTCACATTCAAACTATATAAGTTTCTTTGGTTTGGATTTCTATATTTTAAACTTCATTATATGAGTTTAAATATCGAATCCAATAACGTAGAACTTTATCCTACTCCTACCTATACCATTTTTAAATTTAAGTCTGTTTTAATATAATTTTCTATTTTTTGTAATTTTATTTTATGTTTTTAATATTTTATAAAAATACAATTATATCATCGAATGTGCTTAAGTGGGATAGATGTAAAAATAATTGACGAATCCAAACTTAACTCAATGATTAATATTCATGTTTTAAATCTTAACATTTCTTAAATTCTAACTATTGGCAAAATTCTTCTTGCACCTCAATGTTTTCTTCCCACACCTTCATATAAAAAGTAAAAATATTGTTTTACATGTAATTTATAATACAAGATAAAAATTATTAATCTAGATTAAACCTGTAGGAATATAAAAATTATATTTCAAATTATACAGTCTGAAAATAAAAAAAAAATTGTGTTTCGAATTACATAATCTAAAATAGAATAATTTGTTTGTGTTTTGGATTGAGCAATCTAAAATATAAATTTTAGAAAGGTATTTTTGTATTTTCAGAAATATGGATTGCATGAATAAGTGTTTGTTCATCCCTATACTTTATCAAACATGAGCCATTATAATTGGTCAAAATACCGCTAATGATTTTCGTATATGTTTTCTTTAAGAGGACCCTTTTGGAAGATGATTGGTTTCTATCATTCATGGAATAAAAGGCTAGTCTACTTTGTGATTGTTGTTGAACCTACTTGTTTTCTCACTTAACATGAATTTAGGAGATCTAACTCATGTTTTAATCACAAGTCAATAAATATATATTAATAAATAAAAAAATTACGTATTTCAGTTTAGTCTTGAAAATAACAAATATTTAGGACCTTTTAACAACACAATAATTATGTTGTGAGAAGTTGTAAGGTATTTTTAATTGCATTAATTCAGATGTAACAGGACACATGATAATTTTATAAGTCTCTGTATGTGTAAATCTATGACAACTCTTTAGTTAACAGATGGCTAACAGTGAATGTTAGAGGTGCCTGGGTAGTGGAACCATCTTCTCCTTTCTGCTCTTGATTGCTATCAATGTCATTCAGTTTCTTCAAACTCATTTGGCCACAAGAAGGGGAAGAAAATGAGAATTGTTTTGAAACCATATGCAGATGAAAGTGTTCATGACCCGAATAATCTTATGGCTGTTGCACCACATAGTGCACATTACTTCCTCTTTTCATAAGCCAATCTTCACTTCAATATTGGCCATGATGTAAATGTTGTATTTCTAGCCAGTACTAAGCCTAAAGACAGTGCAACTCCAAACATAGCATGCAGCCTCACACAGAAGTACTTAGCCATGAAAATCTTATTTTTGTCCTGAAAGAATACAACTCACGTTTAGCAAACTACAGCAAATACATCAGGGAAACAAAGACGCAGCACCAGTTTTTCACTTGCCTTGTGATTGTCTTCGACAAATCTAATGACCAGGTTTCCCATCGGCAAGGTCAATGCACAAAGGAACTAGTACAATCATTTTCATAACCAAAAGAACAATCATAAGTGCATGGTCCAAATTAACAAGATAAAAAAGGGAAAATATCATAAATGAGATGCAAAAAAGGACTGAGTTTAGAAGTACATACTACACAAGTGAGAGGAAGTGCCTTGCTTAGACCAAAAGCAGCCAAAAGAGCATAAAGCATCAAGACTGCCCCTTTCACTACCTCTGCACCTTTCTTAGTGCCAAGTCTTACCTGAAAGAGAAATGGAAAATAAGCAACACGGGCAGATTTACATTGTTAACGTGAACAAGAAAAATGTTAAATTGAACAAGTGCATGTACCAAAGGTGACATTTTCCCAACCTCTTTATCTCCTTCCACCTGTGGAGTTCATAAAAACATGCCACCTAATCAAAGTTATTCAAAACCGTAAAATAGAGAGTTCAATTACAGAAATGAAAGTACCTGATGGAAATGACTGCAAAACAAGATAAGAGATGTTGTGAGGCCAACAAGAATTGATGCAGAAAGAACTGTTCCACTTAAAGGGACATGGTTCATCACACTGTCCAAAACATTCAGAATCAAAACCATGAAAATCAAATAGTGTAAGTGACATTCTAATTAGGTAGCTGAGGTAACCTTGCACTTCCATGTAGTAAATAAAAAGCAGTAGTAGCAAAGGGACCAAATGCTGCAAAGCACAAGGGCTCTCCCAGCCCCTGGTAGCTTAACCGAAATGGTGGGCACTGCAACATAATGGGGCCAAGCAGAGAAATTGAAATTGAATGACTCCAGAATAACTTTCCAGCACTATTCTCATGTCAGAAGAAACTTATACCTGGTATATATAGCCACAGATAATTGCACAAACAAGAAACAACATTGAACGAATGTTTTTTTCTGCAACAGCAGTCCAAGTCAGCCCAATGAAGCCAAGAGCAAGGCACAAGTACGCAGCAATGAAGGTTCCTTTACGGCTTTCCAAATTCAACATAAGGAATAATCAAGTTGAGTTATTTCTCTGTATCAAATACAAAAGCAAAAGAAGGCAGAAAACACCAAAATCTAGTCTGAGAAAAACTCACCTACCAACCAGGTTTACAACTGATTCCTTTTTGTTCTTGTCAACTCCAGTGTCAAAATCATAAACATCATTGCTGTCATGGCCAGGCATAAGAAATTACAAAAGAAATATTAGTATATTCTTTTAATGAACATTGGAAGTATTTGATAAGAATGATCCATAAGAGTAATGAATTGGTATTGAATTCATGGAATTGCATCATTGTCCTAGGATGGGTTACTACTTCTTATTTCTATAATTATAATAACATTTCTAACTATATAGGATAGTTAGGAAAGTTACATGTTTGAGATAATTTTGTGTTGATAGACAGCATTCCCATCACTGTCTTAAGCACAATAAGTTGATAGAATGGATTCAAGAAGGACCAGAAGTTCATAGAATGGTTCAAGAACTACAGAGGACATTTGTTAGTATCCATGTTGTTACAAGTTTTCAACAGATACCTAAGCTGTGATTTGGATACTAGCAGTTTATATTCTATTTGACTGAACATTATGGCTTCCAGAAGTTCGAATGATGTTGCTACCAGAATCATTTTTATTATGTGTTGAACAATCATTTACTTCGATTTTTATATTCACTCATTTCATCCCTCAGTCTCAAAACAGTATTGAAACTTACCTTAAATTGAGCCAGGTAATAACAAGAACTGAGGAAGCCAGGAGAACAAAATAACATCTAGCTGAAAATATCCCTGTTATCAAATACGCTGCTGCACTGCCTACCTATCAATAGAAACCAAGATATAAATTAGAAATTTCCATTCACATACATGTATTAAACTTTGTTTAATCCACGAGAGAAAAATTTATAACACTTGATTATGTTATGTCATGTAGAGATAAATTGAAATCATCATGGTCTCAAACTACACAATAATTTCTCGTATGAATACTAAGAGTGGCATCATATCTCAAACTCATGCTCCTCAGAAACCTTGTTAGAAGCTATTTTTTGCTCAACTTAAAATTTCAGATACTCACAGTGAGAGGAACCAATGCAACAGAGTAAATTGGCAACTTGATGGCTCTCCAAATCAACGTTTCCTTTGAAATATCCTCCTCAGTTTCCTCTGCAGAGTCTCCTATGACAGAAGGGGATAACTCCAACCCTCTTGCACATAACACATGTTGATACTGATGCCATCTTTCAACTTGCAACCTTCCTCCATAATGGTACACTTTTGCAACACTACATGTTGATCTCTGCTGGCACCTGCGAATCAACGTTCTCTTCAACACAGCATTACAGAAACAATTCACTTGCTATCTTTCACTTTCCTATGGACAGATAGAGAAGAAGGAACTTACCTTGTGAAGTAGCTCTGCAGCTGAATGTACTCATGGAGTTTGTTGAAAGCAGAAGAAGCTCGGGTGAAGTTGCAGCACGTGGCAGCCATTTAGATTACTGCATTATCATCTCTTGTAGGGTCTCTGAGAGAGAGAGGTAAGTGAGAAAAGCAGCAGAAGAGAAGTGATAGATAACTGAAACTCAAAGTGGTAACACTTTTCTCTATCTTTTTCCATTGAAGAATCCTATCTCCTTACAAATTGCTATCCCTCCATGGACCACTAGAATGCTGCCATCTCAGATTAAGCTTAAAGGTGTTGCCATATTCTGATGACAACACTCACAACACATTATTAATTAATCGAAACAAAAACAAAACAAAAACAGTACTATGTAATGTCTCATATTATTCAACAAAACCTTATATTTGCAAGCTAATTTTATGAAACATTTTACATTAACAATTTTTTTTTCTTTAGAAACATGTTTATTCTAATTCGATATGTTAAATTATAATATACAATTTTCAAACAAATATGTATTGACCTATTTATTTTAGTATTTCATTTTCCCTATAAAAGTACTTTTTAACAATGCACAAGCATTATGCATTTGTGAATAAAAAAAATGCAAACAGATATTTTTTTTTTTTCATTCTTTTAATCATTTCCTTAAAGATAGTCAATAAAAATGAGGCAAAAGATAAAGAGCTCGGAGAGAAAATATTTGATGACGTTGTAACTAAGCATGGGAATACTTGTCCTAAAATACTTGGAAAAAACAAAATTTGTCAGTTTTTCAACTGTCTTTATTATAATTAAGATATTTCTAGAAGTACCCTTTACATATCTCAATACTAAGGATTCATTGTTGGATTTTTCTTTTATATGTAAAAAATAAAATTAATATGGAGCATACCCTCTTCCACAAAATCTAACTACAAAGCTTAAAAAAGTGTGAGCTAGCTACTATAACAATTTACTGTTAGATAAACATCTTAATTTGCCCGACAATAGTTTAATACAGTAATATGAAAAAAAAAATCCAACGGTAAAATATTTTTCATTAATAAAAGGTTTATACCGGAGGGCTTACCAAAAGTATTTTCCAAAATATGTATTCTGAAATATATTTTGGAAAAATAGATTTTGAAATATATTTTCATAAATTATTTTTCAGAAATGTATTATGGAAATCTCATTTTGGAAACATGTTCTGAACTGTGTTTTTCGTAATTTAACCTTTCAAATATGGAAAATGTTTTCTGAAAATGAAATTCTGTATGTTTTTTTAGAATCTATTTTTCGAATATACACCAATATGTTTTCACTCGTCTAAATAAAAAACATAAAAGGGTGAACCCGCCGGGTTTCATACTAGTGAAAATTGAAAGCAGATCTCGGTCCAGTGGACTCAAAAAATTCCCTCACTATTGGGCTTTATCTAAAAAAAAAAAAAGGGTCTATTAATTTCCTTTTCTTTTTATAGCTTTACAAATAGCTTATGAAGAAATGTCTTACTTAACTTTACTATATTTTGAATAATGATCATTTAAGTTAAAACTAATGGCTAAAATAAAAAAAAAAATACATTTCTATAACTTCAAAGACACCAATAAATTAATAATGAATTCTTCATGCAACTTCAAAAAAATATATATGAAACTTAATTAAGTTTTAACTATCTTATAAATTTAAATATTTTCAATTAAATTCCTATTAAACATAATAATTTTTATTTTCATCCAAATACCTTATTGATTGATTTTATCGTCTTTCATCTTCCTATCTCTAACAGCTAATTCTCGTTTTTTTATCTCGAATCTCGTTCAAGTTTCTAATCAAATGACTATTGAAAAGAGAAAAAAATGAATTGATCTACAAGTTTAAAAATATTGCAAGAGTAAAACACGAGTTTTGAAAATAAGAAGATAAAAATAAAGATCTCATTATTTCTTTAAAAAAAATTATATAGCATGGTACATAGATGAAATAGAAAATATTATGAACATTTAATACAACAAAAAATTGTAATAATAATTTAATTGAAAATATTAAATTTATGAAATGATTAAAACTTAATTAGTTCAAACATAAATTAAGTAACATTATAATCACCATACTTGTTTAGTAAAAAAACAATTCAATTTGAATGGAACCTAAACCTGTTTGGTTTAATACAATTTTAAAATGGTTTAGCTTTTTTTTAATAAAAATTTGTTCAATTTAAACAAGTTATTTCACACACTCTAAACTCGTGTTTGTAATTTCTATATCTAGAGAAGTTTTCAAAAGATAATTTCAGATGGAACGCCATTAAAAATAACACACTTAACTTTTAAAAAACTGTTCTTTTATAAATATTTTTTTCCATAATGTGAACTAGTAGAAAAAAATAATGAGATAAATTTATTACTACGTGCAGCATCCATTACATTCTTTTTCTACAAATGTTGTTGAAAGTTGGCCTCTACGTTCACTCTTAATCATTGAACAGTGTTTTCTTCCATTTGACTCATCCAATAACTACTTCTAATTTGGCTAAATCCTAACTAAATTCTATCAACTTTTTTTTTTCTTGCTTGCTGTCATTACTGTTCACATGCACGCAAAAGTTGGTTGGATGTTGGAGAAAGATTCTTTAGAAGAAATGTTGTGAATTTATTTCTCTGTATACTTGTCAGAATTTTCTTGATTTTGTGTATAGATTTAAATAGCATCAATTGCGCTAGTCAGAAGTTCCTATCAATATTTTTCAAATATTTTCTTTTGCATAAATCTCAATCTAATTTTAGATAATTATACACAATCACTCATGTGAATGATATAAACACAGAGGAAAAAAAAATTAGTAACATTCTCTAATAAACATTTTTTTGACACTACTGGTTAAAAATTGTTAATTCCCAAGTTTGCGACATCAGATCTTATTTAATAATTATATTTTATGTATATATTAATTCACTCGTCTTTATTCTCAACTCTTTATATAGTTTATAAAAAAAGAGAGTGAAAAGTAAAGTTGTTTATATTAAAAGAAAAAGAGTGAAAAATAAAAAGAAATAGAAGAAAAATTTATGCAAGTTTGTAAGTTAAGAGATCGTTATAAAAATAATTAATGAAATTATAAAACTAAAATTATTATTTTAAATGAAATATAATTAGTTATTTATACATGAAATTTGTGATAAAAACATTATTCACATTACGGTTCGAGAATTCAATAGAAAATAAATACAATTTATCTGATATTGTGAATACATATATTGTATTAAAATGAATTTTGATAAAATTAAATAAAATTTAAATAGCAAATAATGGCAAAAGATTTAACTGTAAATTTCGTAAAACTTAATAAAATAAACAGAAATTGATATAAAAATTTGACATCTAACAAATATTAAACATAGAATAGAATGAATGATATTAAGTTATTTATAGCTACCATTCCCGTTTAGTTATAACATTATTATGAGACTAAATAAAAAGTTACGAATTATCTAACATTGTAAATACATATGAAGATGTATAAAAAAATTCAATAAAATGAAATTAAAATTAAATTATTTTTATTATTATTGTTATTATTTTATAAATTTATTTTGATTATTATTATTTTAAATTTTATTTTTATTATTTTTTTATAGTTTAATTATTTTCTTGTTATAAATATTATTTATGATTTTATTACTTTTTTAATTTTTAATGTTAATATTATTAGTATTTATTTTTATAATTATCTTATTATTATCATTTTATAAATTTATTATTATTATTTTGATAATAATAATTATTCTTACCAAGATCCGAATAGGTGTATTTTCGAGGTGGGTTAGATTGGCTTGAACTGAGTCCAAGTACCATGTGATCCGAACTCTAGTCTTCGAAGATGAGGAAGGTTTATCTACAAAAGATACTCTGACACTCAAGTAAGTAAATGAGTAAAAGGTTGGATGTGTATAAGAAAGTAGACACTCTGACACTAAAGTAAGTAAATGAGTAATAAGTTGGATGTGTATAAGAAAGTAGGTGAGTTATATAGTTAAAGTATAAGGTAAAGTGAAGAGTGAATGCTTCATGTGTGGAGAACGTTATTTATAAAGCACTGGGTTTACAAACGTTGGTCAGTTTCATGGCCCAAGTCTATGGTAACAAACTCGGTGGTTACCGAGTCGTGTAAGTAGATGCCGAGATACGTGGTCTGTTGGAGGTGGTTACCCGTATATCTCGGGCATAGGTTGAACTGACCCGAGTATTTTGATTATGAGTAGTACACAAGCCCTCCAAACTCTGAGCTAGATATAGTGAGTGAGCTTAAGTTGGTCTGTATTATCTAATTATGTCATGATTTTAGCGAATCTATTTATTGTTTAATCCCACGACCTTGTATTGAGTTGACTTAGAGTAACTTAGAGCTAGTTCTGAGGTTGGCCCTAGAAGACGAAGCGTTTGGCGCGAAACGCTGCATTTCAAGCTTCGTCTCCTCCAAGCTTCTTTCATACACCTTTTCATTGAGTTCATCGAGTTCGTCAAGTCTCATTCACATTCCAACTTTTCTTTGAGTTTCCGAGTTTTTGCTTGGTAAGTGTTCTTGTAACTATGTCTTCGTTTTCTTCCTCTGCTTTTGGTGGTTCTAATGGGATAGCCGCTATAGAGAAATATAATCATTTGACATAAAAGCCAACCATTAAAGAGAGCAATGCAGAGAACCAACTTTATAGTCTGAGGCTTAATGACTGGACTGTAGGTTTCAGTATAGACAATACCAGGACATTGATGAAACCCTTTGGCAACAAGACGAGCTTTCTATCGAGTTATAGAGTCATCAGGATCCCTTTTTAGATTAAAAAAACTCACTTATTACCAATAATGTTGAATTGTGGTTGCTTAGGGATAAGGGACTATATACCATTGGCAAGTAATGCATTGAATTCTTCTGGCATTGCTTGCCTCCACTCAGAATGTCTCAAAGTCTGGAAAAGACAAGAAGGTTCAATATGGTCAGATAAAGGAAATTTGGTGGCTAGGTGAAGCTGTTTGGGTTTAAAGATGCCATTTTTAGATCTTGTGACCATTGGGTGGGATGGTTGTTTTGGCTCAGGTGAGCATGAGGATGAGTCTACGTGCGTGAAAGGAGATGAACCCAAAGTGTACAAGATATCATGATTGGATGGAGGAGAGGATTTAGTGGAATTTGGTAATACATGAGGAGGGGATGAGGTATGCGGTGATGTTGGTATGAATATAGGTGAAAATAGGTTTTGAGATGTGGTAGGTAAAAAGGAGACAGTGGAGGTGGGATTTGAATTTTGAGATATGGGTGTTGAAATGATTTGTATGTGGTTTGAGGGTGTTGTTGACTATTTTCCGACAAATGCACCGAGTCGAAAGTAATATAGTATAAAAGTACGAGTTTCGAACCCATGGGAATAGGTTTCGTTTTAGTTCTAGCAAGCGATTCTAGCTTAAGTGAGAGTTGCAAAATTTCTTAGTTGAAACAGTGTGTAGAAGAAATATTAAATTACTCGAAAGATAAAACAAAACAGATGCTAGTAAATGGACTGAAAACAATGTAGTAAAAGTATCTTGGGATTAAACTTCATTTATCACACTTGTTGTATTTTCCACTCAACCTCTTGAGGATGCCTTACGTTACTCACAGTTTATGCGCAAATAAAACTCGTTCAAGTTGATTCCTCACGCCTTGAAATTCTCAAGTTAATCTAACTAAATAACAGATCCCCGCTTATCTAGTTCATTAATCGGCATTAAGCGACGTTGCCCCCAACTGTTGTTACAACGAAATCCATTCCTTGTATCCCGTGGTAACAAACATTTTCGAATAGTTCAGAACCTTGAAACTACTTCTCAGTTAATCTCAACGTTCAAAATCCCAAGTTCATTACGCAAATAAAATCAGGTATTAAGCAGGAAACGAAAATACCAATTTTGGGTAAGTATGCTTCATCAAGGTGCAGAGTTTAAATACAAACAAGATGACAAACTACATTCAATCTCAAGAAATAAGAAAGTTAGCTACTCATGGTAGCCATAAAAATACAAATTAAGAAAATAGAATAAAGGACTCTGCCAATATTATAGCAGCAGCCGCCCCCTTCTCGAGGCAGATTTCCTCCCTTTTATACGTTTGTCCAAAATTAGGTTATTGCCTCAACATTCTGTTAGTGGTTCCTGGCCTATGCAACCATCGTCGCTCGAGCCTTTTCTCACGAATTGTCTTCCTCTTTCTAAGCATTTTCTGCCTAAGTTGTTCCTGCCCGCTTAAGCAATTTGCTTTTCAGCTTCTTGTCCCCTTTTGATGCTTTTTTGCATGTGTTAGCATTGCATTATTTCATTATCCATAATTTGGGTCTAAAAATTATGATAAATGCTCATTCTCACACAATTAGGGTTGTAGTTCATCTAAATTGTGCACCCAATTATATTAAGAATTTGTACTTATCAGGTGTGGGGCCTGATGGTTGTATGCATGTAGAGATGGATGTTGGAGAGAGAGAAGATGTGATTGTAAGTCCAAAAGAATAAGGAAAAACATTTTCTACAAAGTGTACATGTCATGAGGTATATAGTTTTTCAATTTTAAAATTGTAAACACAAATAAGTACTTTGAGATGAAATGTAACCTAAGAAGACATATGGTTGGGATTTTGGGAGAAGTTTGTTATGAACATATGGGACCAACTAAGGAACATAGAGACATCCGAAGGTACGTAACTTAGAGTAATTTGGTAAGGAATGAAATAAGGACTCAAGAGGTGACTTCATGTTTAAACCAGTTGTGGGCATGTGATTTATAAGATAGGCTGCAGTTTCAAGAGCATAAGACTAAAATGAGATGGGTAAGGAAGCATGGTGGAAAAGACAACGAGTAGTTTCAACCAAATGATGGTGTTTTCTTTCAGAAAGTCCATTGCGTTATGGGGTATAAGGAGAAGTTGTTAAGCGTCTTATTCTATGAGTTTGAAAGAAAGAACTCAATTTAATATATTCACCACCATTGTCTAAGTACATTATTTGCAGTCAACAATAGAGTAACTGGCTTGTACCAGGTAGGGTAATTTGAAGAAGATAGTTTAATGGATAGTTGAGTTGAGTAAGTGGAAGGAGTAGTGATGACCATTGATAGGATCGAAAATGGCTAGTTAAGCTTGTAGCTCTAAAACCATATAGAGAAATATAAATTTTATATATTAAGCATGTATATATATGTATACATATATGTATACATATGTATACATATATGTATACATATATATATATATATATATATATATATATATATATATATATATATATATATATATATATATATATATATATATATATATATATATATATATATATATTACACAATGATTTGTTTCTGAATAATTGTAACAAAAAGATATGTACAGGATGACATTAAGGGATAACATAAGCTATAATTGAGGGTGTGTTATGATGCATGCGCATGATCTATGGTTGATTGTTTCTGATGAATAGAGAGAGAGTTTACTGCCCCTTGGTGGGGAGGAAAGTTCTTCCCATTGAAGTTGGTTCATTTTCATCTTCTTTTTCTTCTTCAAAAATAGTATGTTTCTCTGTCAGGGGAGATACGATCGAGGAGTCCCCGCTCTTCCAATTAGAATAGTAGAAACCACCGTGCCAGAGTTGCCTCTCACGGTGGAAACCACCACCCCTCGTGTTGTTGCCTAGGCTACAAAGAAGAGGAAGTCATTGGCTATCCCTTTAAACGTAAAGCTCTGCATAGCAGCGGTGGGGCCCTCTAAGAGAACGAGGAGGGATAGGTATCCTCCCATCACTGATCCTTATTATTGTTGGGTAAGTGGTGAGGTGGAAAAATATTCTTCTAAGTGCTCTATTGTTTATTTTAAGAGGTTCTTAAAGATGTATGAGTAAAACTTTCCCCTACCAAGGTACTCAATGTCGTACCATCGTGGTCGTCATTTGTTCTTACTGAGATCCAAATAGGTGTGGTTGGATTAGCTTGAACCAAGTCCGAGTACCAATGTGATCCAACCTCTAGTCTTCAAGGACCAAGAAGGTTCACCTACAAAAGACACTTCGATGCTCAAGTAAGTAGGTGAGCTATATAGTGAAAGTATAAGGTAGAGTGAAAAGTGAATACTTTCTATATGGAGAGCGTTATTTATAGAGCATTGTGCTGACAAATGTGGGTCAGTTTCATAACCCAGGACTATGGTAACATACTCTCGATAGTTACCGAGTCGTGTAGGTGGAAGCCGAGATACGCAATCTGTTGGAGGTAGTTACCCGCATATCTCGAACATAAGTTGAACTGACTTGAGTATTTCAAATATAGGTAATACAAGTATTAATTATTTTTTTTATTATGTTATATAATTAATGATATTTGTTTTATTATAATATAAATATAAACATTAATAATAAGAATTAAATAAAAAATATGATATATATTTAGTATATTAATTACATCTATAAATAAAATAAAATATTTATGTATAATATGGTATGTGTTTATTATATTTTATTATATAATAATTATTTTATTAAATTTGTGTATATAATCAATTATACATTTTGATAAAGATTACTTTTTTTTTTATAAATCATTGTAACCATATAAAGAAAAAGTACTGTCAAATTTTTGTCTCACTTATTTTATTTAATAAATTTTTATTCTTTAATTTTAAAATTTTCATTGTTTTTCTTCACTTCTAAAAAAAATGGTTATGAGAACAAACTGACTAAAGTAAAAAGAAAATTTGAGAGGATACTAACCAGTTAAATAAACTTAAGAGAAAAAAAAATAAAAATTATTAAAATTTTAATAAAAATAAACAAAACAATTCTAAGAAGTTATTAAATCTAATCATATTTTATCTATTTTGCAATAATTTATTTTCTATTATTCAACTTTATATTTACTTTGTTTTTTTTGCCGAATATTTATATTTTTATCGACTTCTGGTTTTTTTTTTTTTTTTTTTTTAATATTTTTTTTTTTTTTTTTTTCTTGATAGAAGACTATTTCTTTTAATCATAAAAGTGAACCATTTCCTCTAATCTCGGTGGCTTTCAATACAACAACCTTACCCAGGTGTGGCCAAATAACTGTTACATCAGACCCATCAAACTGCTAACGGAACTTGACTTGGCTTGATGACTTTCAATAAGATCTAACAACGTGTGATAAAATAACTGTCACATCAGAAGCCATCAAATTGCTAACGAAACTTGACTTGACGCTAATGAACCTAATCTCAGCAATTCTATTTGAACATAACAGTAGTAAGGACTGAACCTACCTGCCATTTCATCTCATTCTTCACTGTTAACAGATTCAAGGCTCAACCAACTAAAATCTTCCCTCAACATCCACATTTTAATTATGTACCAGAAAAAGCACTGTAGTTTATATAAGTGTCAAATTTGACTTTGAGATATGAATCATGATAGTACCTCGTCAAAAGCGTCCAAATAATTATTTTGACAGCACCATCAAAACTAACGGTTTTGTTTATATGACCTCGATTGAATGAGGCTGTACTTACAACTGTACAAAGTACAATTATGGTTTTCAGAATTTTCAAACATTTCATTCTATCGATGCATGAATTGGTAACTAACAATTACGTGTGTTTTTATATCACGGTTTATGTACTCTTCCACGGTCCGCCGGAACAGTACACGACACATCTTTTAGAAAAGTTAGCATATGTCCAAAAAGAAGGTAACATGTATGAAATTAGTTTTGCTGTCTTTGTAGACCATGTAGAAAATACTACCTCCTCATCAACCATATTAAAATTTATTCAAGAATAATATAATTTCAGAGGATTTTGTTATACTATTAACATTTAATAGCCCTTTTATATTATTATCATAATTATTGTTTCAATTCTTTTCTTTTATTTTTAATGTTTGCAATTTAGTTTGTTTTAGTTTAAAGAGATGTGTACGTAATCTCTTAAATTTTGATGGCAGTATTGTTGCTTATAAGTACACTTTTTACATCATAATATATTATTATTATAATATTTTATCATCAATTTTATAGAAAAAAAAATCTTTAAACCCAAGTATATCAATGGTGAATAATTTGAATAATATCTATAAAGTTATAATGTTTTAATTTCAACGTGATTATTATGAAATAAAATAATAAAATACAAGTGCAAAAATGTTTATACTGAAAGTCCACAATTCATTATATCTTTATAACCTGCGGATTAAAACAAATATATGTACCTAATTATATAAAGTATAAAAATATAATATTATGTCTTTTACATAATTAATAATTAACATGCATGTAAATATAAATAAAATATTTATAATATAATTAACTATGTCTCTATTTTCTCTATTGACCAAAAAAATAAAACAAAGAAAATAGAATTTTTGAGATATACTCCAACCTATACAGAATTGCTCAAGACAGTGCAGCTTCCTCTCCTCTTGATCTTACTCACAGAAATACACAAATTCTCTCTCTCTCTGCACACACACACACACATATATATATATATATATATATAGACACATACACAACATACACCTGCATGTGATTCTATTCTCTCTATAATATTCATATCACAATCTCTTATTTCTCTATCCAGGAGCTATATCTGTTTCACCATTTCAAGATACTAATAACACATACCCATAACTTCAATATCCATTACATTTAGGTATGTCTTTGTCTTACAATTACAAAAGGATCCTCTTCATGGTTCTGCTTCTGATATTGGTTTTTTGATTGTATCTTCTGAATTTGAAAAGGTTTGCAGGCCATTCATTGAAAGACCGACAAGGGTTGCTCAAGCTTCGAAAAGGTTCTCAGAAGTTGATCAACAGAACCACAGCACCTCAAACCTGCAACAACTGGCCTAGGATCCCTGTCAGGTTCTCATACAAACTACATTGTATGTTATTGTCTCACTTTGCAGTCAGTTTTCATTTCTCAGACCTCCTGCATTACACAAACACTACCATTCATACTGAGACACAAGCTATAAGATAAAGATAAAACCTTCAAACAAAAAATTCAATAATATATCTATTATTTCTGACTGGTTTATTATGTGATTTAAGAGAATTTCCCTATGTCTAAAGCTTTTAAATACTTTTTAATAAATCCCAGACAGATTATGGGATCAATATAACACTCGGAGTATGAGAATGTGGTCATAAGTTATTTACAAAATAAAAATTTTATTTAGTTTTTTCTTTTGAATATTAAAAATAATGTCATTTCTTTGTCCCGAAATTTTATCAATAGTAACATATACCTTCATTCTTTATTTGCACCTTTTGTTACTCTCAAAAGTGTAAATGGCCTAAAATATTCTTTAGCGTAAAATTATCTTTGAGACTTTGCAGTTAAAAAATAAATAAGTAGCTAAAGAATAAATGATTAACTGATTTTTTTCAATTTTGTCACACATAACATACAACTTCTTAGAACAATTCCCTTCTAATCATATTATCTTTCGTTGTCACTTATTTTGTAACATTTTCCATACTAATATTTAGATTGAAGGAATGACATTTATATTTCAAAAATTTTTAGACAAATTCATGTATTTCCTACTTATTTCATTAAGTAGTTTGATGTAAATAGTCTTTAATTGTAGCTCATCTACTTTCTATCTCCATTCATCTTTACTATCCCTACTTAATACAATGTTATGTACCTTTAGTATTAACATGTTAACTTATCTTATTTCACTCATACCACCTTCTCCTCCACTTAATATTCCAAACTCATCTATTATTTTGTCAACTCTGTTGCTTCTAAGCTTACCTCTCTGTAGCTTGTAAACAACTTATAACCTTGTAAATTTCTCCTAAGTATGTTTATCAAAGTCCTCCAACCCTCGTATTTGGACTTTAGAATCTCTTTCCACATATTTTCCTTTTCTATCCCTAAATGCCTTATCTATTTTACTAACAAAGCCAAATTGAACAATCCTTATGTCTTTCACACCTAAACTTCCTTCCTTTGATTTGCACATCTATTCCCAAGATAACCATGCTATTCTCTTTCCTTCCCTCTCCTCACCCAAGGAAAATCACTTTGAACTTTCTTGATTCTTTTCACAACAGAGAAATACATTTTAAAGAAAGACATATGAATCAGAGGAACAATAGTAAGCACATATTTCAAAAGACAAATTCTTGCTAGCTTATATTTAATTTTATCCATTATCTCATCCCAAAAACTATTTTGTCTATGATTTTTTTTCTATATTTTTATGGTGTCACAATTAAGTATTGAGGCATATCTCTGAATCAGATTTAGATGATTTACTCTCACCCCTCCTAATCTTAAGATAATTCACTTTTAGCCTAGAAATGAACTTAAAACATCTCAAAACTCAAAAGTGGTTTCAAGAAAAAAAATGTTGTGTCATTGTTTAACCACCAAAGAAAAGAATGTCATGGACGTACTGTAACATATCAAAACTTTCTTGAAGTCGGCCTGAATACTTATGTAATTGATTTTTCTCAGTTTGTTTTATTGCTTCCGTTAAACCCTTCACAATTATTAAAAACAAAAATTGTGACAAAGGATTGCCTTATCTTAGCCCTTTTTATTTGAATTTCTTTGTTGGGCTACCATTAACGAGGATGAATAATATTGAGGATTTCAAACATTCTTTCATCCACCCAATCCACTTTACATAAAAGTCTAACCTATGTATTATATAATACATGAAATTCCAATTTGTAGAGTTATATGCCTTATCATAATCTACCGTTAAAAGTATGTAATTTGTCTTCTTGTCCTTGATCTCCTCTATTGTTTCATTTGCTACAAGTATCCTATCTAAGAAATGCAGATTGCCTATGATCTATTACTTTCTGGAACACTCTTTTCAGTCTTAACGATAATACTACAAGAAAAAAACTATTTAGAGATCAATATTTAGCTACCAAATAAAATGGTTACTAATTGTGACCAAAATAGTTACCAAATTAAATCAAATTTTGATTGCTAAATAACTACAAAATAGAAGTAATGATTTAATTTAGTGAGCAATTAAGTCAAATAATTGGTATCTAACATTAGATATCAAAGTTTTAGTGACCTATACCATTAGATTCTAAATTGATATCTAATTAAGTTAGAGACTAATTTAGAATCTAATGATATAGATCACTACAACCTTGGTAGCTAATGTTAGATACTACTTCTATTTTGTAGTTATTTAGTAACCAAAATATAATTTGGTGACTATTTTGGTCACAATTAATTACTATTTCATTTGGTAGCTAAAAATTGATTTTTAAATAACTTTTTCTTTATAGTGTAAAATCTTGACAATTATTTTATACACGCATCCTATTAGTGAAACGTGATGATATTTTTTATAATTGCTATGAATTTTCAATCTTGGTATAAGAGTTATAAAGAAAACGCTTGATCCTTGACAATTTTCCATTGTTGACAAATTTTTCCATAGCATCCAAATCCTTTTTTTTTTATCATCCCAACAAAACTTTATAAACCCAAAATTAAAATCATCTAGTCCACGCTTTTACTGTTTTCACAGTTCCAAACTGCCTTTCTAATCTCTTTCAGAAATTTTTTCAATTAGCATATCATTATCCTATCTGCTTATGGAGTGGATTTCAATATTTTAAAGCTTCACTTGCAACCCTTTAGATTCACACAACTTGTCTCTAAAATATTTCATGACTTTCTCCTTGATTATTGGAGGTTCCTCACATCATTCACTATTGATTGTTATCTCTTTGACCATATTCCTTGCCTTTCTCCACTTAATTAGAGTATGAAAATATTCTGTATTTAAATATCCTTGTTGTATCCCAATACTTCTAACTTTTTGACATGCAAAGCTTTCTTGGCTGAAATTGATTTTATTGAGCTCAACCAATAATGTCTTTTTTCATTCTTGCCATTCTTTTCTTGATAACTCTCATCATCACCCTCCAATAAACTTATTTTCTTTTTAATTTCCTCCAAATAATGATTCACATTCCATAACACCTCCTTATCATTCTTTATATCCTGCTTTAATATTTTTAATTTTTCTTTCAAAACCATCATATATTATAACTGTTCTATATTTTTCTTGTAGCAACTCTTTAAATGTAACATCCCTTTGTTATACATCTAGCCTTCTAAATGGTTTTGGACTCCAATCTTTAGCTATGGTCAGAAATACCAAAGCACAATGGTCTCATACTATTTTACTGAACATCATATTATTGCTTACTTTTTAACCAAATTTCGAATAATCCATACTACCATTCTATCTATCTTACTTTTAGTTAAACCATTAGGTTTGTATCATGAAAAGTTTTTTCTATATCCATCAATTCAGTCTTTATTGAACCACTGTATTTCTCTAAACCACTGTATTACTCTGCTGCATTTACATATGTACTTAAACCTTTCCTTTTCCTTTCATAGGATACCTAAATGCATTAAAATACCAACCATACACCAGATTCCTTTTCTTTGTTCCCTCTTACCCTCTCTCACCTATCTCCTCCCACAATGGTATATTTTCGTTAAATTGACTTAAGGAATATACATGAAGTAATTAGTAAATCAAATATAATTAATACATTAACTAAATATATTAAATACAATTAATTAATTATGTAGTAAATATATATATATATACCATTTATTATATAAATGTTTTACGTAAACTTCTCTATTTTTACATTTGTGAGGAAAGTTTGATATAATTTTTTTTCCAAATCTCTTACATTTATGCAGAATTTTTTTTATATTTATTAATTTTTTATTTTTTGTGTTTTCTTTTTACCTTTTCAGTGTTTACTTTCTTGGGCTAAAAGTTAGTGCTATTTATAAAAAAGTGTTAGCCTAATGTACTTTTTTAAACAATTAAGACTAGTGTAAAGACGAGAGGAGTGTGGTATATGCTATTTAAATTGAAGCAATGCAAGTGTAATAATCATTTATCTATCATTTACAGTGTCAAGCCAGAACTGATTGATTCAATCAAAACATGGACTTGTTAAAATGGTTTTGATCCACATGAACAATATTTAGACATATAACCTTATCAGCATAACATGTAGTAATGAGATGTGGTTGTATAGTTCACATTCTACATCACCATGAGTCCTCAATCTTATTCTCTTTCAAGCAAAATTTTTCTTCCCACTCTTAAATTTTCTCTAGTATGTGTCACAATTTCAGGCAAGAGCACATTTTTCCAATCAGCTTCGAGGCTGTACAGCACAGCAGACTGCAACAAGTTATGATTTCGATAAGAGCGACAGATCACATTCAAATTTAATTGCATTTGTTCATACTTTTAAGACATTTCTAACCGTATTCTTATCCTTCGGATCCATTAGTAATATCATTATGTTTTTGCATATCGAGGAACAGGTATTGAATTGAAGGTACTTATATCAATATTTACCTTTTGTCCCCTACAATTGATTTCAAGATACCCTAATGCAATGAAAAAAAAATCCAAAGCACCATTTCAAAAGTTCAAGGTACACGTGTAGGATAGAAGATTTGGTGTAGGTTTATAAGAGCTGCTTTGTATTACGTGCCCTATATATGTAGCTTCTTGGCTTTGCCATTCTCCATAGTTTCATGTTTTTACTTCACATAGTTTCTTGTTTTTACTTCACGTAGAAAACATTGGACCATGCTCAACCTCTTTATATATCTTTGTACCAAACAAAGTCACAGTAGAGAGTTTAGTAACAGATAGAAAAAGAAGAGCATAGAAGAAGAAAGAGAGCTCAGCATGACGAGTTCCGTTCACTGTGATTTTGCCATACAAGAAGAAGATGATATTTTAGAGGGGCCGAGAAGAGAAACTACTCTACGTATGCTCTTGGCAGAAGAAGGTACTTTTCCAAACAAGCCAATCCTTCTTTCCTTTTTTTCTTTTTCAATCATTTCACTGGTTAATTTATTCATTTCACATGCTAGTTTGGCATGGATATAGAAATTTGTTATTTTTGTTTAATTTTTTGTACCTCAGCTTTTTAAAACTTACATCTTCTTCCATCAATTGGAAATCATGATGAAAATGTCGTTTATAGCAAACCCTATATAAAGAACACTGGGTACTTCGTTAAACTAATAAGATTTTTATCACTGGATCTTTTTTTTTTTTTTTTCAGTATTGATCTATTTGCATTACATCATTTTTTAAATTTTATCTTATAAAAATTCCATTTTAATAATATTTTCTTTGAATTTTTTAGGGAAAAAGTTAATTTTAAAACTAAAGAAATAATTTTTTTTTTAAGTAGACGTCTTTTGACCAGATAATCTGATAAAGTGAGTAAGTTTTAACCAGAAAATCTAATTTTAAATTTATGATATGAGTACGCATGCAAGTCTCATCTGAGATTAATTCTTCTAAAGAAACTACAATATTTCTTTTGTTTTTTTCATTTTTCTCTCTTTTCTTTTCTCTTCATCACCTACACCTCTTTTTTTCTGTCATTGCTGTCATATTGAGGAATGACCAACTCCTTGTTGGCACGGTTTTTCTTCCTCTTTCACCATAAATTTTGACCATCATGAAATATTACCAGTTTTTGAAACTATTGGAGCAATTTTTGAGGCCAGTAAGTGGAAGACTCTCACGGTTCCTCTTTTACAAGAGGTTCAAAGGAGGGATTGGTCATGTAATCCAAATTATTAAACTTTATCTGTTCGAGGTTGTCCAGTTGTGCAAGTTGAGGTTGCATGCACTCAACTTTTCTATGCCAAACAATCCTTCTAATGCCTTAATAATTGACTTTTATCCATAGTAAATAAATAAATAAATCAGATCCAGACAGCTACTGTATGAATAATTAGTATTTGAATAATACGGTGGCTGATTTTTCTAATGATTTGGTAGAAATTGTTTTTTTTATGGATATATTTTTTTTACTCCATCTCTAGTTTACATGATATTTTTGTGTTTTTCTCCATTCTCTCAGTATCCCTTTTCTTAATATTATGGATATGCTTGGAAAAATTGATCTCAAAACACTTCTACATAAAAAAAAAAGAAAAAGAATTAAAAACATTTTTTTGATAAATAAATTATATATGAAATTTTTAACAAATTAATTTTAACTTAGAATTTTCTTTTCCTAGTAAAAGTGCTTATAAAAAAGTTTGAAAATTTTCCATAACAATTTTTGTGAAAGTTAGCATAGTCAAACAAATTATCAGTTCACAAAACATATATTTTTCTCTCTTAGCAGTTAGCTCTTGGTTCTCCTCTCTTCTGGTTTTTATTTTTTGTTCTATGTTGTGGATGGAGACAAAGAATTAAAGAAAAATGTTTAGAGTCTAGAAAAATTTTTAGAAAGTTACAAACAATTATTTCCCTCATTGTGAGGAATAAGAATTAAAGACGTTTATGTAAGAATTGAAGTAAAAAATTACATTACAATTGAACACCAAGAAACATGACGTACATTAAATAAAATTGTTAAAATATGTTTAAATCAAAACAATTTGCACAAGTAGAGATAACAGAGAGGACATATAACAAAATTGAGAAATAATTAGTGTTTGTTTAGGTGAAAACAAAAAAGGAAAAAAAAAAAGGCTGAATTTCACATCTTTTATTTCCACTCTCAAGTGTAGGTGCATTTTGAATTAATATTAGTGAATTAACTCTGAAATGGAGATATTTATATTTAGATATTTTTATTACGAAAGTAATCTCCCAATAAAAATTAGTATACAACCATTTAAAAAAATCGTTCAAAGTTGTTTCATCTTAGAATCAATTTTGAGTCTAGAATCATATAACTCTTAACAACTGATTATATTCTATTCTATTCTATTTTCTGTACTTTTTATTTATTTCTTTTACACTAAACACTATTATTTCTATTATAGTTTTTATTTAGTATACTTTATATTTGCTATTTATTATTGTCTCTTGGGTCAAATAATAATATTAATAATAATAACATACCCTTAAGCATAAGACCACTTTTAAGCAACCTTTTTCTTACATTATGGTTACAACATTAGAGATGTGTTAGGGAATAAATGTGTGCGGCTAAGATTGTCCTTGTTCTTTCAACCATCTCAAGTGGTTTGAGTTGGAATGTATATTCACATTGTTGAGTGTCTCGTAAAAGCGCCTAGAACTGCCAAACTATCAACAATGAATGTATTTTGTACTTTTCGAAGCTCTGGTTGTTTAAATCGCCTTATAATCTGCTGTTACCTCGAATCATCTTCTGTGTTTGTTTATGTTTTCTAAAATAAAATCAAAACCTCTCCTCTCTAATCATGATGAGTTGCTGTTGTAATGAATGCAAACACCACATTACCACTCATTATTCATTTCCTCTGCATGCTACCACCGAGCCCCACTGCTTAATCACTCTTGTTTTTTATCCTAATTATCTACCTTTGTTCGTCCGCAACATGAGATTTTGCAAACTAACCCACAAGTTTTAACCACAGCTGCAGGTGATGACACCAAGTCAATAGAAATGAGTGCAAGAGTTCAGGGAGAGAAGGACGACATAACAGTGACATGGGAGAACTTGTGGGTCACTGTTTCAAGTGGAAAGAAAAAGAAGCCAATTCTGCAGGGTCTTACAGGTTATGCTAGCCCAGGGAGGATTCTGGCCATAATGGGCCCTTCAGGATGTGGAAAATCTACACTTCTTGATAGTTTAGCAGGTGTTATTGTGATTGTTATGAGTTTCATAGTATTCACCAACTTGCTCTTGTGCTGATTCCTTTTCTGTATATTACCTGTATCTAGTTATATAAATGTAAAGTCTTATGATTCAAACAACCTTGCAGGGAGATTGAGCTCAAAAATGAAGCTTACAGGGAAGATTCTAATCAATGGCCAGAAACAAACACTGGCCTATGGGACATCAGTAAGAAAATTCTCAACATCTACAATACCTTAAAAGAAAAAGTAGTATTTTTTTTGTTGGAAAGAAATATTTGTTTTGACCACCATGTGAAATCAGGGCTATGTAACACAAGAAGATGCTATGCTGTCAACTTTAACAGCTGGGGAGACTTTATACTACTCTGCACAGCTCCAGTTTCCAGATTCTATGTCTACAGCAGAGAAGAAGGAACAAGCTGATATCACACTCAGAGAAATGGGTCTGCAAAGTGCCATTCACACAAGGGTTGGAGGGTGGGGTTCTAAAGGCCTGAGTGGGGGACAAAAGAGGAGACTTAGCATTTGCATTGAGATTCTAACACGGCCAAGACTCCTCTTCCTTGATGAACCAACAAGTGGACTTGATAGTGCAGCTTCCTATTATGTTATGAGTAGAATTGCAACTCTGAATCTAAGAGATGGAATTCGAAGGACCATTGTTGCTTCCATCCATCAGCCTAGCAGTGAAGTTTTTGAACTTTTTCATGACCTCTGTCTTCTGTCTTCAGGTGAAACTGTATACTTTGGTCCAGCCTATGATGCAAATGAGGTTAAGAACTAAAATCCTACATTCCTCGTAAATAAGCACCTATTGATTTGAAGTTGGCAAAACACATAGTAACCTCTTAACTTATTGCAGTTTTTTGCTTCAAATGGTTTCCCATGCCCAACTCTCTACAATCCTTCTGATCACTACTTAAGGATCATAAATAAAGATTTCGAACAGGTACACATATTCTCAACTTTTATTATTTTGGTTACTGATTTTAATAATTAGCAATTAATTAGACCTTAAATTCTAGGACTGTTAATTAGCCAATTTTTTATCACTGATTTTTGGGTACATCAGTCATTTTGGTCGTTGGGGGATCAAATTGACATTTTGTTGTTAAGTTTAAGGACTGATTGATTTGCTAATGTAAGAGGCGGAATTAGTTATTGATTTTGAGAGACTGAATTGATTATATTAAAGTTTAACTTTTTGGCAGCCCGTCTACAAGAAAATGAAGTCAAAATACTCAAATTAAATTGATTCATCTTATTGGTCTCATTGATTCCAGGATGCTGAAGAAGGTTTTGGCAAGGGAGTAAGTACAGAAACAGCAATTGATACCCTTGTAAAGTCTTACAGGACGTGTCAAGTAAGAAAACTAGTTAAAAGGGAAGTGCAAAAGATAGTTGAATGTGTAAGTTTCATGTTGCATCTACCCACCAAGATTACAAAATAAAAAAGAATAATTTCACAAACCCAAAGACTCACTATACACATGAAATACTTACTGTTGCATGACTTCAGGATTCTGGTGAAACAAGGAAGAAGAGGGTTCATGCTGCATTTTCTACTCAATGCGTTGTTCTTATCCGAAGATCTTCATTGCAGTTCTTTCGTGACATAAGCAATTACTGGCTACGTTTAATTGTCTTCATTGTAATAGCTATAAGCATTGGATCTATCTTCTATAAGATGGGCACAGACAATGGATCTATTCAGGTAAGAAGATGATATAAACAATGCTTAGCTTTAATAAACAAACTTGACAAGTAATACAATATCCTCATGCATTTTTTCAGGGGAGAGGTTCGCTGCTCATATTTTTTGTTTCAGTTCTGTCTTTCATGACCCTTGTTGGTGGATTTTCTCCACTCTTGGAGGAAATGAAGGTAAACTTTCAGTCATTTTGTGCCATATTTTAAGATAATCTAATCAGTGATGTAGTTTTCATTTCTAGAGTAAACAACTGGTTTAAGAAACTAAGGAAATTATACTTTTGGTTCATAGACATATGTAAGTACTAACACTTGTCCTTAAACTAGATACATCAAAGACTGAAATTTTCTTTATTTCAGAGAATGATTTAAATGGTGATTTAGTGTAATTTGTAATGAAAATGTTTGGTTGTATGATGTCAGGTATTTGAACGAGAGAGATTGAATGGGCACTATGGTGTGACAGCATTTCTCATAGGTCACACATTCTCTGCTGTTCCTTACATGCTAATGATCTCTCTTATTCCTGGAGGAATAGCTTACGAGCTTTGTGGGTTGCACAAAGGAATAGATCGCTTCTTATACTTCTCTTCTCTGCTATTTGGCATAGTGATGTGGGTTGAGAGCCTTATGCTGGTGATTGGGAGCATCTCCCCCAACTATGTAGTAGGCATGTTCCTTGCTGGTGGAGTTGAAGGACTCATGATCGTAACAGGTGGATTCTATAGACTGCCAAATGATCTTCCGAAGCCGTTATGGAAGTACCCTTTCTACTATGTTTCCTTCCTCAAGTATGCCCTCCAAGGATCCTTGAAGAATGACTTTGATGGCTTAACATTTTCAGTGAACCAAGATGAAGGAGGCACTGCAAGCATGAGTGGTAGAGAAGTACTATCTCACACATGGCACGTGGAAATGACTCACTCCAAGTGGGTTGATCTTGCAATCATGTTTGGAATGATTGTTCTGTATCGAGTGCTGTTCTTGGTCATCACGAAGCTCAAGGAGAAGATCAAGCCTTTTCTTGCATCCATCACTCTTCGACCATGACTTTTCACTGCAATCACTTACAGACACTAGATACCATGACGCATGCTCACTACGTTGTTTTATTTTAAGAACTTTGCTACTCTTGTTTTATATGTCTGTCTTTTGAACTTACTATGTCTTACTTTTAACTAGATAAATGCATGCATGCATGCAATTTCAAATTATATAAATATGTTTAATTATTCTCAAATAATTAATTCTGTTTTATTTATTTACTTTTACGTGGAGTTAACAGTCCATTTTAATTATCTCTCCTCTTTATTAATATATTAAAATAAAAATAAAAGACGAAAGGCAAGTAAAATAGCTCTTCTTTATTCTCTTCTAGTGCATATAAGATAATTATGATATTCAAAATATTATAATTTTAAAATATAATTAAGTGTAAATATAAATATCAAATTTGTACACAAAATAAGTAAATGTCAATTATATATTATTTAAATTAGTTAAAATTTAATATTAATTTTTTAATAATTAATTAATTTTTGGAAAAAATTTTCCAATTTAGCATATGGAGTATTGGATAACACATTGTTTTTTATTTAGATCTTCATTTGCGAAAAGCTAAAGTGAAAAAAATAATTCTTTAAATAAAGATTCAAAAATAGTGATAGTCAGATATTGTATTTAGTTATGCAAATAATAAATTCTTTTATGTACAAAAAATCTTAGTTGAAGATAATTTCTAAAAATAATGTGAATCAATTAAAATAAATTTTTTTGCTTATTTTCATTTATTATTATTATATTGCTATAAATTACGATTATTAATAACTTTTAAGTATTGATGACGAGAAAAGAAAAAAACAATATATATATATATATATATATATATATATATATATTAATAAAGATAATATTATTCTTGTTAAAACATATTTTAGAGAGAGAAATTATCCATCATTTTATAGTCATTTTATATAAGAAATTATGAATATATATAATAAAATATTAAAACTTTTATCTGATGGTTGTTTTTAGAAATGAATAATCACATAATGTGAGGAAGGTGTTCACTTGCAATATAGGTCTTTTAAATAGTTTTAAATCACATATAATTACATTTTCAATTTCTAAGAAAGAAGTATACATTGTTTGGGACCTTTCCAATAACACAATATTGAAGAATTTGTATTCCCTCAACCTCAACTCACAAATCAATGTCCTTTAATTAAGTTTATATCCTTTTAATACAATAATTATACATTAAGTTTAAAAGATTTCTAAGGCTTACCAATCCACCTACTAGCTCTTTAACCTTGTCACTTCACTCAATGCTTCGGATGACTTATCTAACTAGTCAGTATAATAGCTTGAAATAGTTATGAGCTACCTTACAAATATTGAAACGATAGAAAAATAACAATCTAACAAATATGATCTTTCGTACAATTATTTCACAGCATAACAAAAGTAATACAATATAAAAATCCTAAACAAGTAGTGTAAATCAACTATTAACATATGGTTATTATTAAAATATATTATACACAAGTCAGTAAAAATTAAACTTTTTCACCAAAAACATAAATCATGAAGAATCATGGACAACATTAAACTTTTTATTTAAATCAAAAGTAACATAATATAAACTTTAAAGTTGGAAGAAATAATTTGTAACTTATAAGATAATACTTGTATTAACCAACACGATACACAAGATTTATGTTTGATAGAATATTTATCCATTCCATTTCAAATATATTTATATTCTTTTAATTTAGTGTACTTTCTTTTCATGTACCTTTAATTTAAGTGAAATTCTAAGTATTTTTAATTAAATATTATAATACTTCTTCGGGAAATATAATTTTATATTATTTTTTATTTAAGTTTTTCTCAAATATTATTACATAAATTTGTTATTACATTTCACTAAATATATAAAAAAAATTATATGTAAAATAATTATTTCATTTTAATTTTCAATTTTCTTATTTTACAATTCTAAAACGTAATCTCCTGCTGTATTCATTATAAAAAATGATTTCAAAATATTATCATCATTTTATTTTTAATATTTTTTTATCAAGTCAATTATCAGTTCAAAATTAATTTAAGTTATATTTGAAATTTCTTCTAATCAATATTTTTTAAAATTTTTTATTTTCTTCTTTCTAAAAAATTTGAAAAAAAAAATGAAAACAATGCCAGAATTCAATTGCAAACAGCTAACTTTCAGTCTATTTTCCAGCGCGTGGGGAACAATTATGGAAAGCTAGACATTCAGTTCCACGAATCTGAAATTCTGACTTGCACGGTAAAATGTGTTACTTCCATCAATAAAAACCTACGAAAATTCTACTCAAAAACCTACACCATGCTACATCGGGAATTAAATACGGGCACAGTACTATTACAGAAAAACTTTCTCATGTATATTCAAATAATAAATATATTAAAATATACACATGTATATTTATATATCAAATTATTAATCTAAAAATTAAAAATTACTTTAACTAATGTAACTTGAATTTTAAAAAATGTATTTATTTTTTATCTTTAAAGTTAAAATTACCATTTTTATTATTTTTCTTCTTTTTAAAACGTCCTAAAATTATACGTCAATCCTTTGACAGCTTATCAGACCAAATCATCGTACCTTTTTCCCCATTAACGTGGTAGATCGAAGTACCCAGTATCACACTCCTATATTCCATATTTTAACACGGGAAAGGGCGCATTAATGGATAAGAGGTAGTTGTCAAATCTTTGCTCCTTAGGTTCAAGCGTTAATTGCGTGAGAATTCTTTATTCTTTACTTTAATATTTTATTATTAATCGAAGTTCTCACATGAATGTATTTATAATGAACTAGACAATACAATAACTCACTTCTAATGTACGGCACGCTTTCCAGACTCAATACAAAACTGTGCTCAACCACATTAACTATTGCGTAATCCTCTTTCAAATAGTTATAAATCCTAACGGAAATGAAAAATTAAATTTTTATAATTAAAAAATATTGTTTTAACTAAATTTCAATTGCTTGCTTCTCTATAAATAATCACCTCGAGATGAGGATGTAATCAAATTGGTAGAGTGCACATGGAAGAAGAGAACGACATAACTGTGACATGGGAGAATTTGGAGGCCACTGTTACAGGTGGAAAGAGTAGAAAATTAATTCTGAATGGTCTTACAGGTTATGCCCAACCAGGGAAGCTTTTGGCTATAATCGGTCCTTCGGGCTGTGGCAAATCAACACTTCTTGATGCTTTAGCAGGTAACGTATTCTTTGCATGTTATGTTATGTTTCCTCAAACCTTTGTAAATTCTATTTTACGTTGGTTTCTGTATGGTAGTTACTATATAACAGTTGTGCTCATATGATTCAAACAATGCAGGAAGATTGGGATCGAACATAAAGCAAACGGGGAAGATTCTAATCAATGGCCAAAAACAAGAACTGGCGTACGGAACATCAGTAAGAGCTACTACGTTTTGGTAGAGAAAAATAATGATTATGAAAACCGAGTTTTGATAACTTCTCTCTTACATAAACCAGGGCTATGTGACACAAGATGATGCCATGCTGTCATGTTTAACAGCTGGGGAAACTTTGTACTACTCAGCTCAGCTTCAGTTTCCAAACACCATGTCTACAGCTGAGAAGAAGGAACGAGCAGATTCTACACTCAGAGAAATGGGTCTGCAAGATGCCATCAACACAAGGGTTGGAGGGTGGAGTTGTAAAGGCCTGAGTGGGGGACAGAAGCGGAGACTTAGCATATGCGTTGAGATTCTTACACATCCAAGACTCCTCTTCCTTGATGAACCAACTAGTGGCCTTGATAGTGCAGCTTCCTATTATGTTATGAGTGGGATTGCAAGTCTCAATCTAAAGGATGGAATTCAAAGGACTATTGTTGCCTCCATCCACCAACCTAGCAGTGAGGTTTTCCAACTTTTTCATGATCTTTGTCTTCTGTCTTCAGGAGAGACAGTATATTTTGGACCCGCCTCTCGTGCAAATCAGGTTAGAAACTAAAATCTCTCACGTATTCACTTGAGGTTTGTATAGTAACATTTTTCCTTCTATGCAGTTTTTTGCTTCAAATGGCTTTCCCTGCCCACCCCTCTACAATCCTTCAGATCATTACCTAAGGATCATAAACAGAGATTTCAATCAGGTAGCAAACTTTGAGTCTGTCCCCTAGTTTTTATTTGGATACTTTAGGCACTTTGATAATGTTTTATATTTATTTATTGCATATTGTAATAATAAACAAAAAGTGCAGATGAAAATTTGACTTTGTTGATTTGTTTTCAGGATGCTAACGAAGGAATTACCACTGAAGAAGCCACTAATATCCTTGTCAGTTCTTATAAATCGTCTGAATATAGAAATCACGTTCAGAATGAAATAGCAAGAAGAAGTGAACACGTAAGTATCACATTGAATTTATTCCTTTCATTTAGAATATAGATAGAGAATCTCACCTAAACATATAACTAAATTAAATGACGATTTTATTTAAGTTATCGATGATTGATTCATATTATTATATATATGTCAAATATTATTTTCGAAACTCCATAATTTGTGATGTGACTTACCATTTAGTAAATTTGCATGCATGGTTCTAGGATTCCGGTGCAGTTGGAAGGAAGAAGATCCACGCTGCATTCCTGACTCAGTGTCTGGTTCTTTTGAAAAGATCTTCGAAGCAAATCTATCGTGATATAAGCAACTACTGGTTACGTCTAGCTGTCTTTATCGTAGTATCTCTAAGCATGGGATCTATCTTCTATCACATTGGCCCAAGTATGAGATCAATTCAGGTAAAACTATAGAGAGCAAAATCTTGTTTTCGCTCATAAAGAATATAACATATTATATAACTAACCCTAAGGTGATTACTTGTTTTTATGAATCAATTTATTTAAGTTTAATATCTATAACTTCAAAAGAATTTTTAAAAGTGACGAAAGACACACTTTTATTAATATAAGATGTATTTTTTGATGTAAATATAGTTGATGTAGAAAGCTGATAAGGTTAATATATAATACCCTTATGCATGGTTCAGGAAAGAGGATCGTTGCTTTGTTTTTTCGTTTCAGTTCTGAGTTTCATGACACTTGTCGGTGGATTCTCTCCTTTAATTGAGGAAATGAAGGTAAAGTAGTTGATCCATAACTTTGAAATTTCGCTGCATTCTACTCCTGAATTTGACTTTGTATCCAACACTTTTTCATAGCACAGATTGTTGTTCTCTTTTACCGTGCCAGGTGTTTAAGCGAGAGAGATTGAACGGTCATTATGGTATAATAGCTTTTCTCGTAGGGAGCACTTTTTCTGCTGTTCCTTACACACTCTTGATATCTTTGATTCCCGGAGCTATTGTTAATTATCTTTCTGGACTACACAAAGGACTAGAGAACTTTATATACTTTGCTTCTGTCCTATTTGGTATTGTGATGTGGGTTGAGAGCCTTATGCTGGTTGTTGGGAGCATTTTTCCAAATTTTGTGATGGGTGTGATCACTGCTGGTGGGGTTGAAGGACTCATGATCTTGACAAGTGGATTCTATAGACTGCCAAATGATCTTCCCAAACCATTATGGAAATACCCTTTTTACCATGTTTCCTTCCTCACCTATGCTTTCCAAGGATTGCTAAAGAATGAATTTGAAGGCTTAATATTTTCTTCGGATGGGGATGGAGGTGCCAAAAGTGTTAGTGGTAGAGATATACTGGCTGAGACATGGCATGTGCAAATGGGTCACTCAAAGTGGGTTGATCTTGCTATCATGTTTGGCATGATTGTTCTCTATAGAGTTCTATTCTTGATCATCACTAAATGCAAGGAGAAATTGAAACATGTTCATGTTGGCACCAGCGGTCCTCAAACAAAAGTTTTCTCAAGAACCCACATCAATGAACTCGAGACAAGTGAAATGGAGAATTATAGTGCTCATGTGTTAGATATAACCAATTGATATGAAAGGAATATTAACACATCCATAATGTTAAGCAACGCCTACCCTAAGAGAGGGAGAAATTGTTATATAAGTAATAAAATCTGATAGAGACGGGAAAATGTGAAATCATAGATGTCAATTTAGTATTTCAAAATGATCGGTGTTGAAATATTACATGCATTATCTTTGTTAGTATATATTGTTAAGCTCTTTTTAAAACAAAATGAATGAAAAACAGTTAGAGTAATTTTCCGACACTCGAACCTAATGTGCCTCGAGTGATATTGTCTCACATTATGTTGATGTTTGACTAAAGTTCGTCATCTAACTTTCTTTTTCCTTTCCTTTTTTCTCAAATCATTTCAAATTTCAACACACAACATATGTCATATTCTTTAAACGATGCACCGATATAGCTTTGTGGTAAAAACATATTACAAATAATTTTATACATTGTCTATATAATGATTCTCTATCTCCTACTATCTTCACAATATAGATAATACGTTAAAATCTATTAATCATATGTATTCTATTTAATTTCAATTAAACACTTCATCATTATAGCTCAATAATCAATTTACTCATGCGCTCATCATATTCTTACACAATTCTAATCAAACAATTATAGTTATATTCATAAATAATACAATAATTCATTAAACTAATATAACTTATCTAGTTACTAGTAAAACAATCAAAAGTTTATAACCAATTCATCTAAACTCATCCACTCGAAATTTCAATGACTAATTACTCCTAATGCAATTTTAATATTAATGAAAAATAATAATCCTAACATCTTATGATTAATTAAAAATAATTCACTATGCCAATTCCCTCTCACAATATTTTTCAGTAGGCATAATTGAGAACTTAAATTTCAACAAAAAAATCTACAAAAAATCGTTCATGAAAAATTCCAAATGATAATTGCTCTTATCATGTCCATCTTTGAGGAAAAGTTATTAAACAAATTCAATTTTTTATAAATAGTTTAAGATAATTCGACAACCGTAAATATGTCGAAGACAATATATTAATAATAACATGTGATTTTCTAAATTTCATATTAATTCTATAAGAATGGTTTTTTTCATTCTAAATTTTTATTAATCCTAACATATTAAATTTCAAGGAAAAAATACTAATCAAATTCAATCTTTATACCATTTAGAAATATATCCTTACTTTATTTATCACCACTGGAATATTAAAATTCATAATTAATTTAAAAAATATATTTTCTCACTATTTTGTTTTCTTTTTAATCTTAAACAATATAGTTTCACAGCAGAATTAATAAAGCAACTCCAAGAAACACCCGGAAGTGTAGATAAAATTTCTATCGTAAATTAGAATTTTCAAAATCTAATATACATCTACTTCAAATTCAATAAAATAGACTGGAAAATAAAAAAAGAAAGATACCAGCTTTCTTCTGGGTAGTTTTTTTTTTTCAAAAATCCTAAATCTTAAAAATTGATTTACATTTTCGCAATTTAATTAAATCTAATAAGTTAATTAAATTAAATTTATATTAATCTTTTAAATTATTTTAAATTTAGATTTGAATTATGATTTAGAGTCAGTCCAATTAAACCCAGCCTCATGTACACTCGATTTTACCAAATCCAACTTAACGTAAATTTAATTTGATTAGACTCGATTTATCCAACTTCAATGTAGATTTACTTGAGTTCAGATTAACTTTGAATTTAACTCTATTAGATTAAACCTAACTTAAACTCAACTTGATTCTATCATTCCTTACATGGACTAAACATGATTCAACTTAACAAGAATTTGGGTTAGGCAAGTCTAAGCCTTACCTGGATAAACAATATTAAGAACACTACTCGTTTATAGTAGGAATGTTTTCCATTTCTATAGAAAAGGGTAAATAACACTGAAAAACTACCGAAATTCACCCATATCACAATTCACCAAAGCAAGTGGAGGACTCCCTTTACACCTTATCATAATTACTTACCTATTAATTTATATATTCCTCTTTATTTATTTATTTGTGTTATGTGTTGTACAAGTGCGATTTTTTTCTATAAATAATATTTTTTTTTAATTTTCCAAAATAGTCTTTGGGGAATTCTTTTCCTTCCAAATGACACTGGTCACTGTTTACGGTGAAAATTCAATCTCCCAATGAACAAATTTTCAATTGCAAAATTGTTCCCTTTCATCTTAAAAAGAAAATAAAAGACTCAATTCCGACGAGATTTTAGATGACAGAAACTCAAGATGGAGATGAGACTGTAAATGTTATTTGGGGAAATAATTTAATGCATTTTGTTTAAAATGTATTATTTATGGTAAAATTTGGTTGAAGTGCATTCTTACATTAGTGGGTTACATGCGTATCCAACTTGCTTCCCTTCTGACATTTTCCTAAGGGACACTTACGAGGAGGTGATATGATGCAATTCGAATTTAATGTTTATAAAGATACTTTATTACTTCATCTGCTACGAAGTTGCAGTATTCAAGACCACTTATTGTACCTCGACTGCAGTGTACTTTATACCTAATTATGATATTTGGTAATATTCATTCATGGTACTTGCAGTATTTTTATCTTATTTTATTAGAAAATGTTTTTAATAGACTTTTTAATATTGTACGTAAAAGAATAAAAATAAAAGAAGTTAACAAAATAGAAATGGATGAAAAAGTTAAACACATTTATTTTAGTACCATAATTGATTATATATACATACGCAAATTTCTAAGTGTTTGTGCGACAAGTATAACATACGCATTTTTTTATCGTTTTATAATTCTTTTTATGCCTGGTTGTTTTTATTCTTGTATTTTTTATTGTTGAAAGTAAATATATTCTAGGTGTCTGTTTGATTAAATTGATTTAAGAATATTTACTATTCAAGATTATGGATTTGAGGAGATGAAGTCTGTTTGGTTGACCTAATTTAAGAGAATGGATGAGGACGGATTTGTAGGATGACATCTTCGCCAACATGAAGAGATAGAACTTGAAATTACAAAATAACCCTCATAAATAAGGTGAAATTTACCAAATACCCTTATAAACATATATAACATTTAATGGTATCATGTATATGTTAATAAGAGTATTTAATTTTGAATAATTACATTAATTAAATGTTATCTATTAATATTCTTTATTTTAAATTTAAGTACATCTTTCATTTGTTTTAGTCAATTTAAATAGACTGTTTATATACTTTTTATTATAACTTATTAATATTTTTATAGAAATAAAATAAGAATTCAAAAAATTTGTATTTAATCTCTTAAAAATATAGTAAAAAAATATTTAAATTTTTAAGAGAATTAATAAAAAAATAAATTTGAAAAACATTGCAAACTATTTTTATTTAGACCAATAATTTTAAAAGTTTCAATTTAAGTAAAATGTAAAAATAATTTATATTTATAAAAACAACAGTAAATTTCAATAAAAAAATAGTTTAGATTGTAAGAATTTTTTTTTACAGATTTCAGTTAATTATAATTTAGACTAAATTATATATTTTAATAGAATAATAAATTTGTGATTTTATTGCATTATTTAGGATTTATGTTTAATTTTAAATAATTTAGAAGATATGTTTTAAATAATTTTAGTAATATTTTTTATATTAAAATCAATTTAATCCAATTCATTTTAATTTTTTACCATTTTATTTCACAAGGGTTAATTAGTATTTTCAGAAATATATCAATTAAAAAAATAAAAATAAATCTATAACATATGTCAAATCATTCTCAAACTTTCATAATTCATCTCTTCAAATTCCTTCAAATCTTACCATCCATCCCTTAATCCAAACAACATTTTCATCCCCAAATAATCTACTCAAATCCCTTCAAATCCATCTTCTCAAATTCACTCCCCTAACCAAACAAAGCCTAAAAGTAAGCAGTTTACTAATCATCTTGCTTAATTATATAAGTATTCATAACTTGTATTTTCACTATGAAGAGAAGTGGGATGTTAGGATTATAGATGTAAAAAATGAATTGATTTGACCTAACTCAAATTTTATAAGCTATAATTTTGTTAGTGGTTCCCTATTAAGTTGAAAAATCATTAATAATGGTTGAATCAATTTATGTAATTTTATTGTTCAATAGCATGGATTGTTATAGATGAAGTTTGTTGATTGTATTAATTTAGGAAGATGGATTGGATAAGATTTGCAGTTTTAAATCTTCAATTCATATGAAAAATTTAAAGAGATGAATTTAAAAGTTACCAAACAACCATTGTAAGTGAGTTAGAAATTACAAAACACTATTCCCTAATGATCAATTAGTAATTTTATAAATATATCAATTTAAAAAATAAAAAGACCTATAATATTTTTTAAATTATTTTCAAACTTTCTTAAACATTCTCTCCAAATCTTACCATCTATTAATTAATCCAAACAACTTTATCATCTTGGTAGAATCTATTCAAATTTCTTTAAATTTATTCTCTTAAATCCATTCTCCCAAAAAAAACTTAAATTTATGAGGTAGAATTTTATTCATAAGATCAACTTGGTCTGATTTGTTTTAATCTTAGAAATCTAATTAGATATAGGATTGGCATGTTTGTGGTTATTTTTATTTTTTTTGAAAAAAATATACTTATATTTTTTATCATTTTTATTTATGAAATTTTGATATCAATCCAAAAATTTATCACTTTTATCATTCACAACTTATTTGAAAATGTACGTATTTTAATAAAATCAATTGCCCATCATATTAATACACCCACAGCTGCCAAATTTTTTTGAAAGTGTACTTGTTTTAGGTTAAAGGTGCTCTCTCTTTTTGCCTTTTATAGAAGTGACTTTAAGAATGTATAAAAAAGAATTTTTTTTCATAAAAAATTTATGAAAAGTCGAGAATTTTTATTCATTATAATCATCAAACTCGGTCTCTCTCTTTTTTTCAGAAAAATAGCATTTTTTTCATTTTTCATAATATATTATTGTATGAAGAATCTCGCACCGTCTATATGAAGAAGCTTGTTGATGACCAAACCCTCCTTCCACCGACAGCGTCTCTGTGTGGAATGGTGAAGCTAATTAACTTACTGTTTAGGAAAAAGAGAATATTTATAAAATGCATTTAATAAAAAAAAATATTATATGTTCCCACCCACCATGTTCCGATCCAAACACAGCATATACGAACAGAATGTCACTGTAAGCAATAACTGTGGTGGCAACCACCTTCTGCTACTGTTATCAAGGAACATTCAAAGCACCTCTGTTTTTGCGCCTTCTGGTTTCTTCACACATTCTGGTTTTCACACTGTTTCAATAAAACCACTCTACTTTTACCAACACTTCTCACTTTGTGACCAGGGAAGGTGGCTTACTTTTTGTACTTGATGTAACTATAATGGCTAACTACATTAACATAAATAGAAAATAGTTTAAGCACATTATAATTTAACATGTGAAGAGGAAGAAATGTGATAATGGGTAAAATAAAATAGCTGTAATTCACTTATCCAAGGAGAAAAAGAAGTTTGAAGACAAGGTACAAACAGAATGTTAAATTGCAATAGTAGAAATCAAAATAAATTGAAATAATAAAAATAACTCATGCTTATTTGAAAGATTACCGTAATTAATCAAATATTTATCAATATCAGTAATTCTTTAAACGGTGAGCTTTCTAACACTGTTGTTATCCTTTGGAGGGTCTTCATACTTAGAATTTTATGAATGTTCCAGGTTAATTCTATTATATTGCTAGACATTATTGATATCAATGACATTTAATGTTTTTTTTTTATATATGGTATCTATACATACTATTCATTATCGAAATCAACGAGGTTTTAAACTAATTAGTTTTTGTATCACTTCTTATGTTAGCTTAAAGTTAATAACGTTAATTTTTTTTAATTATTATTTTCCACAAAGTTAAAAATCAACGCAATTTTTAACCTTCATTATAATGATTTTAATTTATAAAAATACTGCATGTACGAAAATTCCCAAAATATACAAACCTCAATTTATGACAAAAAAAAAAAAAAATCAGTTGTACAAAATTAAAATTCACAAAACACCTGAATCGAAACCTTTACAAATGCAGATACAGTTAAGAGATTCACCTTCACAGTGAAAGTATTTTCATAAATGAGACCAATTAAAAGATTAACAACTTTTTCTTCTCTTCTTACTCATCTTTATCTTTTTTTCTTTTATTTCGCCTTTCACAACTTTGTTAAATTAAAAATTTTAAAATTTAAAACATTAATAACGTTAGAGTGAAACCACGAAACAATTATTTTCAATAATACAAACTTAAAAAATAAAAATAAATAAATTTTAAAACATAAAGAACTAAATCGAAAATCACTAAAAATATTAGTGATCAAAAGATATTTAAAAAAATGTATGTATGATACCATAGTAAGCTAGTATGCATCATATTATTAAGCTTTTTCCTTTCTGTACCCCATAATTGCTACATGCAACCCATAACCTTTAAAGTATCCGTTCTCTCCTTGTTATTTTATTTGAAAATTGGTTCCTACACGAGGCTTCTAGAATAACTAATCTATGAAATTTCCAGAATAACTATTTCAGAACATAAAAAAAACAACTAACCAGTTTATTTTGATCTTTTTGACTTTTACTACAGGAGTGGAGATAGTAATTCTAGGAGTTCAGGAAGCAAAAACTTAATATTATATGTTATTTTGGACAAATTAAGTTAGCCCAGTTTAAATTGGGTCGAATTCAACCCAGAACTGAAATGGCTCAATTTTGTGTTGAAGATGACAAAAACTTCCTGCAACTCATCACTTCTGACCTGCACTATATTATTTTTCAAAAATTTCAAAAATATCCTTTAGACAAATTTATATTTCCGAAAATGTTTTTCGAAAATACATTCTAGAAAATCTCTTTTAGAATACAAATTTTATATTTCGGAAAACACTTTTTAAAAATATTCTGGAAAGTATTTTTTTTGGAATATAAAATTTGTATTCCGAATTTCAAAATGTATTTTCAGAAAGCATTTTTCAAAAATGTAAATTTATGTTATGGAAAATACTTTTTGGAATATTTTCAGAAAGTATTTTTCGGAAGCTAAAAATAAAGGTATTTTTCGTATTTTCCTGTGTGTGATGGGGTGCCAGTCAGATTTGATTTGATGGGGTGTAGGAAGTTTTTGCCTTTGAAGATTGGATATTGGAAATCAATTGTTGCGTAGCCATAGGACACATTCTTCCTGCACCTCCATAGTAATTATGAAATGACAAAAGTACTCTTAGACTAAAATATTATATTTCAGCATTGCCCTCCAACCCTGGGTCGTTGATTATTCTGGACCTTTTCATCTCTGCACTTTGTGTCGCTGCTGATTTCTCTACACCTCTCCATTTACATCTATGAACTTTGTGCATTTCTGCACTTCTAGACCTTATACATTGTGATCAATCATCGTGGGCCATTGTCTTTTGTATCTTTTTCCTGAACTTACGTTGACGGTGGCGGTGGTTAAAGTTTGTTGTTGAAAGTCCAACTTGATCGGATTTGTATTGACTTGGGATTAGTCTATAACTCAAATGAACGTAGATCAAATTTGTCTTGGATGAATATAGATCTTTTCCCATATAAAGTTGTGGGCTTGCCCCTAACTTGGCTTAACGTAAGCTCAGATTAATTTAGCTCGACATAAGTTGGCAGATTCAACAAGATTTGGTTTTTATTTAATATGAACTCGACGTAATATATGTCTGGTTGACTCAACCTAAACCTGACTGATTAGGTTTAATTTGGACTTGAATTGACTCAACTCGACCTGTGCTAGAGTCGGTTCGGCTCATCCTAGACCTAAATCGACTCAACTTGAACTACGCTTAAGTTGACTTAACTTCACTCTAACTTGGGTTGTTATATCCAACCTTGAGCCTGACTTGATCTTATCTTATTTAGATTTATCCCCATCTAGTATTTTAAACTTGAACATAATCTCATTTAACTTAAATTGAAAAAAAGTTTTACATGTATAAAATGAAGCAGTACTTGAAGAACTTTGATGCAAAAAATAACATCAATTAAAATTTATTATAAAAAATTATGAATATTAATATTTTTGAATTTTTAATAATTATTTGATATTTAAATAATTTTTAAAATTTAGTGGTAATTAAAATACTTTATCTAAAAAAGTTTAAAATTCATTAAATTATCTTGTTCAAACAAAACATTTGAAAAATAAAATAATTTAAAATGTGATGAATTCAAATTCAAAGTAATTGAATAATTTAAAATTTCTAAAACTTCCATCTAAACACAAGGTAAAGCTTGAATTGCATCTAGAATATTATAACACGTGACACATGCAACATTATTTTGAAATAATTTACTTTTTAACACTATATCATTCAGCTTAAGGAATGAATTATCGAATGACATAGTACACTATTTTTATTTACTAATGGATTGATTATATTTACATATTTGAATTGCAGTTATTTGATCTCATTATTCTAAGTAGTTTATGTATAATGTTCTACCTTTTCACATCACAAAAAGTTACATGTATTTCTATAATTAAATTAGTTATGTTTATTTAAAAGTGAAATCTTCTGTACTTTTCTGTAGTTAGAATCTGGTAACATCACAAAGATACCACGGACAAGATAATTCGAAACAAGAATATTATTCCTTTACATCATAAAATCAAGTTGTATGATATAAAGGGTTGCAGGTACCCGTATAATTGGATGTAGGTGATCAAAGCCAAATCCAAAACATATTTAAAAATTATAACTAATTACGATATGTTGCACCAAAGACATGTTTATCTACTTAGTTAAACTAAAATTTGTGGAAAAAGTAATAACTGTGGAAGATAGACGAAGGCTAGAATTTAAAAGTAAGTATTGTGTCAATGTGAAGGAGTGGCGTTGGGGTTTTCCATGATTTGTGTTGATCTCTTGGAAGATGGTGATACAACAAAGGTCTTCAACTTCTCTGTAATCTTGATAATAACCAAAAATATAACTCGATATATAAGAATCATCCCCAGCAAGATTGAAAGATCAACCCACTTTGAGTAACTCACATCAACTTGCCATATATTTCTCAGAACCTCGTCACCAGTGATGTAACTGTGTGAGGTTTCTCCATTGGAAGCAAATCTGAGTCCTTTATACTCGTTCTTGAACATTCCTTGGTTGGCAAAGGTATGAAAACCAACGTAGTGTAAAGGGTATTTCCAAACTGGCTTGGGAATATCGTTTGGCAATTTGAAGAAACCACTGAGTAAAAGCATGATTCCTTGAATTCCAGCACCAGTTATGATGCCCATTAGATAGTTGGGAACAATGCTCGCAACTATCATCATAAGACTCTCCACTAACATCAAACTAGAAAACAAAACACAGATGAAATACACTATGTGCTCCCATCCATTCTGAAGACCCGGAGGGTAGTAAGATATAACCCCAGGAATTAATGTAACCAATACCAAGAACGGGAGAGATGATAAGGTGTTCCCAATCACAAATGCAGTTACACCATAATGTCCGTTTTCTCTTTCTCGCTGAAATACCTGCAACAAAGTAATAGTAAACTATTTTTAGACTAGAAAAATACTTCCCAAGTAAGATAATTATTCTAACATGATGAACAGTTTTGTGAGTTACCTTCATGACTTCCACGAAGGAAGGGAATCCACCAATGGTCATGAAAGTGAGGAATCCATTGATGAATGCAACAAGCGAACCTCGATCCTGAAATAATCAGAAGTAGCTGCAGGATTAGTGAACAAAAATCTAATTTCAAAGGCACTGTTATTTAGTTTTTGTATGTGAATTATATCACACTCTTCCGTACCTTAATAGAGTCATAACTTGTGCCTAAATTATAGAAAACAGTGGCTAAAGTTATAGCCAATGCAATATATATGGCAAGGCGTAACCAGTAATAGCCGAGATCACGATACATGTTAATGAATGATCTTTTGGTAAGAGCAACGCACTGATTATGGAAGCCAGCATGCCCTCTCTTCACATCCAATGAACAGGTATCCTGAAACCAATTAATGTTCATGTTAAGTTAGGTTTTTGGAATGTTATAGCATCTACTAGAATAGAAGCATTGAGGGTTACCTTCTTAGACAGTAGAGCTACTTCGCTTTGAACTTCTTGATTCCTTTCAGAGGATTTGTATGAGCTCACAAGGATGTGAATTACTTCTTCTGTTGGTAAGTTTGTAGTTCCAGATAAACCCACCTCAATGTCCTAATGAAATAAAAACACATTTTAATTGGATTTTTGTTCACTGCAGTTGCGTTTATCTTGCAGTGAAGAAGAATTGAATCATGGAAACTTGGTCATTTTAATTACCTGATCAAAATCCTTGTTTATAGTTTTCAGTAAATGATCAGACGGATTCATGAGAGGAGGACAAGGAAAGCCACATGAAGCAAAAAACTACATTGAAATAAAAGCATGATGAGAAAGAAAGAAAGAAAGAAAACATAGTAATGTAAGAATAATGGAGTATAAAAATAGGTAAGTTTTTTTTTTTTTTTTATTACCTCACTTGCAGCAGAAGCAGGTCCAAAGTACACTGTTTTACCCGAAGACAAAAGACAAAGGTTATTGAAGAGGTGAAAAACTTCAGTACTAGGTTGATGGATTGATGCAATAACAGTCTTCTTAATGTGGTCATTTTGAGCAAGGGAAGCTATTCTTTTGATGACATAATAGGAAGCTGCACTATCAAGTCCACTAGTTGGTTCATCAAGAAAGAGAAGTTTAGGGCGTGTTAGGATCTCTATGCAGATGCTAACTCTCCTTTTCTGACCCCCACTAATCCCTTTACAACCCCATCCTCCAATTCTTGTGTTAATGGCATCTTGAAGACCCATTTCTCTAATTGTAAAGTTTGCTCTCTCTTTCTTCTCTTGTTTTGACATGGTGTCAGGTAATTGCAGTTGAGCAGAATAGTGCACTGCTTCTCCAACCGTTAAGGTTGCCAATAAGGTGTCATCTTGTGTCACATATGCCTGTGGTCACAACATATGAATCCAAAGAGTGTTTAAGAAATGAAGTAGTAATTAGGCATCTTGATAATGAAAGTAAGATTTTCTACATACTGAGGTTCCATAAGTAAATATTTGTTTGTGACCATTGATCAGAATCTCCCCCGCTTGCCTCATGTTTGAACCTAATCTCCCTGTAAATAAGAATTTATAACATCATTTAATTTGTTCAAACCTCTAAATTATTGGATGTCTGCCTATAAAATAAAACTATTCTAAGAAAGAAGAGTAAGAAAAGTGTTTTATATTCCTCTAATTCTCCCTCTGACCTCACAATTAATATTGGTTTAATTTTGTATGTAATTTTTAAAACAGAGAATTATAAGTATTTTATCATGTATCATTTTACTGTTCCAAGGGTTGACAAGTAAATATCTCATTTTACAAGATAAAAATAGAAGGAATTTCCACGGATATATATATATATATATATATATATATATATTACTGCTAAGGTTCTAATTTTTTGGATCCGTTGGTGTACTCTTTTTTTAGAGGAAGGGATGGCCGAAGACCCTTGATTATTTTCCTCCATGGAACCATTTGTTGGAATAGGATAAAATTTCTATTTTAGTCTTTTGTTGTCTATTTTCAAATTTAACTTTTGTAAAGTGAATAATTTACCTTGTACAGAAGCACATATGTAAAACTACGAAATTCTAGCCATTGGTGCATGATTAAGTTAAACTAAATTTTAATAAATTTATTATTTTATATATGTATTATTAAATATTTTTTTCTTCAATAGTTAAAATTCTTTATATTTCTCTTTAAAGTGAAAAAAAAAACATTAAAAAGGAGGCAAAATATAGTATATAATTATGATTTTACTCTTAAGCTTTAAGCGACTTTCAATCTTTTTACTTCAAGATTTAAGAGAATCATACCATGGAACTATTTTTTAAAAATAGAAAAAGTAGCAATTGGAGACTATCCAGACATTGAATTTGCTTTTAGTTTAATAAACGTGGTAAGTAAAAAAAATTTACTTTACATTATTTAAAAAAAAAATCAATTTTAAAGAAGTTATTAACAAAACTTAATAAACTTGTCAGACATAACAAATTGAGAATGCGTAGTTTTATAAAAAGGTTTTAAGTTGTTATTGTTGTATTATTTCTGTATGAATAATTTTATTTGACACCCATGTAAAAAGATAACACCATTTTACTCTTGATTTTTATAATAGAATATTATATTTTAATAAAATAATATTATTTTTTTAGTATCAAGTAGAAATAAGTTACTATTTTATGTGTCAAAGGGACCAAAAATCATGTATAAAATTAGAAGATTAAAAATACCTGCTAAAGTATCAAGTAGAGTAGATTTGCCACAGCCAGAGGGACCCATTATTGCCAAGAGTTGCCCTGGTTTAGCATAACCACTGAGACCTTCAAGAATTGATGTGCTTCCATTCTTTCTGTTGGAAGCAGTCACCCACACATCCTTCCATGTCAACCAGGTACCCTCACTTCCACCATTCATCTCTGTTGCTCCTCTAGAACCTTCCACTTCTAGTGTGGTGGCTTTAATGGTTATCACACTTTGCTGGAGAACTGATTCTGAACTAGGTTTAGTTTCATTAGCACATCTTGGAGCAAGCGAAACAGATTCATCACGAATGCTATCCATTAAAATGTCACAGCTACAATTGTTGGGTGTGTGAATGAATGATAACTGGTAACAAATGAAGCCACATATATACACATAATAAAGCTGCATGGATTTATTGTGTGGTAATCTAACACATGTTTCATATTTAAATACGAGTTTCATATTCAAACATGTGCTTCAGATAGACCTATTTGGTCCAAGAATTTAACACCATTGGAGATTAGGTGGAATAATAAATGTGTGGAAGAGACGCAATTTTCGAACAACAAATTATTGCTGTATAGTGGAGCCTTTGAGGTGATGCCGCACCGAACATGAGGCCCTTACAGTGGGGATAAAGAACATAAATGTGACGCAAAAAGTCTAATACCCGAGGGTTTTTTTTTGTCTTCTAGCGTTTATAATATATAGCTTACTTAAATAAGTATTTTTTTTTTGGTTGGTTGAATATTTCACTTTAGATTAAGGAACTTCTATTATTTTAATAATAAACACTCATTTATTTTGTATTGTTTATTCTTTAAAACTAATTAAAAGAACCATACTGTTGTAAGTAGTAAAATTTCAACCATACTAGTCTTGTGTGATAAATTCTAACACCCTAAAATCATTTATTTCAAATTTTTGTTTTCACTTTTTATAATAAATAAAGCGCAAAAATTACAAAAAATATATAAAATATCTAAGGAACTTCTCTAATAAATTAAATCAAATCAAATCACATGTACACACTTTATGTCATATCACTAATTTAATAGTGAGTTCATAATTTTAGTCTATTATAGTATGATCTGTCACATATAACCCCACTCATTAATTTTGTTCCATCAAACCTCACTCATTAATTTAGTGGGTTAAAGGTAGCACAAACTCACCTATCCATTTTTAATTAGAATTAAAATAAAAATAATTTAAAAAATTAACTTTTTATATTATATTATTTAAAAGATACACATATATAATAAAATTGTAACTTAAACTATTAATACTTAAAATTAAGATCAAATTATTAAATACTACAAAATAATAATTTAACATATAAAATAATAATTATATTAACTTATTTAATTGGAGATATTAATTTATTAATTAAAAAATAGACAATATTTAAATGTTTAAGTATGTTTATATATATAATAACAAAAAAATGTGTTATAATGACTTACTAACTAAGCATTTTTATTTGATTTCAACTTAACGAAAAATGTGTTGATAACATGATTTATTAAAAGATAATGTTAGTTTAAGAAAATAGTGAAGTATCATTCTGCAATTGCAAAAGCCTACAAAAAGAAGGTGTTTTCAGCATATGAAGTGCATGGAGTTTAACACCTAGTCCGTATACTAATTATCAAAGATTTATTTTAGTTTAACTAAAAATTTATTGTTAAATCTAAATTATTTTTAGTAGTTTCAGAAAATTTAACCCCAGTTAATTGAATACTTCCACTTATATAAAAATATATAATAAATCAGAATTTTCTTTCCGTTCGTATATATTTATTCTTGTTTCTACTTTTATTCTTGTTTTTACTTGTTTTAAACTCCAAATTTTGAATTATTATTATAACTGCCGTATGCTTTTCATTTATGATTGAAAGAAAACCAAATAATAACACATAACAGTTAAATTAATAAACTCTATACACCCAAAATACAAAAAACAATAATGTTTCCCTCTCTTCCTACATTGTACAAAATGTTGATTTTCAACTATACACATTTTCTCGTGTTAGTGTTTTGTACGTTTTGTTTTTTAATCTAAAACGGAACCTGGCTTCTTAATTTAAAGAAAGTGGAGACTCAATAAATAGAGGATATAGATTGTTCATAAAGATCCTGTAAACAAACAGGGTGGTGAGGGTCATAGAGCATGTGATACTCGATTGCTAACCAGAGTTATTACTTTGTGAAACACATATATAATATATACTTAAGGAATTGTTTCGTATACCAATTTTTTTTATCCAATCCTTAAAAGAATTATATTTTAGAATATTTTTTTAAGAATATTAAAATTATGCTTAAGATTTTGAGAAAGAAAAACATATATATATATAATCAAAAAGTAAATATACAAATAAATAAAACTCCTATAAAAAAACTAAAATATGTATGGAGAGGAATTAAAATATAAAATGTTCTATAATCTTCTCTATTATCCAGTGAAAATGTTACGAGAAAATGAAAGTTTTATGTAGGGTTAAAAATATAGGCATGTATTATATTTGTGTGGAATTAGAAATATGATGAATTTATTAATCATTTTAGTGGTCAAGTTTTAATGTATATTTAATTCTTAATTAAAGATAACTTATGTCAATTACTTATAAAATAAATTTGCTGTTAAAAAAAACTTATAATTAAAGATTCTTACGTAGTATTATATAATATACCCAAAAAGTTACTTTGATTATATAAATTATTGTGAATATTAAATAAAATTTAATTATAAGTTGGTATTAGGTTAACATATTTAAAAAATTTATCCTTCCAAAGTTGTCAAAATTTAAGAATAAGTTCTAATTTAGTGATGTATAAATACATCACTAAAGAATATTATATGTTAATGAAGTTAATATGTACTAGAGTAAGGATTTCATTATATATGTCGTAAAAAGATTTATTCTAATTTTTTAAAGGCTTTTTATTTAAGTTTTAATTGTTTTATAAATCCAACATATTTAAGTAATGTACATTTCTAAATAATGGGGTACATTTATATATGTATATGCTTTACATTTTATGTTTAAATTTTATTTATTATTAATTTATATAACGGGATGTTACATTGTGTAATTTTTGTAAACCAAATAAATAAATAATTTTTTACTTTTATAATATATTCAATCAAATTTTTTATTTATTTAATTTAATCAAACAATATTTCATCATTCTCAATGATCGACCAAAAAAGTGTAACAAGATATTAGCTTATAATTATCCTTAATATTTAGGAATATTCAAAACTAAACCAATTTTAAAAAGTAACTTCAAGTCAATTCAACTCTTTTCTTAAAGCTTTTTAGTCTATTTTTTTCTCAATTAATCGTTTGATTTGAATTTTAAATTAAAAATAGAATCGAAGCAAATTGAACTAAACCACTAATTATATTGAAATATAATATTATATATTTAAAAAAAATTAACAACTAATAAACATCATTAGTGTTTGTTGAAAATTGCTGTAATATTTAATTATTTTATACTTTCATTATATTTATAAGCATGATAAAAAAATTCTATGATAGTTTTTAGTCGTAAATAATATATTTATTTATAGATACGAGAGAAAGTTAAAACTATAAATATGACAACAATTATGTAAAAAAATTTATAACATATGTTTTTATTTGAGAATTTTACAACTTTTGTGAAAGAATATTTTATACTTTTATAATAATTAGAAAAAAACTAATCACAAAACATTAATTTAGTTTTGATTTTACATTGAATTAAGTCAAATTCTATTTAACTGTGATTTTGATTAAGGGTACTTTTTAATAAAAATATCCAACTAAATCTAAGTGTGAACCCTCCAGTAACATTTTATTTTAAGATTTTATGGAAAAAAAGCTTTGGAATGTAGATATATTATGATTAAAATAATATGCTAAATTCTTTAAGCAAAATGATACTTTTTAAAGTTTACCTTAAATATAGAGTTATTACATAAAATTTATTAAAAAAATAACTATAAAGGATAATACCAAACTTATAAAAAGGAAAAAACAAAATAAACTACCAATCAAATAATAAAGATAATATGAAAAGGTAATCAAACAAAATTAGGGAAACTATAAGGTTTATCCTTCGTGTTCAAAAACAAAATAATAAAATAAATAATAATAAAATTGAGATATACAAATCCCTTCATCATTTCTTATTTATAGGGTCCACATTAATAGATTTTTTAGGATTTTTGGAAACACTCTTCCTCCATCTCCTAGATTTTTTAAAAGTTTAAATATGTATTTCTAACTCATCTAAATCCCAAAAGAACTGTGTTCCACCCGATCAATTCAATGCTTAGAAACCAAGTTATACTCGTCCTCAAACTTAGAAGAAATGGCCTATATCCTTCCAGCATCCGACTACAACACCATCATACATGAACCAACAACAGTTAAGAGCAAACCAGAAGGATTAAAACGAAACCCCTGAACTTCCAAACCTACTGCTAGAGTGACATCAAGCTTAACCACAACATAATCATGAAAACTATTTAACAGTTTTTCTAACAACTATAAAGGTGATCTATTAGGCCTGAGGAGTGATTAGATCAGATCATCATGATCATCACTACTTGAGTTAGAAGTCTCACATCCTTCAAAATATTCATCGAACTCTTAGAAACCAAACTCTACATAGCAATACCTTGTAAGAAATTCTCTTCAGAAGCAATAGGTTTAGAACTATTATTATGTATCCCAAGAACGATGACGACAGAAGCAACTACGGATGACTATAATCCATAATATTCATATTTTCATGCTTATCCTAGGACAAATTTTCATCTAGAAATAGGCAATTTAGAAGAAGAATTTGAAAGAGTCAAGCCAGACGAGTGAGTCAAGTCACTCTTAGTAAAAACACGTAGTGTCTGTTCAACATTCTAAACCACATAGGCTTGTTGAGAATCATCAGCAAGACTTGACATCCCTTCAAAACTATCTTTATGATGTAAGCACTATTATGAACAACAACGTGACTTTATAGAGAAGATAACTTAAAGAATATAGAAACATTAATCACCTTAGTATGCACATTCACATCTTCCTTCCTAGTCCCAAAGTTGGACTAAGGAACATATGGTTGTTTATACTTCAATTGTTGACCAAACTTATCACTTTGAGGACAGTGCTTACAAGCATATAAAGTATGACCAACCATTTTACAAAAAGAGCAAAAAGATATAAGTTGTTCATATTCCTATCAGCCACAAAGGCAAAACCTAAATGCTCCACCAAGAGTTGTTGTAGTATAAAAGAGAGCATATTCATATCAACAAACACCCGATGATAACAGTTAAGGATTTTCTTCATAATAGAATCATCTAATACAAGATAAGTTTATACGAACCCCTTGTACTATAGAGAAAATAGCATCGGGTTACTATTACTCTAAAAAAGATCATAAATCTCAATACTGTCTTCATAAGTTTCATATATTGATAATTGAAACATCTCCAAAATTAAGAATCCGCGGAATGCACTCCTATTCAACAAGAAAAAAAAAATTGCAAATCCACAATAAAAAAACAATACAAACAAATACAATTATAAAAAAAAAAAAATCACCATACTCTTACCGACATATAGAAAAAAAACTCATTGTCAAAAATCTTAATTACCCCGAATAGAATTATGGTTGCCGTCTCTAATTATAATAACAAAGAGAATGATGAACTTGTCCATGAGTATACTTTATTTTTGCTATAAAAGAGTAAAAATAATTTTATGTCTTATGATGTATTTCTTCAAATTCATTAATTCATATATTAATTTCTTCGAACTATTGTGGCTGTGATTCGATTAATTTTTCCTTGAAAATAAAATAGTGAATCACGTTGGTTGCGTATCTCTTTTGGTCGAGCGAAAGTGTGAAGTGCATGAATTGCACTAATGATGCAGAGTTTGAATTGAACTTTTCTTCTTTCTATTAATAGAGCGTCTCTAAGGTTTATAAGGGCAATTAGAAATGTTCTTATTTATCGAAGCAAGTCCATAAAACTGTACATTCTTGCTTTTCTTCTTAGTTAAACTTCTTGAATAAAACTGAACTACAGTAAATGTATTGATTCAGAAAGCAAAAGTGACTTTTTTTATTACAATAGGTAACAAACACAATTTTTATAATTTTTTAATGTCTTTATTAGATTTTTCATGAGAACAATAAACTCTAAAACACCATGGAATAACAGGTTTCTACACACACACAAAATATAGGTATATTAAATAAGAGGAGGAGATTACTTGTGAGTTCATTGTCTTTAGAAAAATTGTTACCAACAGTGACGGTTTTAGAATTGACCCACATGTCATTTCAAATTAATAACGTTCATTGCATATTTTCGGTATCTTCTTCTACAGAAAAGACATAGAAAGAACAAAAACAAACATTGTTTAGTTGAACAAAATAAAAGAAAAAAAAAGAAAGTACGAGATAAAAAATATGATCATTATTAATAATTTTAATAATAAAATACTATTTATTTGTCGAAAAACACTCTTTACTCTTTCATAAATTTACGTGGAATGAATGTTCAACATCGAACATATTTTACGTCTTTCCTCTGTCCTTTCCGGCAATCAAATCAGCATAAATAGATATTAGAAGTGACCTGATGGGAATTTTTTAATAATTCAAATTCAATATATTAAAATTTATATTAGATCATTTAATTTATTAAATTCACGAGATATGTATTATTTAAATTGTGAATTAATATAATGATTTGTTCACATTTAATATCTATTAAGTCAAATTTCAAAAAAAATAATAATAATTTTATTATAACTTTGAATAAATGAAACAAATATATTAAATTTTGATAAAAAAAAGTTATATATAATTTTAATAATAATTTTTATAATGGATTATGATTTATGTTGTTTATTATTAAATTTTAATAAAAGTTTATTATATCAAAAATAAATTCGAAAATTTAAATATATATTTTGACTGAATTTCAATGAAATTTGATAAGAAGATAAGAGTTGATCGAGTTGAAAATGAGTTTTAAAAATTCATTCTAGAGTCAATTAGAAAAACGATGGTTAAACCTAAAAGATAGTAAATGTTTCATTGTTTTTTTTATTCTCTTTTTTTTTTTCTCTTTGTGTTTCAATTATGGAACAAATATATTTTTGTCTCTTTAAAACTTTAAAAACATATTAATTATACTTTTATTTTTTATTTTTTTTAAAATGCTTTACACGTATATTTAATGTATTAGATAGAAAAAGAAAGAGGTAAAATAAAAAACGGTATAAACATTTTATTAAAATAAAAAATTATTATACTTTTTCTACAAAAATATCTTTCGAACACAAATAAAAAATAGTAAACAGAATTTTTGTCTCATTTTTAGAAAAAGATTACTTCCTTTATTCTTTATTATGTAATAGTTTTTATGTGATATTTAAGATTTCACTCTACAAGCCAATAAAAATATTAACTTTTATAATTTTTTAATTCTTTTTAATAAAATTTTTATAATTTTAACATTTTTAAGTATAAAATCATTTATAATATCGTCTTATTTTTTCTTTGTAATAAAATATCAAAATTCTTTTTTATAGAATAATTTATCTTCTCTTATTGTAATAAAGTATCATTATTATTTTTTTCTCTTCACTACAAAGCATCATATGAAGTAAAGTATCTAAAGTTTCTTGATTAATGTGGGTTAACACGGTATTTGAACCAGTTTATCTTTTGGCCTTTTGAAGAGCACTTTTCGTTATTAAATCAGTTTAAGGCATTTTATAGATAGATAATGGTCAGGTTGTATTGGATAAATTGTATAGAGTTTCAGGGTATATAGGTATGATTTATCATAAGTACTTTTTGTCAGTATATTTTGTTCTCTTTTTATTGGAGTCTTTTTATTTTATACCGATTGAAATACCTTAATTTTATTTATTTTGCCAATAAAATAAAAGAACAGCATCATATCAAATACTAGAGTACTTTTTTTTCTCATTTCAATAAACATAAGTTTTTCTTTATACTTTTAATTATAAAATTTTTACTACAAGAAATCTTGATTCAAAATTTTATAAGAAGGTTTTTTTTTTTTTTCTCGGTAAAAAACTTTAATATTATTCATAGTTTCAATATACGTGGAATCTTAATAAAAAATCACTACTCCGCCAATATGATTATAATTATTTTTTACCTTCTTCATTTTAGTTAGAGAATTTAAATGAAGAGGTGAAAGAGGATAAATTATCTACCAAATAATTGATTGATATGAATTCCAGTCCACATGTAATTAGATGCAGCATTAACATGTAAAGAGTATAAAATTGATATGAATTCCAGTCCACATTATAATTGATAAAATGATAATTAATGTAATGTTGAAGTTTAAAAGTAATAAATAAATAAATAGATCATTAAAAAAGTAGATGAAGTGTTTAATAACATATTTATCCTATTATATTTTTGGTCTTTACAATAATTTTAAAGTAATCATTTTTCTATAAAGGTCCTTAACACACTTAACAATTATTAGATTGGATAATTAGCCAAAAATAAAAGAACTTAAATTAAATGAATATCAGTATCATATTAATTCAAATGGCTGATTATTCTTTTATAAAAGTAGGATTTATTTTTTGCCAAAAAAATTCCAATTTTTTTCACCCTAAGATATTTTTCATGAGAAAGTCCGTACTGGAGTTAATGAGAAGACAAAGTTGATATTATAATTGTTGTCTCACATATAAATGTATGAAAATTAAAATTGATATTGACACATTTTAATATTTGTTAAAGTGGGATAAGGACACATTACAAAAAAATTGTACACGTATTGTATTAGATAGAGTGAAGTGGTATAATGAGAAACTTTATAACTATTTTATTAGAATATAAAAAAAACTTTTTTTTATTACGAAACATTTTCTTTTACATTTTTGTTAATAATTAATATCACTGAGTTTAAATTTTAGGAGCAGAAATATGAAGAGCACTAGTCATACAAAATGGACTTGTTATTGATCTTTCACATATCTATGCGAATATGAAAATTATTTTTCGTCTTACACTTGAATCTGTTTCATTAACTTTAGATAACTTGAACTTCTTCAAGAGGAGTGGCATTGGGATTCTGCATGATCGATGTTGTTCGCTTGGGAGAATTTCTTGATGCCATGAATGATACGATGATTGGCTTCAGTTTCTCAGTAGTTTTGATGTTAATCAAGAAGAGAACTCGATACAGAATAATCATCCCCACCAAGATTCCAAGATCAACCCACTTTGAGTAACTCATGTTTACCTGCCATGTATTTGTTAGAATGTCTTCACCAGTAACGTAGGAGCCACCTTGGCCATTATCTGAAGCGAATCTTAGTCCTTTAAACTCGTTCTTGAACAATCCTTGGTACGCATATCTATGGAAGGCAAAATAGAACATAGGGTATTTCCAAAATGGCTTTGGAAGATCGTTTGGTAATCTGAAGAACCCACCACCCAAAATCATGATTCCTTGAATTCCAGCTCCAGTTATGATGCCCATTAGAAAGTTGGGGACAATGCTTGCAACTATCATCATAAGGCTCTCTACCAACATCAGACAAGAAAAGAGAACACAGATGAAGTATACGAAGTGTTCAAAGCCTTTCTGAAGACCTGGAAGGTAATAGGCTATAGATCCAGGAATTACTGAAACCAAAAACAAGAATGGGATTGATGAAAAGCTGTTCCCAATCACATATGCAGTCACACTGTAATGTCCATTTAGTCTCTCTCGTTCGAACACCTGGAATTATTAGGCAAATTTAACATGATTAGTAAAAAAATAGATAGAAAGACTATTTTCTCTATCAAAGGATACTTTTAAGTCTTTAAAAAAATTGAGAATAATGATAAAAACAACAAAAAAAGGTTGAATCACCTTCATATCCTCCACAAAGGAAGGGAATCCGCCAATGGTCATGAAAGTTATGAATGAAGATACAAACATGAGAAATGAACCTCTATCCTGAAATAATGAAAAGTGACTTCTGATTTATAAGATACTAATTAGCTAAATTAAAAGCCAAATAATTCATATGAGTCGTATATTATGTGTTACTTTTCTCTATTACCTGAATTGAGCGATGACTTGTACCCAGATCATAGAAAATAGTGGCTAAACTTATAGCCAATGCAACATATATGGCAAGGCGTAACCAGTAATAGCCGAGATCACGATACATGTTAATGGATGATCTTTTGGTAAGAGCAATGCACTGACTGATGAAACCAGCATGCTTTCTCTTCTTGTTTGTTGAACAGCTGTCCTGCAAATTATTAACACATGAAAGTTTAACACTAATATTTTATAAATTATAATTAACTGTTGATCAAATTTAGGTACATGGTATTATGAGATCTACTTAGCAATAATCAAAGATACCTTTCCAGTTAGTTCTGCTACTTCTTTCTCAACATCTTGGTTCATTTCAGATGACTTGTACGAATTTACAAGGATTTGAATCACTTCTTTGGTGGGTATTGTTTCATTCCCTCCTAACTCATCGTCCTGATAAATAAAACATATTTCAATTATGTGTGAAAATGTTGCAGAGGAGAAAGTTGAAATACAAAAAAACACCAATTCTATGGAAGCATGGTCAAGTTAGTTACTTGATCGAAATCCGTGTTAATGGTTTTCAGCATATGATCTGATGGATTCATGAGTGAAGGACAAGGAAAACCATTTGAAGCGAAAAACTACGTGGAACAAAAGCAAAGTTAGTAAGGTGAACCTTCAAATTAGAAATGAGCAAAAAATGTTTGTTGAGTCCCTAACCTCACTTGCAGCAGAAGCAGGTCCAAAGTAAACAGTTCTACCTGAAGATAGAAGACAAAGGTTGTGGAAAAGTTGAAAAACTTCGGTACTAGGTTGATGGATTGAGGCAATAACAGTTCTGTGAATGTCATCTCTTTTATCAAGTGTAGCGATTCTTTTCATGACATAATAGGAAGCTGCACTATCAAGTCCACTAGTTGGTTCATCAAGGAAGAGAAGCCCTGGTCGTGTTAGAATCTCAATGCAAATGCTCACTCTCCTTTTCTGACCCCCACTTATTCCTTTAACACCCCATCCTCCAATTCTTGTGTTAATGGCATCTTGAAGACCCATTTCTCTGATGGTATAGTCTGCTCTCTCTTTCTTCTCTTGTTTTGACATGGTGTCAGGTAATTGCAGTTGAGCCGAATAGTGCACTGCTTCTCCAACCGTTAAGGTTGTCAATAAGGTATCATCTTGTGTCACATATGCCTGTGGTCACAACATATGAATTCAAAGAATGTTTAATTGATCATGTGGCTAATGATATCTTATAACATTTCAATTTTGTTTTTTTTTTTATGAACTTTATATTTTGTACGTACTGAGGTTCCATATGCCAGTGCTTGTTTCTTCCCATTGATAAGAATCTCCCCAGTTTGCCTTGTGTTGGAACCTAGTCTCCCTATAATATGAATTTATATCATCATTTAAGTTTTTCAAGACTATAAAAGTTCAAATCTTACAGGTAAGAGTTCTTAGATCATGCTAGCATTCTAATTTGAAAGTATGACAAACATTTATAAGAGATCTACGAGTGTTTGATTTTTCCTTGTTTCATTCACTTCCGGAACAAACATTTGTTAGAAAGAATCTGTTTTAAATAGAATTTCGTAGTGAAAAAAATGGAAATTTTGTAGCAAGACTTTCATCATAGTTCGACGGTCCAAATGAGGGAGGAAAATAAAGATGAGAGCGAGAAGTAGGTGATCTGGAGAGAGAAAGATGTGAAAGATAGTATTATTCAATGGAGATATGTTAACATCAATCAGAGTTTATACTGCAATGATTTTTATTAATATTTTATTTAATAATTTAATCTATATTTTGATTAAATAACTTAATTTAATATTTTATTAATATATAGAGTCGGTAAATGGAAGGACGAGAAAATGTGGGTTTCGAAAATAGTTTTTTCCATTATTCAAATATTCTATGACTTACAGTATTATGCCTCACGAAAGCCATGTTGGCTCTTTCTGACTTTTTGGTTTCCTAATTTGACAATTTTCTTATAGAGAATATCTAGTTGATATTTTTTTAATTAATTATTTTACTTGAAAAAACCATTTATCATTGGAAAGATTTCATGATACATTTTCTATTTTCAATTTAAGAAAAAGTTTCTTCAAAGATACTAATTCTTAATTAAAACTAAACAAATTTCTAAATAAGATTAATTTGAAATTAATAAACTCATATATATATATATATATATATATGAGTTTTTTTTAACTTTTTATTTACAAGAAAATTGAGTGTATATTTCTTTAAAATGATATAATATTATGAAAATAAAAATCACGAAAAGTGATACAGATAAAAAAAATTATAAAAAGTTCCTATGAAAAAAAGTCAGAAGTTTGATTCACTCTGTATTTAAGTTTAGTGTCTAAATCAGAAGATAACTTGATTCAATGAACTTATAATTGAAGTTTAGTGTCAAAATCAAAAGATAGCTGGATTTCACTGGATTTCACTGGATTAATATTAATTTAAGTTTAATTAATGTCAAGATCAAAAAGATTACGTATCAAAATTAGAGTTTCAAAGTTCATGTTTAAATTAAAAGAGAAAAGATGCAAATTAAGTATTTTTAAGGAATGAGATTCATTTCATTCAAAGATTGTTCGAGTGAATTAATTTATGTTTATAAACACATGCGCGAATCACCGACAACAATTTGCATGAAAAACAAGTTTCATTAGCATGATGAAAAATATTCGCAGTGGAAGCTAGAAAAAACAGAATAACAATGCCCTTTCCAAAATTGTGTTTCTTGTACCAAGTATGAAAAAAATAAATATCCATCTACATCTAGCTACGATATCTCCAAGCTTCAGAAAATATCAAACATTTTGATTCAAAAGAAAACAATTATTTAAATTTTTGTTATGAAGTTATTGAGAAATCATAAACTGTCCAAAGTTGACCTAATCTCAACAGATTAAACCATGCAATGAAGGTTTTGAGAAGGTTCACTTTGATACATACCAGCTAAGGCATCAAGAAGTGTGGACTTTCCACAACCAGAAGGACCCATTATGGCCAAGAGCTGCCCTGGCTTGGCATAACCACTCAAACCCTGCAGAATTGATTTGCTTTCATTCTTTCCCACAGAAGCACTCACCCATACATCTTTCCATGTCAAGCATGTACCTTCCTCTTCTCTCCAACCTGAACTCTCTCCTCTTTTGCTCCCTTTTGGTTTTGGAGCACTGCATGCTTCTTCTATCTCCAGTGTAGTGGCTTCAACTCTTGGTGAGTTAGGTTTAGTTTCATTAGGAGCAGGTGAATTATATGGAAGAAGAGAAGCCATTTAACAGCAACAGAAACACTACACTACCCTTCTCAATAGATTTCTCTGAAATCAAACCAATATATAGAGAGAGATTAATTACATAACTTACGTGTGGAATTTTTAATATTTAGCATCCGTTTCAATATTTTCTCTTCTATGTTTTGTTTATTTAGAAAGTATAAAAACATGCATAAAGTGTTTTTAAGGTATAAACGTGAAAAGGTCGACAAGTTGTAAGTTGAAATCGTACTCTATAGCAAATGCAGATGTGGACACGAGTGCCATATATCTATCATTATTGTGACATTTGTGGCTTGAGTTCTGCGACGTAAAGGAAGCAATCGACAACAAACGTTGTTTTGTTTGTTTCTCCAAAGTTGTCGAAGAAAACTAGTTTCTATTGACTATTACAATGATAGTTCCATCTTTGAAGGAAGACTTAATAAAAGCTGCTCTACTCTCTCTCGACCTCAAAAATTCAACCGACTCTAAGATTTTCATTTAATAAATCTTACAATACATAACTATACATTCCTATATTTTATTATCAAATTCGGACTAAACCATCCTATTTTCAATGTGTTTGGTTAAAATAGGTTATTGAATATTTGCAATTAGCGTTTTTATCAATAAATTTGTTTTTGAGTGTGTATATGTAAACAGATTAAACAAGAACTTAAAAAACAAAGACTCATGCATAACATAAGGATAATGTTTAGACAAGGAGCTTAATAATCCAATAAACAATAAATGAGATTAGGTTGAGTAAAATTTAAGCAAAACATTCAGAGTGTCTAATCTGATCTAAAGTGTATAGGTTGGATAAGATCATTTATATTACATCTGCATAGACTCATGCATACATTGAACAGATACACTATAAATTTAAACTTTGAATTCATTTTGTAATGTCCTCGCAGGGCAAAAATTCAGAATGAAAAAGAAAAAGAACCTGGAGGTAACCCTTGTTATATGATAATTTCCTTTCACTAATTGATCTCAGTTTTGGGTTTCTCTAGCTCCTTTTCTTCAATCGAAATATTCTCTGATCTTCTTGGTTGCTCCTCATCTCCTTTTAAAGCCACTTTCTTCTGCATAATCTCTTTATATTTCATGTGTTCATTCCATATATTGTATATAAAATTACATGTTGTTTAATTACGTGCTCTGACTTTTTTTCTACAAGGTCCACCTTCTTTTGAAATCTCAACTTTCTGCGTGCTCTCAAACAAAATGACGTAATTCTTTTTTACTGGAGACAAATTATCTAATAAACTAAACTTTAAGAATTAATTACACTTTTTCTTCTTAATATTATTCACAATCTCACAAATTTTATGTAATAAAACTTTCGTGAATTTTGTCTCCTAATTAACTTGAAAAAAATGTTCCTAATTTACTATAACTTATTTAGACCCCCACAATTAAAGAAAAATTGTAGTAAAATTCTAATTATGACTGTTTAAATAAGTTAATTAGGCTAAATCTTACATTTGTTTCGTGTATATATAATAATGTGGATCTAAAGTTTCATTATAAGCATTCTGTTTTTTTTATTTTATTATTAGGTTTTTCTTGTCTTTGTTTTCCGTGTTTCTCTTTCCTTCTCCAATATATATATTAGCCGCCACCCAACTTGTTTCCACATTAGAGTTAGCATATATATTTATACTTTGACATGTCAACTTTATTATTCCAATTAAATAAATGACAGTGTATATATATTATTTAACAATTTATTACTATTTGCTTTATCATATATATCTTAGTGGAAGTTTCAACCAGAGCATCCATATTTTTCCTTTTTAATGATTGGGTCAGAACTTCCAAAACATCCTTCAAGCGTTTTTCTTTTACCATGTTCTTGGTTTAAGCATCATACAAAATAGGGAGTGAGGAAGGATCCACGGTTTAGGATACACTAATCACCTTTTGTTGGTAACACATCTTTTGGATTTTTAATACTCATATATTAAAGGGTGTATTATGCTGATTGCATATTAGTAGAAGTAACTACTTTTTAATATCCAATTTCTATCTATTACTGTAACATGTAAAAAGATTGAAATATGTTAAGTATTCTATTATTTATATATTTTTTATTAAAAAAATAAGTTCGATTTCTTTGTTTTTTTGAGATTTTTTGTGTTATCTTTCTATTATACCTTCAAAATATATTAATTATATTTTAAAACATTATAAAAAAAATTAATATATCAAAATCAATATATTTTGAAGAGATTGAAGAAAATAATATAAAAAGTCTAAATTTCTTTTAATATTATTTGCGTGATTGTGTTATCAGTGTATTATTTTAATATTAAATATTGAAATGTGTATGATTATTTTTACTATTTTTTATCTTTTTTATATATGTATATTTAAATATTATTCCCCTAATTAAAACTATAGGAGAATTTAGTTATCATAATGTAAAAACAATTAGTATCACACACCGAAGAATTATTGTGAGAACTCTTGCTCGTATGATAGAATGAAACCAAATCACAATAATCATTTAACAACAAGATTAAAAATAATAGTTATTGAGATTAAAACTCAATTATAAATACATTTTATTTGAGCGGTGGAGCGACAAAAAAAAAAAAAGTCGTTATCAATATTCATTAGAAAAAATATTGGAAAAAAACATTTAGAAAAATTGACCTATCACAATAGATTTTCAAGTCTAGGAACTGGTTATGATGGAAGGTGGTAATACTCTACCATATTTATAATGGTTATTCATAATTAATTAAATATGCTGTTTATAATTTTAAAATATTTGTCTCACCCAAAAAATATTTACTTAAATAAAGATTAATGCATGTTTTACAAATAAAGATTAATTATCAATAAAATTATTATTATGGTACATGTTGTAGAAAAATATTATATTTCTTTATATATTTAGCTTGATAAAAATGAACTTATGCTCATACTTATCTTTAAGTAGGTCACACCTATTTATATCACACCTACATAAAGGTGAGTTAACACAATAATCATAAATCCTAGTATAATTATTATATTATATTAACGTAAATATTTCATTATTTAATCAAACCACATTCACTTCTTCTTACATTATAAAACAAATACGATAAATTATTAATTACTTTTATCAAAGATGCATCTCAATTGTTTAAAGGAATTTGTTATCCTTAACGTCTTCTAAAAATTCATATTAAGATCCTTAACGTCCTTCAAAAACTCATATAAAGATTATAAGATTGAACACTACTAGGTAGTGAGTGCGAGATTAAAATTATAAACATGATAAGTTGAATTGTACTAAAATATAAAAAAATTATTTTTCATATTCCTTATGTTAGTATAGTGTGTTAAGACTCGGAAATCTATACATATACATGTTTAGAAATACTAAATCATCTCACAATAAAATTTTTTGATAATTACAAATATAATTAAGTAAATTGAATCAAATACATTTTATGTTATTATGAAATTTTTTTCAAGAGTTAGTTTATTAATTTCTAACATTGTTCTTTATCTTTGATAAATGTGATTCTCATTTGTGTTTTTAGACTTAATTTGATACTCAATATACATTTACTATTTTAATCTATATCTCAAGTGACTTAAACATTAGAATATATTCACGTGTATTATAAAAAGAGAATATCTCAAATAAAACAAACTTAAAATAAGAGAAATCACAAGATCAAATTTAATTTTATAATTGATTAAACATAATTATTCTTCGTTTAAAACATGTTTTTCTTAAAGCAATTTTCATACAAAGCAATGTCAAAGCATTCCATTTGTTCCATTAATAGATTTTGTTAAATAAAAATGGTTTAACTTTAAACTATTCCAATATACAATTGAAAATAGAATGCGTAATAGTTATTATAAATCAATTAAATCACAAGGGAATTTATTTTGTTGTATTTGGACCTTATCTTCTTCGTTGACGCATAAATTGCATTATTAGACCAACAAACCAATCTAAATTATTTGCTGAGTTGTTTTTTAATGTTTTTCTGTTTTATCTTCAAAATAAAGTAATTTTAATATTTTTAAAATATATTAATTTTGCTTAATATATCACAATCAGTATATTTAAAATTTATATTTTATCTTTAAAGTACACTAATTTTAATATTTTAAAATATATCAAAAAAACTAATATATTAAAATCAGTATATTTTGAAAAAAATTATAAAAAAGGACAATACAAAAAATTCAATAAATAATCTGGGATAGCAATAACTCCTATTATCTACCATCGAGCCCACACTTATCTGTATGTCATGAATTTTGTTATCGCATAGGACCGGTTGGCTCTAGCAACAATAATGTCTCCTCGTGCTGATTTATTGACTGCTCCAAGATCTGCTCCTTAGTATACTGAATGCTCTGAAATTCACCGTCCCGAGAGGGGGGTCCTGCAGGCACTCCGACGCTCAAGTCAATTTAGGGTTAGAGTGAGCAGGAATAAAGATCAGAGTTTTTAGAGATACCTGGCTTGAGATGATTGAGCCTGTATTTGTAAGTGTGGTGGTGGGCTTGATAGATTTGGGCCCATTTTCTCCTGTCACGATTTTGGTAACAGAATAATAAAAGGAATTAATTACAAGATATTCAATTACTCTTTTGCCCTTACTTAAATATCTTGCTTTATATGCCACGGGTAGTTCATCAAGACCACTTATCGGTCGGTCCATAGTGTCCGGTCGGCCGTACGGTACATAGGCCCCCCAGTCCTTGAGGATACGAAGTGGCCGAAAAGGATTTATGAAGCGTGACCGACTTATCGGTCGGTCCACAGTAACCGGTCAACCTTTCAGTACATAGGCCCCCAATCCTTGGGATACGAAGTGGCCGAAAGGGGTTTATGAAGCGTGACCGAACGTGCAATTTAGGCGTCCGATGAATCATTTATGCCGACCGTATCAACTGAGTCGCTTTTCGCTTCTTCGATGTCTGTGCGTGAACTGACAGGCGCTTCAATCACGGGCGTTGAAATTGAAGAGATCGTACGTACGAGAATTGACCATGTCACCGCAAAAATCGGCTATAAATAGACCCAACATCCCGTCATTTTCCGTCGTTGTCATTTCTTAAGCCGAGTAGCTCCGCCAAGTCTTCGGTCGTCTATTGCTATCTTTTAAGGTAACCATGTCTTCCTACTCTTTGCATTCTTATTCCTCTTCTGATTCTTCTAGCGGTCGGTCTGTTTCGGATGATCATAGAAACATTGCCGAGCAGGGGGTTAGTCCGATTGGGGCGTCTTCAGATAGTGCGTCTGACGTTAGTAGCAGTTCGTCCGATAGGAACGAGAGGGTGAGGTTAGACGGATCGGGAGCAGAACACCGAGTGGTAGAGTCTCCGGCCTCTAGTAATAATGTCGATACTGATGATGACTGGGTGGTCCAGGACGTGAGGTCTGCATACTCTAGGTTTTTGACCCTTGCTTCCCTTAGGGCATTAGTGGATGTTCAGGATATTGTAAATTCTTCTATACCGGACGGTGCCTTTTCGCTGCGCCGGTGTTTGCCGACCGACCGTGTATTCCACGGTCGGAGTTCATTTCCAGTTGACTTCTTTTTTATGTATGCTCGAGTGATGAAAGATTCTTGTATTGTAATTCCTTTTGACGACTTCTGTTCGGACGTCCTTCGTTTCCTAAATGTTGCCCCCACCCAGTTGCACCCCAATGGCTGGGCATATCTCAGAGCATTCCAGTTTGTGTGTTCCGCCCTGGCCATTACTCCTACCATTCCGTTGTTCTTTACTCACTACTCCACCCAGCCGGGTAACAAGGTAGGATGGTTAAGATCGCTTTCGGAGAGGTCGGCCGGGAGTACATTTTTGATGGGGATGAGCCCAGGTTTCCCCTATATTGGACTAGATCCCCTGTTCGTGTTGCGCCTTGGTCGCGGTCGGGATTATCGGCAGAGGATACCTCGGCACTTGCTGTGCTTGATAGCTTACCTAGGGGTATCCCTGCCCGAGATATTCTCAACACCTATTGGTGTGAAAACCCGAACGGCGCAGTGTTCGGTACGTTCTTCCCTTTTACCTTATCATTTTACCTTAGTAACTGTTTGATCATACTCTTGTTGTGCAGAGATCCTTGTTACCCGGACGCCCGCCATGAACAAGGTATTCAAGGACCTGATGTCGTCGGCACCAGCTGGGGAGGGCAGCAAGCAGGCTGCCAAGGATAAGGGGAAATCTGTTCCCCGGACGCCCGGTCCCCCTCAGAACATTAAGCCGTTGGCCACAGTCCCCCCTCCTGTTGTCGGACAACCTGGTCCTTCAGAAAAGAAAAAGTCGAAGCGAGGATCTGACCGGTCTTCCTCTCAACGGTCGCCTAAGCGCTTAAAGGAGGCAGCCACCGATCACGAGAAAAGTTCAACTTGCAACTTTCTCAATAAAAAGATAATGGTGGCCGACCGTGTAGTCATCGGTCTGAATGATTACGAGAAAAACCTATTCATGCCCGCCACCAGCAAAGAGTTGAGAGATGCCCTCCTCGAAATGAATGCCCGGGCTCTCTTGCTTAGCCGGGTTGCGGGAGAAGAGTTGCTGAAAGATGACGCGGCGGGCGTGAAAAGCTTGAAGGACGAGCTTGCCGAAGTGTCAACATCGCTGAAGGTTGCCCAGGCCGATAATGAGCGAGTGAAGGGAGAAAATCTAAGCCCGAGGAAACTGGTGGAGGACTTGGGAGGGGAGAATCGGGCGTTAAAAGAGCAGTGTCAGACGGTCGAAGAGAAGGAGAAGGCTGCGGCCCCTCAGATAGACCTCCTGAGCGAAGATGTTGCAGATTTAACTGATAAGATTACAAGACTGACCCTCGAGCTGGAGGAGGAGCGACTGCAACGCAAGAAGGTCGAGGAAAACTTGGTTGAGTTCAAGGGCTTTGTCCTTGAATAACACGACCTAAGATTCATGCGTGTCGTGAGGCAGGCGGCCTACTTCTACCAAGTTCCGGTCGGCGAGGGAAAGTTTGATAACAGAAAAGACATCTATCGCGGTGAGCTAGTGTCCGCCATGGATGTGCCGGATGAGGAGGATGAGGGCGACGAGCAGCCGGGAGGGGATCAATCGGCTCCTAAAGTTATAGTTTCTGATTAGATATTTTATATATGTAACCTTGGAGGCCAGTGTGCGGCCGTTCGTTTTTTGACAAACCTGTAAATACAAGTATTAATAATATCGGCCCTTTTGCTTGTTATTGGATTGTTTATCGTGTGATTGTTTGCATTTGACTAGTATGTAGTTTAATATATGTGTCGCTCATAAAATCCGAACGCTAAATTGATTTAAATACACTATACGGCCGATTGGTGAGCAACCTTTTGATCGGTCCCGACTATTGGTGAGCCGGGAGTACTTTGAGCAAAATCACTTTTCGGTCGGCCAGTTCGATCGCAAATGGTCTCATGGTAAGCCAAGAGCACCTTTGAGCGAGGCCACCTTTCGGTCGGCCAGTTCGATCGCGAATGGAGGTCTCATGGTAAGCCAAGAGCACCTTTGAGCGAGGCCACCTTTCGGTCGGCCAGTTCGATCGCGAATGGAGGTCTCATGGTAAGCCAAGAGCACCTTTGAGCGTGGCCACCTTTCGGTCGGCCGGTGATCGCGATTGGAGGTCTGATGGTAAGCCAAGAGAACCTTTGAGCGTGGCCACCTTTCGGTCAGCCAGTTTGATCGCGAATGGTCTTATGGTAAGCCAAGAGAACCTTGAGCGTGGCCACCTATCGGTCGGCCGGTGGATCGCGCATTGAGGTCTCATGGTAAGCCAAGAGCACCTTTGAGCGTGGCCACCTTTCGGTCGGCCAGTTTGATCGCGAATGGAGGTCTCATGGTAAGCCAAGAGAACCTTGAGTGTGGCCACCTTTCAGTCGGCCAGTTTGATCGCGAATGGAGGCCTCATGGTAAGTTAAGAGAACCTTTGAGCGTGGTCACCTTTCGGTCGGCCAGTTTGATCACGAATGGAGGCCTCATGGTAAGCCAAGAGAACCTTTGAGTGTGGCCACCTTTCGATCGGCCAATTTGATCACGAATGGAGGCCTCATGGTAAGTCAAGAGAACCTTTGAGCGTGGCCACCTGTCGGTCGGCCAGTTTTATCGCGAATGGAGGTCTCATGGTAAGCCAAGAGAACCGTGAGCGTGGCCACCTTTCGGTCAGCCAGTTTGATCGCGAATGGAGGCCTCATGGTAAGCCAAGAGAACCTTTGAGCGTGGCCACCTTTCGGTCGGCCGGTGGATCGCGAATTGAGTTCTCATGGTAAGCCAAGAGCACCTTTGAGTGTGGCCACCTTTCGGTCGGCCAGTTTGATCGCGAATGGAGGCCTCATGGTAAGCCAAGAGAACCTTTGAGCGTGGCCACCTTTCGGTCGGCCGGTGGATCGCGAATTGAGGTCTCATGGTAAGCCAAGAGCACCTTTGAGCGTGGGATGTAAAACCTGCGCGCAATATAAAAGAGAATTGCAATTCTTATTGCGTGCGGTGCCTCGTTAAAACCTCATTGGCCAAAACCCTCTTTAAGGAAAAAATGTCATAGGTAGGAAAGAGTACACCGTTGAAAAAGTTAACAATACACATAAGTCTGAATAATAAAAACAAAATCAAACAAATTCGTGACTTTAACTGAAATAAAATTTGAGGTGGTCTGCATTCCATGTATTGGGAATCTGCTTCCCATCCAGCTGTTCCAGCCTAACCGCTTCTTTGCCTAACACCTGGCTGACTCTGTAGGGGCCTTCCCAGTTGGCCGCGAACTTTCCATCCGTCTGATTCTTCCTGGCAATAGTTATTCTCCAAACGAGGTCGCCCTGCTGAAAACTCCTCGGATTTACCTTAGCATTATACCTACGAGCTGCCCTTTGCTTACAGACTGCTTCCTTTATTCTTGCCTTCTCTCTGAGTTCGTCAAGGAGATCTAACTCGGTTTTCATGCATTCATTGTTCAGTGAAAGGTCTCTCAGTTGTCTCCTTATTGTGGCTTCTCCTATTTCGACCGGCAGCATAGCGTCCGTCCCGTAAGTGAGGTTATATGGGGACTCCCCTGTAGATGTCTGCGGTGTGCAGCGATACGCCCATAAGGCCTCGAGTAACTCATCGGCCACTTTCCTTTGGCAGCTCCTAACCTTTTCTTCAGCTGAGACAAGATTACCTTGTTGGCGGCCTCCGCTTGACCATTCCTCTGTGGGTGCTCCACCGAACTGGTTGTGTTTGACCCCTAGCTCATTGAAGAAGGCTTCTAGCTTTCGGTCCACAAACTGTCGGCCGTTGTCAGTGATGACCGTATGAGGAACACCGAACCTGCAAATTAGCTTCCACGTGATGTTTTGGACATTGGCGGCCGTGATCTTGGCCAGGGGTTCGGCCTCTATCCATTTTGTGAAATAGTCCACTGCCACAATTAAGAATTGTCGTTGTCCGGTTGCCGGTGGGAAGGGACCTAGGATATCCATTCCCCATTTGGCTAAAGGTCAGGGAGCACTTATGATCTGCAAGTCGGTTGGCGGTTGACGGATGAGCGGTCCGTTTTCTTGACAACTTTTGCACTTCTTCACGTATTCAGCGCAATCCTGGCGGACGGTCGGCCAGTAGTACCCGGCCCGGACTATTCTGGCGGCTAAAGTCTTATGACCGGAATGTATGCCACAAATTCCATTGTGTAACTCGTTCATCACATATTCGGACTGCTCTTTCCCCAGGCACTTTAAAAGTGGGGTTGTGAAGCCTCGTTTATATAGGTCGTCGACTATGAGGACATATCGGGCGGCTTTCTAGGCTAACACCTTATCTGCCACAGCCTCCCCCGCCAGCGGTGTTTTCAGGATTTGGATAATAGGTGACAACCAGTCTTCTATCATCTCGATGTTCATGCAATCTTCTTCCGATACGGTTGGGTTGTTCAAGGTAAGCTGAATGACAGTGTCAAATCTGCCTTTCCTTTTGCCTAATGCAAGTTTAGACAATGCATCTGCCCTTCCGTTTTTGCTCCTAGGCACATACTGGACCTTTGCATGTTGGAATTTAGAGAGAAGGGTTGACACCTTTTGATAGTATCTTGTTAATAGCAGATCCTTTACCTGAAAAGTCCCGTTGATCTGACCGACCGTCAGTTGGGAGTCGGTCAAACATTTTAGTTGCTTGACTCCCATGTCTCCTGCTAGGTTTAATCCAGCTATGAGGGCCTCGTATTCAGCTTGATTGTTAGATGCCTTGAAGTTGAAGTGCAACGATTGCTCCACTTTCAACCCGTCCGTGCTTTCCAAAACGACTCCCGCTCCACACTACTTACTGTTGGACGAACCATCCACATACAACGTCCATACAACTTGCTGCTCCGGTGTTTGGAGGTCCAACACAAAGTCGGCCAGGCATTGCGCCTTAATGGGCCCTCTCGGTTCGAACTTCAATCCGAATTCCAAGAGCTCGACCGACCACGATATCATTCGTCCGGCCAGCTCAGGCCTCAAAAGGATCTTCCCCACCGGATAATCGGTCTTCACTGTCACTGGGTGACTCTGAAAATATGGTTGAAGTCTTTTAGTGGCATACACGACCGCCAACGTGGCCTTTTCTATTAGCTGATATCTGGTCTCTGCATTTTGCAAGGCCCGTCCTACAAAATAAATCGATTTTTGGTCTTCCTGTTGCACCAAAGCTACACTGATGGCATCCTCAGAAGGGGAGATGTATAATAGGAGTCCGTCTCCTGGGGTCGGTTTCTGTAGGATAGGAGTTGATGATATTGCCGCCTTTATCTCCGTGAAGGTTTTCTCACACTCGTCGCTCCACTGGAATCTGTCCGCCTTTTTCAATGTTTTCACGATCGGCCTTATTTTTTCCGCCAATTTGGGTAAGAATCTGGAGAGAGACGTGAGTTTGCCAACAAGGTTTTGTACCTCCTTCAGAGTGGTAGGGCTTTGTGTATCTAATATGGCCGAGCACTTGTCGGGGGTAGCTTCTATCCCCCTATGCGTGAGCATTAATTCCAAGAATTTTCCTCCTTCTACACCAAACACACATTTTGCTGGGTTGAGTCTCATGTTGAACTTCCGAAGCCGGCCGAATACTTCGTCTAGGTCGGTCAGATGTTGGTCGAACGTGGCGGACTTCACCACCATGTCATCAACATACACTTCCACGTTCCGGCCGACCTGATCCTTGAACACTCGGTCCATTAACCTCTGGTAAGTAGCACCTGCATTCTTCAGTCTGAAAGGCATGACTTGATAACAATAGTTTGAGGCCCCGGTGATAAATGTCGTCTTCCCCACATCTCGGTCGTACATCGAAATTTGGTTGTACCCCGACAATGCGTCAAGAAAGCAGAGCACCTTGTTATCGCTGCCCCGTCTACTAGGCGGTCAATACTAGGCAGCGGGTATGCGTCCTTCGGACAGGCTTTGTTCAAACTCGTATAGTCGACACACATCCTCCATTGTCCATTGCTCTTTGTTAGCAGCACCACATTGGCCAACCATGTGGTGTAATGAATTTCTTTTATAAATCTGGCCTCCAGTAGTTTTTGCACTTCAAGTGCAGCTGCATTCCTTTTTTCCTCACTCATTCTTCTCTTCTTTTGTGCAACCGGCCGAGCTTCCTTACAGATGGAGAGTCTGTGGGACATCACTCTCGGGTCCACTCCGGGCATGTCTTCGGCCGTCCAGGCAAAAAGGTCCCTGTTATCGGCCAGCAATTTGGTTACCCTTTTGACTTTGCTTTCTGTCATGGCTCCGCCTAACCGAGTGTTTTGGCCTTCTCCTGCCAACTGCCACTCGGTAACGTCGTTACTCGGCTTCATCCTTACATCATCATTGATCCTAGGGTCGAGATCCGTCATGGCAACCATCCTCTGGGCGACGTTTCTCTTCGCGATCGTCTCGATCGATTTCATTTTCAGACTTGCCACATAGCACTCGCTGGCCGTTTTCTGGTCGGCATAAACGGTCGCCACGGTACCTCGGTCGGATGGGAACTTCATTGCCAGATGCAGCGTGGAAACTATGGCTCCAAGTTTGTTCAATGACGGCTGCCCCAACAACGCGTTGTAGGATATGTTAACATCCACCACTATATACCTGACAGAGATGGTTTTCTGTCCCCGGTGGGGCTCCCCAAACCTGGTGTGCAAGTCAACATATCTTTTTGTGTCGACCCGTTCTCTGGAGAATCCCACTATCTGCTCATTCAAAGGGATTATCTCGCTTTCCTTTAACCCCATCTTTCTGAACGTCCTCCAGTAGAGCACGTCGACAGAGCTGCCTTGGTCTACCAATGTCTTTCTTACTTCACAGTTCGCCAGATCGATGGTGATAACCATTGGATCATCCTCCTGGGAATTGATCGCCCGGAAATCTCGGTCAATGAAAGTGATATCTGGCATACTACGACGCGCCCGTCGGCTGATCATGTGCATGCTTTGGATTGCCCGGAGGTGTCTTTTCCTGGCCAAGCTGGAGGGTCCTCTCCCATCGAATCCTCCGAAAATAGTATTAACAACTGTCTTCCCGGTACTCACACAGTGTGGGGGGCTTCTTTCTCTTGACTGGCTACTGTTCCTTCGCCTTTCCTCCCGTGCCCTCGGACTTCCACTTTTTTGACGAGGACTCCTTCCTCTGGGACTGCGCTCTTGGCGTCGCCCGTACTGTCGTCGCCTTGCGACGTATCTCTTCAGGTGGCCTACCTGGATTAGCTCCTCGATTTTGTCTTTGAGGGCTGCGCATTCCCCTGTTATATGACCATGACAACGATGGTACCGGCAGTACTTACTCCGATCGGCGTCCTAGGCGATACACCCCTCCTTGGTTCCTTAATGAGGTCGGTACTCAAGGCTTCCTCAAGGATGCGCGTCCGGCCGGTATTGAGTGGTGTGTACTTTGTGAACCTCTGCGTTCCGGACATGTCCCTGTATCGTGGGGGGTTGGACGACTGGTCGCCCCTTCTCCCCTGGGTTTGCTCACCTCTCGAATACTGTCGCAATTCTTCTACCTGCATAAATTGAGTAGCCCTTCGGCGGAGATTGTCCATGTTGGCCGGGGGTTGCATGGCCAGACTATCTGCGAACGGCCCTGGCCTAAGCGCTGTGATCAAATATGCCATTGCTACTTCCGGTAGGAGTCTGCGTATGCCGAGAGCGACCTGTCTGAACCTTTCCATGAAAGACTTGAGGGATTCCCCCTTCTCCTGTCGGATGTTTACCAGCACAACCGACGTCATCTGATGTGGCTTACTCGTTGCAAATTGGGCTATAAATTTGGCCTTCAAGGTCGCGAAAGAGTCTATCGACCCAGGGGGTAGGTGGGTAAACCAGCTGAGCGCCACCCCCCTCAAGGAGGTTGGGAAGACCTTGCAATATATGTATCCGTCCGTCGTAAACAAGGTTAGCTGGGAGACGTACGAGTCGATGTGTTCGTCCGGGTCTGAAGTGCCATCGTACTTGTCCAATGTGGGATTATTCCAGTTGGGCGGTAACTTAGTTGCCAGTATATCATCGGTGAAGGGGTATTGGTGATCTGCCGAATCCTCGACATGTCGCGATGTCGCATCTTGGTCGTCCCGGCGAGAATTTTCCGCCGGACGTTCTCGTTGGGGCTCGTTTCTTTCTCGGTCGGGTTGTGGCTGTTCGGTCGGTCGGGACCTGTCTCCTTCCGCTTGAACGTTTCTACTGTGTTGCGCCTTTTCAATCCTCTCGATCCTCTGTCGGAGCCTTTCATTTTCCTCCCGAAGGGCATTGTTGGCTCCCGCCTGGCGCAGCCGTTCTTCCTCCCTCTGCAACCTATCGTCTTCTCGCAGTTTGCGCATCAGTTCTAGCTCTCTTCGCATCTCGGCTAGGATGGCCGAGAGGTTTCCTTCCTGATTGGCTTGCTGACCATCGTGATTGTTCCTCGTCGTCACCATCGTTGCTAGGTCAATATCGGCCCCACGGTGGGCGCCAAAATGTTATCGCACAGGACCGGTTGGCTCTAGCAACAACAATGTCTTCTCGTGCTGATTTACTGACTGTTCCAAGATCTGTTCCTTAGTGTACTGAATGCTCTGAAATTCACCGTTCCGGGAGGGGGGGTCCTGCAGGCACTCCAACGCTCAAGTCAATTTAGAGTTAGAGTGCGCAGGAATAAAGATCAGAGTTTTTAGAGATACCTGGCTTGAGATGATTGAGCCTGTATTTGTAAGTGTAGTGGTGGGCTTGATGGATTTGGGCCCATTTTCTCCTGTCACGATTTTGGTAACAGAATAATAAAAGGAATTAATTACAAGATATTCAATTACTCTTTTGCCTTTACTTGAATATCTTACTTTATATACTATGCGTAGTTCATCAAAACCACTTATCGATATATAAATTTGAACCCTGTGAGTAAGCCACCACCAAAAGTTATGGTTCAACGTTACATTTCACGTAATCGCTGACGCAAATAACTGTTTGAGACAATTAAAAATCCATAAACAAGGTGTCTTCATGCTTCCTTTACTTCCCAGATTCTTAAGTTTCAGACTTGAAATTGTATAAAAAAAAATGTACTAAAAGTCTTGTTTTGGTTTTATTATTTCATATCTTTTAAAGTTTCTTTTATAAATTTTATTCTAATGATGAAGGAGCATATTTGTATGGATGTTTTTTTATAAAATTTAAGCTTTGAATTTAAAACTCTAAGATTCATGCAATGGATTAAAAATGATTCCGTTATGAACAAAATATTATGGTTTGCAAAACGTTTAATTTCTTTTTTTTTTAATATGTTACTGGTACGTCAAGAATAAGATAAGATGAGTGAAGCCATTGTATTTAAGTGGCTTGAATGTCTTGAGAGGGTTGTTGGGTCAACTTACCATTTTTTTAAATATTGTTATTTTTTATTAAGTCTTCAATTAGTTAATTAATATTTCTAATAATATAAACTAAAAATTATTATTATAGGTTAAATTACTTTTCTGTTATATTTAATTATTAAAATATAATTTATTAGTGTTAATTATATAATTTATAATCTATTACATATTTATATTTTTAAATAATATAATATAATAAAATTAATATTTTATACTATTTATTTTAACTTTTAATTTAGAACAATAGATTTTCAGGTCAAGTTACCAACCCCACTCATCACGTGAGCATGTCAGTAGAGACAGTAATCTGAAAGTATCAATGTATTCTGCTATAATTAATGGCAACCCCTTTACCACTTTTACAAAATATATATGATATAATTTTTCCATTAATAATACATTTAAAAAATCCTGAAATAAATTCAAGGAAACTTTATTTCTCAAATAGGGTGGAAATTCGGTTTTCAAGGAGATATTATTTCCATTTTGGGCTTCTAGTGTTTGAAACCCTACTAGAATTCGTAAGCACCTTTGTTTTTTAGGTGAAGTGAGAAGGAAAACTAGAAAATTTTGTAACTAAAAGAAAATTCAGTTTCTGATAAAACCAAACGCAACCTAAAAGAATATTCTGAAAACTAATTTCTTTATAACGTTTTCGATTTTCATGTGTTAATTTTTTTAAACATTAGAAAAAAGTTAGTGTATTTTAGAAAGTATATTATGAAATGTAAAAAAAAGAAAATAGTTTTTTAACATTATTAATATTCATAAAACAAAAAAATAAAAATTAAAAGTTGTATATTCTATTGTGTACTTTTCATAATTTAAAAGAATATACTTTTAGCAAAAGTTACTTTACAACTTTTGTAAAGTACTCCTAAAACATAAAAAAACAAAATAACGTTTTAAAAATGTGTAGCGTAAGAGTGCAATAGGGGTGTTTCGAAAAAAAAGAAAGAAAATACGAGAAACTAGTTTATTGAAAAATAAAAGTAAAAGTAAATTTGTGGATATAGAGGTGTAGAAAGAATCACTCCCTAATCACTTTGCATCAAAGGCCTCATTCTAGACTCCTTCAAGCCCAACACCCCCAATCCCCAATCACGCTACTAAGTTGTCAAGAGTTACAAAAGAATTATTAAAAATTTTAGTTGATATAACATAATAAGATCTACTGAAAATATAGGTAAAACAACTCAATTTTAATTTAGGTTTGCAAATGCTGTAAATACGGCTGTTAAAAATCGATTCAATCTAAATAAATAACTAAACTCGATTAAAAAAAACTAATCAAAATAATTTTTTAAGCTTTTGGAAAATTTTTAATGATTTGGTTTAAACTTAGATTGAAACTTAAGATTCAAATTGTTTATGGTATTTAAATATAATGTTATATTTAGAATTAGTTAACAACTAAATAATACGAGTCTCTCTTTTCAATGTTGTTTTATAGTTTGATTGGTTTATATATATCAAAATAACAAATTTGAATTATAGTTTTTAATTTTAAGATTATGTAATTTATTTTTGAATATGAGATAAATTTGAAATTATGAATATGACAATGATTAAATGTAGATTTTGGTATAGTAAATTCTTTTTAGAATAAATTTCTAGTTATAAAAGTTTAGAAATAAGTCCGGTTTAGGGAGATTATTAGTAATAGAAGATGTTTGATTATTTAGTTAAGATTTTATTCTAAATTGTAAGAATTTAGGATTTAGGGTTTATAATTAAAAGTTAAAAGTTTCATGTGTTTTTTATAAAGATAAGTCATAAGATAAAATAGAAAAAAATATAATTTAACATTTATTTTACATAATATACAAGACGATTTATTATTTATTATTATTTTTTCTTTATTTTTTGTCTTTATTGGTGTGATTTGTTGTTTATTTTGCCCATTTTTTCATTATTTTTGAAGTCAATTTGACACTTTTGAAGTCAATTTGACACTTTGTATACCAGAGACTTATATTAGAGCTAATTTTTTTTTTTTCATCTATTGGTGATATAATATTGCAAGATGAGTATTACTTTCAAGATCAATAAGTTTAATGGAAAGAATAACTTAAATTTATAAATAATTAGGATTAGGGTCTTATTTATGGAGCAAGGACTTTAAACATTTTTTTACATGAGTACATTATAAAGATGCAAAAAGAAATAAATTTTGATTATTCTTTTTTCTTTGTTCATATGAGGTTTTTCATGAGTCTAAAAAAAATACCTCAAAAGAATTGAAGCTAAAGATATACAAACTCTTCGTGATAAAGTTCATTTGTAACATCTTATTAAGACTCAAACAATCTAATGACATCAAACTATCCCTTAATTAAAGTTTAAATGATATTAAATATAACTAAATATTAAATTAATTATCATATTGTCACTATCCAATTTATAAAGAAAATTAAAAAAATGTGTATTTAATTTTAGAAAAAATGAAAAACCAATTAAAGCTTTTTTAATTAATTACAAAACTAAAAGTGATTTTCTCTTTAATAAAAATTAATAATGCTTTGAGATTTCAATGCTTTTAATTTTCAAAATATAAAAAAAAAAAAGTTTGGGCCTAACCCACTAAAAAAATATTACTTAGGTCTAACTAAATTATAAGAGTTTAGGATTTAGAATTAAAGATTAAGAGTGTCATATCTTTTTTTTATAAGGATGAGTTATAGGATAAAATAGAAGAAAAAAATATAATTTTGCATTTATCTTGTATAATGTATAAGATGATTCATTATTTTTTAATTTTGTTTTTTTTTTCTTTATTGGTGTGATTTGTGTTATTCACTTTGTGCATTTTTTTCATATTTTTTAAGTCAATTTGACACTTTGTGTACAATAGATTGATATTAGAGCCAATTTATTTTCTTTTTGCATTTATTGGTGGTATAATATTGTAAGAAGATGAGTATTACTTCCAAGATCAATAAGTTCAATGGAAAGAATAATTTAAACTTATGAATGATTAAGATGAAGGTTTTACTTATGGAATAAGGATTTTGAACACCTTTCAGCATGAGTACATCGTGTTATAAAGATGCAAAAAGAAATAAATTTTGATTATTTTTTTTCTTTGTTCATTCGAGGTTCTTCACGAGTCTAAAGAAAAGACGTCAAGAAGATTGAAGCTATAGATGGAAAAATTCTTCACGATAAACTTTATTTGTAACATATTGTTGTTAAGACTCAAACAATCTAATAACATCAAACTATCCCTTAATTAAAATTTAGATGATATTAAGTATAACTAATTTTTAAATTAATTATCATATTGTCACTATCCAATTTTCGATAAACAAATTTGTTTTTGAAGAAAATTAAAAAATATGTGTATTTAATTTTGGAAAAAATAAAAAACCAATAAAAGTTTTTTTAATTAATTACAAAATTAAAAGTGATTCTCTCTTTAATAAAATTCAACAATGCTTTGAGGTTTCAACGCTTTTTATTTTCGAAATATAAAAAAAAAGGTTTGGACCTAACCCACCAAAAGAGAGAAGACAAAAAGAAAACAGTCAAAGCTCAATAAAAAAAATGCAGCCCACTTTCACATTACCCTCTTTACCCTCTTTTCCTATGTGCACCCCATTTCTCATTTGGACTAGCGGCCAATCTTACCTCTTGTACTCCCTCCTTTCCACGCGTACTCCTACTCTCGTTTGGTCCATCAAGTCAATCTTACCCTTACACCCCACATTTTATTTCCCCACTCTATCGCTCACTTTTTTTTTTTTTTTTTTTTTTTTTTCAAAATCTCCCTTTGCACACAGGATATTTTGTTCCCAATCAGTGCTCCATGCACCATAGTCACCATGCAACAACAAAAAAATAAAAAGAGTTGTTGTCTCTCCCTTTTGCACCTCAACCACCTCAAACTTGACAACGCTGTCGTGTCCCCCTTTTTGCTAATTTCCTTTATAATTGAAGATTTTTGCTAGAGAAACATGAAGAAAAAAATATTGGGAAGATCAGTAAGAATGAGACAAGCCAATGCATATAAAAAAATGACATTACTTTCAATTCAAAACCTTAAGACATTAGGTTTGCAAGTCTTCTTTTTATATGTTGTTCAACTTTTTCATTTTTATCCAAGGTGAGACTTAAATCCACACTTGAATACCTAACGATCTCTTCCTCGAGTGAGAGTCCCTCCTCCACATTGATACACTCTCCCTCAAGCGGAAGCATTCTCAAACCTAAGTACATTACTCATGACCCTTCACTTGTACCGGACACACTTGCCTAAAACCTCCATCAGGAAGACTTTCAATACAGGGCCAAATTGTACTCGCCCATGTCGCAAACCAATGACTCTGATACTACTTGCTAGAGAAAGCTAAGGGGAGAAATACCAAAGAGATCAACAAGAATGAAATAAGAACCAACCGATATAAGGAAATGACACCATCTTCAACTAAAACCTTAAGACATTTGGTTTGTGGGTTTTCTTTCTATATGTTACTCTGATGGCTCATGCCTCTCTAAAAAAAAAAAACACTCAGATTCAATCCTGCCTTCACTCTCTGAAAACGCTCACAATTCAAAAACGCAACAACAGGGAATTAAAAAGCACAACACCTAAAAAAACAAGCAACGAGAAACCGGAGAAGAAGATAAGCAACTTTGGAAGCAACAAGAGAAGGAAGAACCAAGTCCCAGGTGTGATGTTTGTATACTATGTTTGGTTTTCGTCTTTTTGTGTAAAGATATATATTGGCTTATATCTTCTAATGTCTCTATAGTGTTGATTGTATATACAACTTACGTATATAGAACGTTACACTCAAAGCATTTGACAATTTAATCACTTAATTGATAAATGTTAAGGAAATTGTAAAATAATAACGTCTAATTATTTCTATATTTATGCATGAAACATATTTGGTAAGACTCTATTAAAATTGAGCTAACCATTTCAATAACCTTAAATATACTTGTACTTTTTATATATAAAGTCTAATAAATACAACAATAACTATATACGTCCTCCATAGAAAGAGTTGATATAAAATAAATTTAGAGTTCTTACAATGAGATTATAAAAATGAAAGGAATGATAATGTTTGTTCTACAACTCAAAGCTTAAGAAAAAAATATGACTTTCTATAAAAAGATACAAAGCATAACAAGCAAAAAAAAAAAATGACGTAATTCTTCACAATGTATCCCAAAAATCACATATCATAATTATGTTTGTAAAATGCTTATTTTTCTTTTTGTATTTATCAATAATGGGAGTATGATAAACTTTATATTTTTCACTTTGTTAGCACCTGTGGACTGCTGCAGTGATTTGATGAATTCAACCAAGTGAAGATGCTCTAGATTATGTGATAGATGGGTGAAGACCTCTTGAAGTTTGAAGAATTGAATCTAGGATCTAGAAATGTGTTGTGAGAGT